>ERZ1027273.237-NODE-237-length-20966-cov-9.807565_pt1 | contig 20966 bp, 20 predicted proteins | sample MGYA00519256_ERZ1027273 | MGnify/ENA primary metagenome ERZ1027273 (study PRJEB26926, sample SAMN06164431) | human gut metagenome | biome: ENVO:00009003; feature: ENVO:2100002; material: ENVO:00002003 | host: Homo sapiens | place: USA | collected 2012 ...
GAGATCTGCGCATGTCTCGTGGGCTCGGAGATGTGTATAAGAGACAGATGTAATCGGGAATCGCAATGGGGAGCTTTGCACGTTCACACAGCTTTATTACACGGCTGACATTTTCGGGAGAAATATAACCGTACTTCTCACCGAGTTTCGCCTGTGCGATAAGCCCTATTGATACAGCCTCGCCGTGCAGCAGCTTGTAGTCGCTGACTGTTTCTATCGCTCTGCCGACAGTGTGACCGAGGTTAAGCACCTCACGCAGTCCTGATTCACGCTCGTCCTTCATTACGACCTTATACTTCACAGCGCAGTTATGCTCCGCTATATATTCGCAGGCGTCCTTATCGTTCACAAGTATCTTTTCGATGTTCTTTTCAAGATAATCGAACATTTCGCCATCTGCAAGGCAGGCGTGTTTTATTGTTTCGGCAAGTCCGCTTGAAAGTTGTCTTTCGGGCAGTGTTTTCCACGTTTCAATATCAAGATATACCTTTTCGGGCTGGTTGAACAGACCTATCAGGTTAGTAGCCAGAGGAGTATCGACCGCTGTCTTTCCTCCGACTGATGCGTCTGCGGCGGCAAGCAGAGTAGTGGCGTAATTGATAAAAGGTACGCCTCTGCCGAATGTACCGGCAACAAAGCCTGCAAGGTCGCTCACAACACCGCCTCCGACCGCAATTACACAGCAGTCACGACGATAGCCCTTTTCAAGCATAGAGTCCTCGACAAACTCCTTCATTGCTCTGGTTTTCGACTTTTCTCCTTCGGGTATCACAAACATATCGGCACTGTAGCCCGCCGAAATGAGTTTTTCGTATATCTCTTTCGCATAAAGCGGCTCAACAATGCTGTCGGTAACAACGGCAAACTTCTTTATCCTGCCGCAAAGCCCGTTTTTAATATCGCTTATCAGCGTGTCTGAAAGACTTCTGCCGATTTCAATATCGTATGAGTCGTCTACTGTCTTTTTAAGTTCACAGAAAAATTTCATTGTTATTCCTCTAAGGTACCTTGTGTTCGCCTGATATTCTGTCACTTCTGAGCTGTCCGCAGGCGGCGGATAGCTCTGTGCCGAATTCTTTTCTTCGGGTAACGTTTATCCTGTTTTTTTTAAGCTCGTCATAAAATGCCGTGATGTTTTCCTCACTGCTCCTTTTAAACTCGCTGTCGGGGGACGGATTGTACGGTATAAGATTTACAAACAGCCGTGCATTTCCGATAAGTGCCGCTAACTGACGTGCGTTCTCTCTGCTGTCGTTTATTCCGTCAAGCAGTATATATTCAAGCAGAACCTTGCGGTTTGTACGTTCAACATAGTATTTAGCCGATTCTATGACTTGTGAGATACTGTACCTGCGGTTTACCGGCATAAGCCTGTTTCTTATCTCGTCATCCGGGGCGTGCAGACTTACCGCAAGATTGCACGGCTCTTTACGCTCTGCAAATAATTTCATCTTGTCGCACAGTCCACAGGTCGATACGGTAATATGCTTTGTTCCTGTTTCGATTCCACCCGGAACAGTTACTATATCGAGAAAATCGCAAAGTGCGTCATAGTTGTCAAACGGCTCGCCTATACCCATCACGGTTATATTACTAATCGTTATATTCTGATGTTTTTCGACAGCGAGTATCTGGCTTACCATTTCTCCGGCGGTAAGGTCACGCTGTTTTCTGAGCCTTCCGCTGCAACAGAATTTGCAGCCCATATTACATCCGCTCTGCGTTGAGATACAGATACTGTTGCCGAACTTCTGTCGCATCAGCACCGTTTCGACTTTGCATCCGTCCGATAACTCAAAAAGATACTTAGAAGTATCTACAGATTGTAATATTTCGTCGATTTTCAACTTTCCGAAGAAATATTTGTCGGATAAAAGTGCTTTTATATCGGCTGATGTAAGCGTCATTTCGTCGAAACCTGCCGCTCTGCGCTTATATATGTCACGGAAAATGTTGACGCACTGAGTAGCCCTGAAGCCGTTTTCGGTCAGCAGCTTCTCCGCTTGTTCATAAGTCAGCGAATATATGTCCGTCATTGGCTGTCGCCTGTATCGGCTTCTTCCGCAAGTGATTCCTGCTCGATGTCCTCGATTATTTCACGGATTTCTTCTACGCCCTCGCCGTTCATAGCGGAAAATTCTATCATATGAATGTCCTCGGCACAGGGTATCTCGTTCATAAGCGATTCTCTGCGTGCGGCACGTTCCTTCTTTGACAGCTTGTCGGCTTTCGTCAGCACAACAACAAACGGTATCCCGTTGTCGATAAGGAAGTTTATCATCATTACATCGTCCGCTGTGGGAGGATGTCTGAAATCGACAAGCTGGAACACGAGCGTCAGGTTTCTGTCATCGGCAAGGTAGCCTTCGACAAGCCCTGCCCAGCGCTGTTTCTCGGATTTTGATACCTTTGCGTAGCCATAGCCCGGCAGATCCGCAAAATAGATATTATCAACCGAATAGAAGTTGATAGTCACCGTCTTGCCCGGCATTGAGCTTACACGGGCAAGCGACTTTCTGTTCAGTATCTTGTTTATCAGGGAGGATTTTCCTACGTTGCTTCTGCCCGAAAAGGCGATCTCGGCTTTTTCCGATTTCGGAATCTGGCTGAAAAGCCCGTAGGACGTATAAAATTCTGCCTTGTTAAAATTCATATTATATTTCCTTTACGGCGTTCTTGCCCGTCTTTCTTGAAGCACGGGGCTTTGCTGACGGGAGCTTTTCATTGCTTTTCTTTGCGGCGGTAACATTCGGCTTTACAAGCGCTGTGTTAAGCACCGTGTCAATGTTTTCCGCAAGCACAAAGCTCATATTGCTCAGTATAACGTCATCAAGCTCCTTCATATCGGCCTTGTTCTCATCGGGTATGACCACCGTCTTGATACCTGCTGAATATGCCGCCATAGTCTTTTCACGCAGACCGCCTATCGGAAGCACCTTGCCACGAAGCGTTATTTCGCCTGTCATCGCAACATCTCTGCGTACAGGGATACCCGACAGAGCGGAAACAAGAGCGGTTGTCATAGTAACACCCGCAGAAGGACCGTCCTTTGGAACAGCACCTTCGGGAGCGTGAATATGAATGTCCTTGTTCTTATAGAAATCGGGGTCAATTTCATACTTGCGTGAGAGCGAGCGTGTAAGGCTGACCGCAATTTTAGCGGATTCCTTCATTACATCGCCCAGTGAGCCTGTAAGCTCAATCTTGCCCGTACCCTCCATTACAAGCACCTCAAGCGGTAAAAGAGTACCGCCGACAGAAGTCCATGCAAGACCGTTCACAGCACCGATTTCATCCTGCTTTGAAATAGTTTCGCCCGTGTATTTTCTTGCACCGAGATAGCCTTCAATATCCTTAGCCTTGATATTGATTTTCTCGGCCTCACCCGATGCGAGCTTTTTAAGCGTCATACGGCAGATTTTAGCTATGTTTCTTTCCAGCTTTCTTACGCCTGCCTCTTTGGTATAAAAGTCGATTATCGAGTATATCGCATCATTTGCAAAACGAACCTGCGGCTTTATGCCGTGCTTTTTAAGCTGTTTCGGAACAAGATGCTCCTTTGCGATATGGAACTTTTCTTCTCTTGTATAGCTGCCAAGCTCGATAACATCCATTCTGTCGAGCAGGGGAGCAGGAATAGTATCAAGCGTGTTTGCGGTCGTGATGAAAAGCACATTGCTTAAATCTATCGGTATTTCAAGATAGTGATCCCTGAACGCTACATTCTGCTCGCTGTCAAGAACCTCAAGCATAGCGCTTGCAGGGTCGCCCTTATAGTCAGTACCCATCTTGTCTATCTCATCAAACAGGATAACGGGGTTCATCGACTTTGCCTGCTTCAACGCATTGACAATTCTACCGGGCATCGCACCTATGTATGTCTTTCTGTGACCTCTTATATCAGCCTCGTCACGCACACCGCCGAGCGAAACTCTTGCATATTTTCTGCCCAGAGCCGTTGCGATTGATTTAGCGACAGAAGTCTTACCTACTCCGGGAGGGCCGACAAGGCAGATTATCTGACCCTTCTTGTCTGCGTCCTTCCACTGATTGAGCGCAACTATTTCAAGTATACGTTCCTTTACCTTTTTCATGCCGTAATGGTCGTGATCAAGCTGTTTTTCGGCTTTCGCAATATCCGTCTTACCGTGTGTGTAAATATTCCACGGCATATCAAGCACTGTGTCAAGATATGTCCTGACAACAGCCGCCTCCTGCGAGCCGGGAGAAAGGTGCATCAGCTTTTCGCACTCTTTTATCAGCTTTTCTTCGGTATCCTCGTCAAAACCGCACTCTTCGATCCTGTCCATATATTCAAACGCTTCAGACTGCGGATCGTCAAATTCACCGAGCTGACGGGAAATAGCCCTCATCTGCTCACGCAGATAGAATTCACGCTGGTTCTTGTCAAGTGCTTCCTTGACTTCCTCGTTGATATCCTGTTCAAGACGTACAATGTCAACCTCTTTTGCAAGGAACTTCACAAGCAGCTCCGCACGTTTACGCAGTGAAAGGCAGGATAAAAGCGCCTGCTTATCCTCAACTCTTAAATATACGTTGAAAACTATCAGGTCGATAAGTTTTGAAAGATCCTTTTCAGCGAGTATGCCTCTGTAAAGCTCAATGGGCATTCTGGGCGACATTTCGCTGTACTGCTTGAATTCTGTGTGGATAGTGCGGATAAAAGCCGTTTTTTCGGCGGCACTCAGTGTGTCGCTGAGCGCAGGCATAGGAACGATGTCCGAAACAAGAAACGGATCATCCTGAGATATGCCGCACAGCTTCGCCGTATAAAGACCCTGCACAAGCACACGTCTTGCACCGTCGGGCGTGTTCAGCGTCTGTCTTATTTCGGCAACCACACCTGTTTTGTAAAGATTTTCTGCCGCAACCTCGTCAACGTCCTCGTCTATCTGTGTCACAAGGAATATTCTTCTGTCGTTGTGTTCTATCGCTTCTTCGACCGCATTTATCGACCGATCCCTCGCTATATCAAAGTGCAGTATCATACCCGGAAATATTACAAGTCCACGCAGTGCGAGTGCCGGCATAGTTATGTGTTGATTTTTCATATTAGTCTGTCCTTTCTTGTCGTTCTGTATAAATAAGTCGAAACATTTCTGTTGTTTACTACCCATATTATGCTGTTTTGTATTGCAAATGTCAATACATTATTATACTATATCCGTCTGAAATTTGCAAGTAGTAGCCGGCTGTAAATAAAAACCGCCGTACATCTCTGCACGGCGGTCAGACTGTTGATAAACCTATATAATTTTTGAAAATGGGGTTTGGGGCGTAGCCCCAAGCGGGGTGAGGGCGGCAGCCCCACACTCAGCCCCTTCCCGAGGGGAAGGGGTTTGGGGATAGGGATAGAGAATTTGCTCTATTTTTATAAATACAGACTTTTTCTACAAACCGAAACCGCCGTACATCTCTGCACGGCGGTCATACTTTATATCCTTATGTCAAAAAAGCTCCGGATTACTTGCTGAACTTAGCGTCTGCAATTTCATCCATAGACTTGCCTGCATCATCATTCCATGCATACAGCTTACGGATTTCCTTACCAACCTGCTCAAGCTGCTGTTCGCTTTCGATACGTCTTACTGCATTGAAGTGTGAACGACCCATCTTGTTCTCCATGATCCAGTTGCGAGCGAATGTACCGTCCTGGATTTCGCCGAGAACCTTCTTCATTTCCTTCTTTGTTTCGTCTGTGATAAGTCTCTTACCAACCTCGTAGTCACCGAACTCGGCTGTATCGGAGATAGAATATCTCATCATCTGGAAACCGCCCTTGTAGATAAGGTCAACGATGAGCTTCATCTCGTGGATGCACTCGAAGTAAGCGTTCTGAGGATCGTAGCCTGCTTCAACAAGAGTTTCAAAGCCTGCCTTCATTAAGGCTGTAACACCGCCGCAGAGAACGCACTGTTCGCCGAAGAGGTCTGTTTCTGTTTCCATCTTGAATGTTGTCATAAGTACGCCGGCTCTTGAACCACCGATACCTGCAGCATAAGCAAGACCTGTGTCAAGCGCTCTGCCTGTAGCGTCCTGGTGAACTGCAACTAAGCAGGGAACGCCTCTGCCGATAGTGTACTCTGAACGTACTGTGTGACCCGGTCCCTTAGGAGCAACCATGATAACGTCAACGTCTTTGGGAGGTACGATCTGACCGAAGTGAATGTTGAAGCCGTGAGCAAATGCAAGTGTTTTGCCTGCTGTAAGGTTAGGCTCGATGCTCTGCTTGTAAAGGTCAGCCTGTCTTTCATCGTTGATAAGGATCATGATGATGTCAGCCTTAGCTGCTGCCTCTGCCGCTGTGTATACTTCAAAACCTGCAGCCTCAGCCTTAGCCCAAGACTTTGAGCCGTTGTAAAGACCGATGATTACCTTAACGCCGCTGTCCTTTAAGTTAAGAGCGTGAGCGTGTCCCTGGCTGCCGTAACCGATTATTGCAACTGTCTTGCCGTCAAGCAGAGAAAGGTTGCAGTCTTCCTGATGATAAAGTTTTGCCATTTTAAAGATCTCCTTTAAATTTGTTTTCGGAGTTTTGCCTCCGTGTATTAAAGCGTGGCTTTTACAGCTTCATAGAAGCCCCGCCTTTTTGCATTGCTATAGAGCCTGTACGGACGGTTTCCTTTATTCCGTACGGACGTAAAAGCTCCTCGAACGTTTTTATACGGGGAACGCTGTCGGATAATTCAAGCGTCATCGTATTTACCGTTATATCGGAAATTTTTGCCTTTGCTATCTCGGCGAGCGAGATAAGCTCAGCTCTCTGTGACGGCTGGCAGGCTACCTTTATAAGCACAAGCTCTCTTGATAAAAGCTCCTCCGCAGGCAGATGACGTACTTTTATAACGTCTATCAGCTTGTTGAGCTGTTTTTCAATCTGCTCCAAGGTATATGCCGTTCCGTCTGCGATAATTGTGATACGGGAGATTTTCTCGTCCTCTGTAACGCCTACCGCAAGGCTGTCTATATTGAAACCCCGTCTTGCGAAAAGTCCCGCAACTCTTGCGAGAACGCCTGCGTGGTTTTCTACAAGTATTGATATAGTATGCTTCATAGGCTCACCCTTTACAGTATAGTCTTTTCGTTTTCGGCTACTCTGACTTCAAGCAGATAACAGCCTTTCGACGAGAGCATCTCGTCTATCGCCTTGTCCGCATCGGCTATATCGGTAATTCTTTTTGCAGGTATGCCGTAGCTGTCAGCCAGCTTTATAAAATCGGGACTGCCGTCAAGGAAAACCGCTGTCAGCCTGTTGTCGTAACCGTTTGTCTGAAGCTCTCTTACCATACCAAGACGATTGTTGGTCATAACGATTACCTTTACCGCAATGTTATGCTGTATCATCGTCGCAAGCTCCATAAACTGCATCTGGAAGCTGCCGTCGCCGCATATTGCGACAACTTCGCTGTCCGGACGTGCCGCCTTTGCACCGAGAGCGGCAGGAACGGAATAGCCCATTGTTCCCATACCGCCGGATGTTATGAATCGTCCGTTTTTAAGACCGATATTGTTGACGGTCCATATCTGATTCTGTCCTACATCGGCGCTTACAACGGAATTGTCGGGGAGCTTCTGTCCGAGAAGCCTTATGAAAGCCTTGGGATTAACGCATCCGTCAGGCTCGTTGTCGATCGGCTTGTCCTGTGTTTTCTTTACCTCACTAAGCTCCTGCTTCCAGTCGTAGTGGTCGTAATTCTTCACACATTCAAGCAGCTGTTCGAGTATATTCTTTACATCGCCTACAACGGGTATCGTTGCGGCAAGGTTCTTGCCTATTTCCGCAGGGTCAACGTCTATATGTATTACAGTTGCGCCCTCAAGTCTGCTTATTGCGGTGACCGCTCTGTCGCCTACTCTCGCACCGAGAAGTATCAGCAGGTCGCAGTTGTTGATAGCGTAGTTTGCACTCTTTACGCCGTGCATACCTATCATTCCGTAGAACAAGGGATCGTCCGCAGGAACACTGCTCATACCCATCATTGTGTTGACAACGGGTATATCCGTCACCTGCATGAACTCTCTCAGCATCTTTACCGCACCTGCGGTAAAGATGCCTCCGCCCGCACAGATAAGAGGCTTTTTGCTCTTTTCTATGGCGGCAACGGCACGCTTTATCTGCAGCTTGTTTCCCTGAATGCTGGGCTTATACGAGCGTATATCCACTGTTTTCGGATATTCAAAATCTATTACTGCCTTCTGAACGTCAAAAGGCATATCTATAAGCACAGGTCCAGGTCTGCCTGAGCCTGCGATGTAAAATGCGTTTTTGAAGATGACCGGCATTTCCGCAGGGTCTTTAACAAGATAGCTGTGCTTAACGAAAGGCTCAGCCGCACCTGTTATATCTGCCTCCTGGAAAACGTCACGTCCTATCTGTTCACAGCTTACCTGTCCTGTGATAAGCACCATAGGTATGCTGTCCATATGGGCGGTTGCGATCGCTGTGATAAGATTTGTCGCACCCGGTCCCGATGTTGCTATAGCAACGGCAGGCTTTCCGGTCATACGGGCATAACCGCTTGCGGCGTGTCCGCCGTTTACCTCGTGGCGCACAAGCACATGGCGTATATCCGAGCTTATAAGCTCGTCATAAAACGGACATATAGCCGCACCCGGATAACCGAATACAGTAGTTATACCCTCCGCTTCGAGAGCCTTTACCATAGCTCTTGCAACCGTCATTCTTTCTGACGCCATCTATCGACCTACCCCTTTATAAGTGTTGATGAATATACTGTATTTTTATACAGCAAAACCGCACGTTAAATTTTGTGCTTACAAATAATTATAACCGCTTTACAAATAAAAGTCAAGATTTCTTTGCATATAAATAGTCGCCTTGAGGGCGGTTTTCAGTATATTTTTCACATAAATACCGCTGTCGGTGACGTGATGTATATTTTGCATACGCTCACAGCCGCATTTTTTTGCCGATAAACTTAAATTCAACTGTATATCTGCCGATAAATATACAGAGTAATTTTGCCTGCGGCGTTAAAATGCGGTTCAGGCGGAAAAGAGGCTTTTAATGGCGTTTGAACATCTGTGCGGTCAGGTCATGACCGACAGTAACGGAACGATTTATATAATATCCGATAATTTTTCGGTCATATATCCCGGTGACGCCCACCCCGACGTATACGAGTGGGCTGATATTTCTGCGGTTAAAATCGACAAAAGCAGTATCACTGTCACTACAGGAAAGCAGACATATCACATACCCGACAGGGCGTTTACGGGCAGGGCGCAGTTTACAGCGGCAAAGACGCTGATATTGTCACAGGTATCCGATAAGGAAACAGTGTGTGACGTTAGCGTAGAGGTGCTTCCGGACAAGCGTTTCTATTCAAATTACGATATACCCGACTCAGCTGTTTTCGCAAAAGGCGAATACAATCCAAAAGAGATACGTTCTTCCGTGCTGTCGCTCGTTCTGGGTAAAATGGGCAGACTGCTCTGGTGCATAGGGATACTTGCGTGCGTTGCCACCGCAATTATTTTTCAGATGTATATCGGTTTTGCACAGGATACATGGTGGTATCTGTCCATAGGTACATTCTTCTGCGCCGTAGGTGCGGTAGTGCTGACCTATCTTGTAATGGTACTTATCGCAAAGATAAAATACTCGGGTCTTATCAGAAGTTGTGCGGATAACGATGAAACGATAACGTTTGCCGTATGCCCCGCAGGAGTATCCGCCGCAGAGGAGAGCGTATACAGCCCGCACGAGATAATTCGTTTCGGAATGAATGATAATTATATAGAAACCTCGTCAATGTTCATAGTCACAAGAGGGAACGCACCGCTTGTATGGATACCGAAATCGCTTTTTGACACAGCGGCTCTTGACAGGATAGAACAGTACCTTGCGCTCGGAACGCAGGATAAATAAGCGGAAAGGAGCAGGGGATAATGAGTGAAAGAATACCCGAGGTAGTTTGTGAACGGATAAATATAAACGAAAGCGAAGTGCTTGTGTTCTCGGTCAAAAACGGACTTTCAAAGATAGGCATCTGCAGGATTAATTCCGAATATGATAAATACTGTCTTTATTCTCACGATGAGCCGGTAATGGTGATAAGCGGAGGAATGAATGATGATGACGCAGACAAGGTTATTAGCGAATACGGCAGTGCGTCGGGCGGCTCGATAATTGCCGACAGCATAGACGGAGCGTATGAAAAACTGGCGGCGGGAGGCTCTCCAGAATATGCCCTTGAGCCGCTTATGAGATTGCTTTCTGACGGACTTTATGCGGTAAGCTATGTTGAAACATATCCCACGGCAGGAGAAAATATGTTTTTCTGGTCGGGATACGGCGTGTCAAAACAGCTCAGAAACAGCAGCAGGAATATCAGAGTGATAGGTGATAAGGCCTACAGCGCACCGTTTCTGATTCCTACCGAAAAGCCCTCGACCTATGACCCCTCGCTGATAAAAAAGGCAAGCGTGAAAGGAACGAGAAACGGAGATCTGTTCGGAATATCCCTTCATTTTTCGGGCCTTTACTCATTACTGCTGAAGGGACATTATGCGGCTTGTGCGGCGGCTATAGAAAACCGACCTTTTTATACGGTACAGATACAGCCGCTTAAAAATATATGGAAGATAACGGACGAAAACGAGGAGATCAAATCCATAGGTTTTTCCTCTGCATCATTCAGAGTGCCGTTTGAATCTCTGACAAAGGAGCAACTGAGAATCGGACTTACCGCAAGAAAATACGTTACACCGGATACCTACGATACGATAAAGCAGAAGCTGGGGATAGTGCCGAAGTCAAGCCAGAAGAGGATACCGAAGCAGCTTGACATATTCTCCGAGCGTTATCCCGATGCGGATATGGTAGCCTGCGCACAAGGCATAGACGAGCTTACAAAGCCTATGCTTGACGCTCTGCTTGCAGGTCAGACCGAGCTTGACGGTAAGGTAATAATTTCGGAAAATTATTATAACAGCGTAACTGCCGCCTGCAACTACCTGCGTTATCACAGCAAGGACGATTTTATTGATTTTGCGCTGAACGTTATGCGAAATCCGGAGCTTTCCGCCACCTACGCATACGTTGCCTCCAGTCTTGCAAAGGTGCGTGACGAGCGTGTAAAGCAGTTCTTCACAGAGGTGAAGAACTCGGGCGATGCCGGATATTCAAAGATAATCGGCACGGCACGTTCCTATATCGACAACTATGACAAGTATGAGGAAATTTCATCGGAGGATTTCTTCAACGCACTCCCCGAGCCGAAACAGGAAAGAAAGCGTAAGGAAATAATTCATCTGACCGGCAACACGAAAAGTGAAGACAGGATAAGCTCCGAAACCGCAAAAATGGTGGCTGCCCACATAGCCACAATGATGGATAATAAAAGCAAATAAAATCATTACCGCCGTGTACAATTCCGTACACGGCGGTTTGCTGTTGTATGTGCTTTTCCGTACCACACGGCAAAGCTGTTTAATGATTTTACTTTTCTGTGCGGATTCCGTTACCGGCCGCAGGAGCACTTGTACAGATCAGGCACAGCGGCTTTTTCAGCTTTTTTCCGCTCATTTTATAGTCTTTATCCAGTTTTCGAGCATAGCCTTGTCTGTCATCAGCTTTGCACCGTTGAAATGAAGGTCAAGACCATCTTTTACTGATGCACCCTTACATTCTGCGGCAATATCCTTTAGGGTATGACCGATCCAGCCGCCGTTTGTGGCAAAAGGATATATTGTTTTTCCGGCGAGATTGTTGCTTTCGATAAATGTCTTTACTGCAGGTGCGAATGTGTACCACCATACAGGCGTTCCCAGTATTATAGTGTCGTACTGCGACAGGTCAACGTTTATCGGCTTTATCGGGGGCTTGAAGCCTTTGTTTATTTCGTCCTTGCCTTGTTTTACAACAGCGTCGTAATCTCCTTCATAAGCCTTGACTGTATCAATTACAGCTGTATCCGCATTTAGTGCTTCGGCAATATGTAAGGCTATATTTTTCGTGTTTCCCGAATAGGAATAATATATTACAATCGCTTTCATTTTACTTTACCTCCGTATAGATTTTCTTCGCATAGTTGAAAGCTGCCCACGCCTAGGCCAGCCTGCATAGAATGCAATGTGAGTTATGGCCTCCGCCATTTCTTCCGCAGTAATTCCGTTTTCTTTTGCGTGCATAATGTGGTATTCAAGCGAGCTGTCAAGTACGCCGCTTCCGATAAGAGCGGCTACTGTTACAAGACTTCTGTCACGGGCTGAGAGTTTGTCCTCTCTTGACCAAACTTCACCGAATAATACATCATCGTTTAGCTCTGCAAATTTCGGCGCAAATTCGCCGAGTGCGTTTCTTCCTGCTGTCTGCTTTTTCATAAATGAGATCCTCCTTTATTTAAATTACAATGCATTGTATTCTTTGTCCGAAACCTGTTCACACCATTCGTTTGAACATTCCTCGCCGGGCATTTCAATCGCTATATGAGAAAACCAGCTGTCCTTCTTTGCGCCGTGCCAGTGCTTTACGCCCTCGGGAATAACGATGACCGTACCGGGTACAAGGCTTACTGCGGCCTTGCCGTATTCCTGATACCAGCCCTCGCCTGCGGTACAGATAAGGAGTTGACCGCCGCCTTTTTTAGCATGGTGGATATGCCAGTTATTGCGGCAGCCCGGCTCAAAGGTTACATTTGCGAGGAATAATCCGTCCTCTGCCTTTGTCAGAGGATTCAAAAACGAATCCCCGATAAAATATTTTGCGTAAGCCGTGTTAGCTGTGCCTGTACCGAATACGTTGAGTTTTTCAAATTCTTCTTTGGATGATATTTTCATCTTTAATTCCTCCCGTTTTGGATAATTTATCATTTTGCAGTTTAATTGTACAACTTGGAGTTAACTCCATGTCAATAGGACGCAGAAAACTTTCACCATAATTTCACAATACAAATTCTGAGCAATTGCCGATATTCTCCGCCCGCCACGCATTTTTTCTTGACTATACGCATTAATTAGTGTAAAATAAAATTGTATAACTAAGGCAACACCGCACAATTAACGGCTATCGCCTTTGCCGCACGCTTGCTTGCGTATTTTCCGTCATCTTGCACAAATTTCGCTTGACAGGCGTCAGCCTGCCCGCACTCAATTTATACAATCTGACGAAAAATCTGACTGCGCAATCGCACGACAATAATTATGCGGTATTGCCCTAAAAAACGGGAATGAATCCGGAGGGTATAATTTATGCTTTTACATCAGGTAAAGCTACCGCACTTCAAACATTCCGCCGAAAGCGAAACTGTAAAGCTACCCATGCCCGACAAGGTAGTGATAAGTATGGCTCAGCATCTCGGCGCACCGTGTACCCCGACAGTAAAGGTCAGTGACAAGGTGAAGATAGGCGATGTGATAGGCAGCAGTGAGGCGGCTATGTCCGCACCCGTTCACAGCAGTATATCGGGAACGGTAACGGCAATAACCGATGTCCTGCATATATCGGGCAGGAATATGCAGTCGGTCGTTATTGAGAATGACGGCCTCGAACAGATCAGCGACAGCGTCTGTCCGCCTACTGTAGAAAACAGGGAGCAGTTTTTACAGGCGGTAAGAAACAGCGGCTCCATAGGTCTTGGCGGCGCAGGCTTTCCTACCTCGCTGAAGCTCGGCTTTGACCCAAAAGAAAAACAGCCCGATTTCCTTATTATAAACGGTGCGGAGTGCGAGCCTTACATAACCTCCGACTACCGTTGCTTTATGGAGGAGGGCGAGGACGTTCTTGAGGGCGTGTTGCTTATGCTGAAATATCTCGGTATACCGAAGTGCATTATCGGCATTGAAAAGAATAAGCCGAAAGCCATCGAGAAAATGACAAGGCTTTGCGAAAAGCACGACAACATCACAGTAAAGGCGCTCAAGTCAAGCTATCCGCAGGGTGCAGAGAAAACGCTTATTTTCAGCACGACAGGCAGAGTGGTAAAGGAAGGCACACTGCCCCTTGCAAGCGGCTGTATAGTGGTCAATTCCTCCACTGCGGCATTTATCGCACAGTATATAAGAACGGGTATGCCGCTCGTAAAAAGAAGAATAACCGTTGACGGAAATATTGTGAAGAAGCCGTCAAACTTCATCGTTCCCGTCGGAATGTCTATAGGCGAGATAGTGTATTACGCCGAGCTTTCCGACAAGCCCGACAGAATAATACTCGGCGGACCTATGATGGGTGCGTGTGCATTCGACCCCGATTATCCGCTTTCCAAAACAAACAACGCAGTGCTTATGTTCGCAGACAGCCCCGTGTATGAGCCGTCAGAGTGCATACGCTGCGGCAAGTGCGTAAAAGCCTGCAGTATGAATCTTCTGCCGACAGAGCTTGAACACGCATTTGATATGAGGGACGCAAGGCGACTTGAAAAGCTGAAGGTAAACCTCTGCGTCAACTGCGGCGCTTGCAGCTTTGTCTGTCCTGCAAAGCGTAACCTTGCGGAAAAGAATCAGCTTGCAAAGGCATTTCTGCGTGAGCAGTCAACAAGGAAAGGAAAGTAAGGGTATAATATATGTCTAAACTTATAATAGAGCCGTCACCGCACATAAAGTCGGGTGTTACGACTCAGAAGATAATGCTGAGCGTTATTATAGCACTGCTCCCAGCCCTGTTTGCGTCTGTGTGGATCTTTGGACTAAGAGCGCTCATAATGATAGTAATATGCTGCACGTCCTGCGTGATTTTCGAGTGGGCTTGCAGAAAGATAATGAAAAGAAGCAACACGATAAGCGATTTGTCCGCTGTGGTAACAGGTATGCTCCTTGCGTTCAACCTGCCCGTCACATTGCCTTTTTATATGGCGATAATCGGTTGCTTTGTAGCAATAGTGATAGTAAAGCAGTTCTTCGGCGGAATCGGTCAGAACTTTGCAAACCCTGCGATAACAGGCAGAATAGTGCTTATGCTGTCGTTCACGTCCTATATGACGACATGGGCAGAGCCGTTCTATTACCGTAACGCAGGAGAGATAGTAACTACATCGACACCTCTTGTAAGCGAAACGCCTGCTTCGCTTGCTGACCTGTTCTTCGGAACAACAGGCGGCTGTATAGGCGAAACCTGCGCTCTTGCACTGCTTATAGGCGGAATTTTCTTAGTGGCTGTCCGTGTAATATCGCCCGTAACGCCTCTGTGCTTTATCGGTACGGTGTTCGTGCTGTCGATATTCTCAAGCGGAAGCCTTGAGGGTGCGTTAGCGTCCGTTCTTTCGGGCGGACTTCTGCTCGGTGCAATATTCATGGCTACCGACTATGCGACTACTCCCATCACCACAAAGGGCAGGATAATCTTCGGCATCGGCTGCGGCCTTGTGACTATGCTCGTGCGTTGCTTTGGCAGTATGCCCGAGGGCGTATCGTACTCGATACTGCTTATGAATATCCTCTCTCCGCTTATCGACCGCTTCACAGTGCCGAAGGCATTCGGCGCGGCAAGTGAGCAGAAAGGCGGTAAGAAATGAACGTACTGAAAAAAATCAAGCCCGTGCTTGTACTGTCAATTATCTGTACTCTTATCTGCGCACTGCTGATAGTCACATATAATCTGACTTATGTAGATACATCCGGTGTACTGACGGATAATCTGAAAGCAGGCTGTATCGCCGCAGACGGCGAGGGCGAATATGCGCTTATCACCGATAAGGCGGCGGCAAGGCTGGACGGCGAAGAATTCGGTAGTATCTCAAAGATAGTAAAGAACAAGACAAAAGGCACGTTCCTTTTTGAAACCGTTGTTGACGGCTATGCCGCAGACGGCATCGATGCAGTAATAGCGATAGACAAAAACGGCGCAGTAAGCGGTATAAGCATAATCGCACTCGGCGAAACTCCCGGTCTTGGCTCAAAAATAAACGACGATGCATTTCTGCAGAGGTTCTACGGCGTGAAGTCGGATATTTCGATAGTCAAGTCAGAGCCGAAAAACGAAAACGAGGTACAGGGAATTACAGGCTCGACGCTTTCCTCAAAAGGTATGGCGAAGGCTGTAAATCTTGCCGTAAAGGCATACTCGGTAATGGATAAGGAGGTACAGCCGAATGAGTAATCTGAAGGAATTTACCAAAGGACTTATAAAAGAAAATCCGAACATGGTAATGCTGCTCGGTATGTGTCCCACGCTCGCCATTACAACAATGGCGGCAAACGGTGTAGGAATGGGACTTTCCACAACGTTTGTACTTGTATGTTCAAATATAGTTATCTCTCTGCTAAAAAAAGTGATTCCCGACACGGTAAGACTTCCTGCATATATAGTTATAGTAGCAGGCTTTGTAACGTTTGTAAGCCTTATATTACAGGCTTTCGCCCCCGACATCTATTCGAGCCTCGGTATGTACCTTAGCCTTATCACAGTTAACTGTATCATTCTCGGCAGAGCGGAAATGTTCGCATCTAAAAACAAGGTCATTCCGTCGATAATGGACGGTCTTGGAATGGGACTCGGCTTTACGCTGACGCTTGTGCTTGTAGGCTCTGTCCGTGAGATATTCGGTTCGGGTCAGTGGTTCGGAATTACCGTAATGCCTGAATTTATAGAGCCTATGACGCTGTTCATTCTCCCCGCAGGCGGATTCTTTGTACTCGGTGCCGTTATAGCCGTTGTAAACCGCCTTATGAAGAAGAAGCCCCGTGAGATCGGCTGTCATAACTGCCCCAACGCAGAGGGCTGCCCCGGTGCCTGCGACAAGGCAAACAGTAACGGAGGTGAGCAGTAATGGAAATCGCAAAAAATCTGATGATAATACTGCTGACAGGCATTCTGACCGAGAACTTCGTATTATCGAAATTCCTCGGTATCTGCCCCTTCTTAGGCGTTTCAAAGAAGCTCGACAGCTCAATAGGCATGGGTGCGGCGGTTACATTCGTAATGGTTTGCGCAAGCCTTGTTACCTATCCTATCTACTACGGTATACTTGTTCCGCTCGGAATAGAGTATATGAATACGATAGCGTTTATCCTTGTAATCGCCGTATTCGTTCAGCTTGTTGAAATGGTGCTGAAAAAATATATGCCGCCGCTTTATAAGTCGCTAGGCGTGTATCTTCCCCTTATCACCACAAACTGTGCCGTACTCGGTGTTACACTGCTCAACCTTACAAAAGACTACGACCTTTTAGAGAGCGTTGTAAACTCGTTCGGTGCGGGTCTTGGCTTTATGATAGCTATGATAATATTCTCAGGTGTACGTTCAAGACTTGAACGCTGTGATATACCTAAGGCACTTCAGGGTGCGCCGATAACGCTTATGGCGGCTTCGATAGTATCGCTTGCGTTCATAGGCTTCGGCGGCGTAGTTGACGGAATTTTCGGCGGTTAAGCGAAAGGAAAGACGATGAAAGAATATATTTTACCTATACTTATATTTCTCGGCTTCGGCGCACTTTCGGGTATATTACTGCTGATAGCGTCAAAGGTGCTGGCTGTAAAGACAGATGAAACCGAGGCAAAGATAACTGAGGCACTTCCCGGTGCAAACTGCGGCGGATGCGGTTATTCGGGCTGTGCAGGCTATGCCGCCGCCGTAGCTCATGACGGCGCTCCGACTAACCTGTGTAAGCCGGGCGGAGCGGATGTTATGAAGAAGATAAACGCAATAATGGGTACCGAGGGCGGAGAATTTATCCGTGAGGTAGCCTATGTTCGTTGCAACGGCTGTGAAAAAGCGACTAAGGACAGATTTACATTCACGGGAACAAAGTCCTGCGCCGCTGTTGAGAAATTCTACAACGGCAAGGGCGAATGCCGCTTCGGCTGTGACGGCTACGGCGACTGCGCAGCGGTTTGCGGTAATGACGCAATTACGATCACTGACGGCGTTGCGGTGGTCGACCCTGCTAAGTGCGGCGGTTGCGGAAAGTGCGTTACCGCCTGTCCGAATCACCTTATATTCCTTAGAAAAGAAACAAGCACAGTTGCTCTGCGTTGCTCGTCAAAGGACAGCGGCAAGGTCACAAGAACGGTATGTACAAACGGCTGTATCGGCTGTAAGATATGCGAGAAAAAATGTCCTCACGGTGCGGTTATCGTTGCGGATAACCACGCTGTTATCGACTATGACAAATGTACCTCGTGCGGCACCTGCGTATCTGCCTGTCCGAGAAAGTGCCTTGTCAATATAACCTGCACACATTCCGAAAAGGCGGAGCAGGCGGACAATTAATCCGATTATTTCAGGCAAACGAAAGGAAACCTACAAGAGATGTCAAAAGCAAAGAGAAAGAACAGTTCATACAAGAATGAATCTAAGAAACCCGTGATAAACAGCCGCAGTGACAGAATACGCTATGCGAATCAGAAGCTGTATGACTATCCGCTGTCTGTCACATGGCTTCGCATATTCAAGACCGTGATAACGGTACTGCAGGCTGTTATGTCGGGCTACTCGGCTATAGTATGCGTTGTGTCGGTATTTGCGTCATTCAGCGACGATGTACAGAAACAGGCAAATGCCGCCGCAATACCCGGCTTTATAGCATACAATATCGTAATGTCGGTACTGCTTGCGGCTGTTGTTCCTCTTTGCGTCATAATGTTCAGACAGCTTTCCGAGCTGACGCAAAAATCTTACGGTTTCCTTAAATTTTTCCTCATCTATACCTCGTGTGTAAACGCAGTCAGCACTTCGGCAAGCGAGCTTTTCAGAGTTGCGCTGTTCAGCGGTGTTGACGGCTATGAAGTCAGCATAACAAATATACTTTTCGCAATTTTCTCAGTAGTATTTATGGCAGTATGGCTCATTCTGAATTTAAGATATTTCAAAAACAGAAGGAGCCTTTTCAGTGATTGAAAGGACTTAACAAAATGGATGAAAACGCAAAAAAGAATGAACGTGAATTAAGAAAATATCGTGCAAAGCTAAGAATGGATTATTATCCGTTGCCGCTCAGGTGGTTTAAATTTTTCCGCTATGTGTCGATGATACTCAATATCATTAACTGCATATCGGGTATAATCAGCTATATTCTTATAGCCGCCACAATTAACAATCCCGAAGCCATCGAAAAGATACAGGCTGCCTTTGCCGAAATGTCCGGAACGTCCGGAATAAATATGGAATTATTCACGGTAATTGCCGTAGCGGATTTTCTGGTAACGGTCTATCTTCTTGTGCTGTGTGTGCTTGTGTTCAAACGAATGGGTACGCTCGCAGTGTCGGGATATAATCTGATAGTCGCATTTCTGATTTCTGTTCCTGTTATAAACGGCGTGCGACAGCTTATGTCAGGATGCCTTAATGTTATGGTCTATCCGGAGGTTTATACATTCGGAGATACTATCAGAAATATGATAGTGATGATAGCTTTTTCGGGTGTCGCATCACTGCTTAATTACATTTATTTCAGAAAGCGTAAGAGCCTGTTTACAGACAACCCAGAAATTGACGATATTGAAATCGACAACGGAAGCGTTCAGCTTCAGCACTATGACGAATGCCCGTTCTGCCACGCAAAGATAAACGGCAATTCGTCCTTCTGCGAGCATTGCGGAAGAAATTTCACCGAACCGGCGGATAACGGTGAGGATAATTCCCGGAAGGAATAAAAAATAATGAAAGTTACAGAGTTGTTTTCACTCGGAGCAAATGAAATTAAAAACCGTCTGCCTATGGCAACTGCGGCAAAGTTTTCTACTCAGAAGATAGAGGGCAAAAGCGGAAAAAGTCTGCTCGCCGCCTGCATATCACGATATAACTGCCGTATCATTCCGATAGCGGCGATCATAATGATAATATGCACGTTTATGTCGGTTCTGTTCGAGAATGTAATTACCGACGGCGGCTCGGCAGAGATTGCAGGAGAGGTGCTGATACTGTTCACCGCAGTGTGCGGTGTAGGCTTCGGATTTTATTTCAGCGGAAAATACCCGTCATATTATCCTTATGTATTCTGGGGACTTTATCTGATTTCATACTGTATAAAGGTCACCGGCTGTATTTTCGGGGCGACCGGACTTTCACAGACAGCAGTAACAATAATGGTTTTCGCCGCCGTTCCCGTTTTCGCACCTGCCGCATCGGCGTTCTTCCTCGGAATAATCCCCGTGTGGTATACGATACTCTGTAATATAAACGATGTTTCGGGCTATTACCCGTTCACAGTGTGGGGACTTGCCTTGCTCGGCTTTTTTATATCCTGCTCGATGTACAGCCTTTACACCGCCAGAATGATAAATTCAAAGCGTATAAAGGACGACAGAGAGAGGATGAAGATGTCGGCGGTCATGGACAGCCGTACAGACCTTTATAACAGGGCATACGGCATAGAAAAGGCGACCGAGCTTCTCAGAAGCGGCAACAGCATTGCACTGCTGCTTGTCGATATAGACAACTTTGCGGAATACAACCGCATTTACGGCACGGAAAAAGCCGATGAAGTGCTTTTTGCCGTAGCCAACTGCGTAAAGATAATATCAAAGTCTAAGACGGATATTATCTGCAGATATGAGGGCGATACTATCCTTGTCTGCCTTACGGTAAAAGCCGATAAGGAGGCAATTGTACTCAGCGAGGAGATACGCAGTGCCGTAAGGGATATGAAGATACCGTTCCCAGAGGCAAGCCGTTACCGTAACATAACGGCGACAGTAAGCGCCGCAAGAGGTATGCCCAGCGATACCTATGACGATATATATGTCAGGGCGATGCGCTCCCAGAGCGTTGCAAAACGCATAGGCGGAAACTGCATAGCATTCAAGGAACATACCTTCAGACCCGACGGAGAAAAATAAACACAAAAAACCGATGCTTTTTGGGCATCGGTTTTTCGGACTGACGATAAACTGATTGTTATTAAAGCCACACAGTGAAATATATCGCCACCACCGCCGAAAACATTTTCAGTGCCGACAAGGCGTTAATATTTTCGTGAGTGTATCAGTGCAACTGCACTGACATTGACCCTTCAAAAAAACGCCACTAACCTGAGATATATGTA
>ERZ1027273.242-NODE-242-length-20840-cov-14.316526_pt1 | contig 20840 bp, 14 predicted proteins | sample MGYA00519256_ERZ1027273 | MGnify/ENA primary metagenome ERZ1027273 (study PRJEB26926, sample SAMN06164431) | human gut metagenome | biome: ENVO:00009003; feature: ENVO:2100002; material: ENVO:00002003 | host: Homo sapiens | place: USA | collected 2012 ...
GAGATCTGCGCATGTCTCGTGGGCTCGGAGATGTGTATAAGAGACAGATATATTGCATTGTGGAAAAATAGAACATACCTTCTGGTTTTCCGTAATCCCTTAATCGTCTGTTTCTTAGAAATCCACCCGTTCTGTCTCGCCCCAGGTAGGGTCTACGGTAATGCTTATTCCACCACCCGTACTGTCGTCTCCGCCACCGAATCCGTCAGCAATGGAAATCTCGGTATAGGTTGTTTGGTTCTGATGGATTTTCAAATCGGCTTTTTCAAAACTCTTTACCACCTTTGCATCGGCATCCAGAAAGCTGATACTCATCTTGATGTTCTTCTCTTCTTCATGTGGGAAGGTGTAGACGGTAAAGTCTCTGCCGCCATCTTTCATACTGAAATTCTCGGTCTGACGGCTGTTCACGCAGCCGAATCCGGTGGTTGCATCCAGGGTGCTGCTGCCGCCGGTATAATAGAACTTGATGCTTCTGATTTCTTCGGGAATAGTTTCGTCGTTAATATGTAACTTGAAGGCGCCAACTGCTCGCCTCAGGTTGATGTCGGAGGTGGCTCCGTCTGCCGTTACGCTCAACCTGCCGTAATAATAGAAGGTGTCGGTAAGCTTGTTGCTCGCAAACTTTACTTTCTCGGGTGCGCTGACAGAGCAGTTTCCCTTTCCGTTGTGGGCAATCACCACCAGTCGGTATTCTCCTTCGTCCAGACTTACATAGGCTGTTCCGAAGCCATTGTCTGTTGAAAGCTGGTTCACCGTCTCCAGTTTCTCCTCTCCGTCAAAGATGGCAAGTGTCAGTCTGGAGCACACATCGCCCAGCGCCATTTGCTTGTCGGCAGCTTTGGTTGTCAGCAGACTTATGCCTTCTATTTTCTGCACATGGATAGTTACATTGGCGTTTGCCTCATGTGATTTTCCGGTTGTTTCGTCAATCGAAAACTTCTCGCATGAAGTAAGCGTCGCTACGAGCATCAGCAATAGGGATGCCAGTAACCGATAGGGCTTCTTACTCATAACCGTTCTTATTTACTAGTTGCTCTATGCGTTATCTCGGAGTTTCCTCGGGCATAAAGATGTGGCAAATATACGTTTTTTCTCTTTTCTATGCAAGTAAAATCTAATAAATCTTTATATTTTTTGTCATTTATCTGTTTTTTCGTAATTTTGCATCGGTTTTTCTGTACTTACAGAGCCGATTTTGCATTATATATATAATAAGGTATAGAAGATATTGGTATGGATAAGAAGATAAAAGCATTGTTTTTTGATATTGACGGCACCCTGGTGAGTTTCAAAACCCACAAGATTCCGCAGAGCACGGTAGATGCCTTGGAGCAGGCTAAGAAGAATGGGGTAGAGGTGTATATTTCTACCGGTCGTCCGCAACTCATCATCAACAACCTCGGTCAGATAGAACATCTCATCGACGGTTACATCACCACCAATGGAGCCCGCTGTTTTGTAGGCGATAAGGTGGTGAGCCAGCACGCCATCCTTCCTGAAGATGTAAAGAAGATTATCGAGGCAGCCGACCGTGATGATTATCCGGCAATCGTTGTAGGAGAGCATCATCTCGCTATCCATCATTATACTGACGAGGTTTATGAAATTTTTGCCAAGGGACTGGGGGTGGATTGTGAAATCTTCCTGACCGATGTGAATGAACTGGGAGATGAGCGGGTTCTGCAGGTTACTCCTTTCTGTTCGGTAGAGCAGGAGGCGCTCCTGATGCCTACGCTCCGCAACTGCACCTCGGGCAGATGGCATCCTGCCTTTACGGATATTACGGCAGCCGATGCGGATAAGGGCAAGGGCTTGCATGCAATGGCTGATTATCTGGGTTTGAACATAGAAGAAACCATGGCTTTCGGCGATGGCGGCAATGATATTTCCATCGTACGGGAGGCAGGCACCGGTGTTGCAATGGGCAATGCAGGAGATAATCTCAAGCAGGTAGCCGATTACATTACGACTCATGTGGATGAAGATGGTGTTAAGAATGCGCTCCTCCATTTTGGCGTGATTTAAGTTCCCGGCGTTATTGACTTTTTTTTCATAACTCCCTATATATAATAAGGTGTAATCCTGATGAAGCCTTTTTGATAGGCGAGTTTCATTTTAATAAAATAATAAAGGCAAACATGTTATTTGTTGTAATAAATGGCGTGTTTGCCTTTCTGTTTTTAAATCTCCCTTTTGCACCTAGCTTCTTCTCATTATTTACGTTTTAGGAGAATAAATACCAAAAATGCTTACGAAAAGTAATAGAATATGCGAAAAATATTCATAAAGTACTATAAAGTTGATATTTTGTATCAAATTGTTTGATAAAAATTTGTTTAATTAGCAAAAAGTATGTATCTTTGCACCCGATATTTGTAAGTTGTTTAATTTTTAAGAGAGAGAATTATGGTAAAAAGATTGACCATGCTCATTGGGGGGCTCGTTCTTTCAACAGGAATGGCTCTCGCTCAAACTACTGTTACAGGTAAGGTTGTTTCTCAGGAAGATGGTGAGCCGGTGATTGGCGCATCTGTAAGAATTGTAGGAACTAAGACTGGAACAGCGACTGATGTCGATGGTAATTTTACGCTTCCTAATGCCAGCAAGGATGCTGTCTTGGAAATCAGTTACCTCGGCATGCAGACTAAAACAATGAAAGCATCTGCTAAAATGAAGATTATTTTGGCTTCTGATGCAAGAAATCTTGACGAGGTAGTTGTTACTGCCTTGGGTATGAAACGTTCAGAGAAAACTTTGGGTTATGCTGCCAGTACAGCCAACGCTTCTGAGTTGACTGTTGCTAAGTCTGGTTCCCTGATGAGTGGTCTTCAGGGTAAGATGGCTGGTGTGCAGATTTCTGGTGGTGGTGTTACAGGTACCTCTCAGAAAGTCGTAATTCGTGGTATTTCTTCTGTTTCCAGCAACAACCCATTGTATATTGTTGATGGTGTGCCTATCAACAATGACCGTTTGGGTGATAACTCTGTTGACTTTGGTAGTGGTGCAGGCGACATTAACCCAGAGGATATTGAATCGGTAACTGTATTGAAGGGCGCTTCTGCTACTGCTCTTTATGGTTCCCGTGCAGCCAATGGTGTTATCATGATTACTACAAAGAAGCCACAGGGTAGCAAGAAGGCTTCTATCACTTACGATGGTTCTTTGACATTTACTGATGTGCTCCGTGTGCCAATGACTCAGAATCTCTTTGGTCAAGGTTGGGGTTCCTGGTCTAATGAGGAGAATGGTTCTTGGGGACCTCGCCTCGATGGTCGTGAGCACTGGTATGGTTCCACCGGTCTTTCTAACGGCGAGACTTTAACTAAGCCTTTTTCTTATGTTAAGAACAATATCCGTGACTTCTATCAGGTAGGTAAGGAATGGAACAACAACGTATCTCTCCGCTATGGTGATGAGAAAGTAGGTATTGTTGCATCTTACGGTAATGTAAGTTCTAATGGTATTACTCCTAATGATGGTGATACATATCATCGTAATACCTTCTCACTCCGTGGTTACGCCAATATCGACAGATTCCATCTGGACATGTCCCTGAACTATGTTCGCAAGGATATGCGCCGTTCTCGTGATATGTATATGGAGTTGCTTCAGGGTGCTTCTGATGTTCGTTTCACCGATATGAAGGATTACAACCTTGAGCGTAACAATGTAGATAACTACTATACATTGTATGCTACCAACCCATATTATATGGTAGATAACTTCTATTCTACTTATCAGGACGACCGTATTTATGGTAAGCTGGAGTTGTCATACGATATTACCAAGGATATCAAGGTAATTGGTCGTTTCGGTGGTGATTATACCAATTATAAGACCGAGCGCATCGAACCACGTATTATTTATACCGAGGGTTCTTATCAGGCAACTGGTAATGGTACAACTGTAGGTAACCAGGGTTACTATTCTAAGTATCGTTCTCAGCGTGGACAGATTGATGCCAGCCTCTTATTGACCGGTAATCATACTTTCGGTGATTTCTCGGTAGGTGCAACCTTAGGTTGGAACTTGAACCAGAGAAACTATGATAATGTAGGTGGTTATAATGAGCAGTTGGATATTCCAGGTTGGAATTCCTTGAGTAATACATCTTCCTATTCGATTACTGATACTGACTCATGGAATAGAAGATTATTGGGTCTCTTGGGACAGGTTGAATTGGGTTATAAGGATTGGGCTTTCCTGAACCTTTCTGCCCGTAACGACTGGTCTTCTACTCTTCCTATGGGTGATAACAGCTTCTTCTATGGCGGTGCCAATGTGTCTGTGCTTCTGAATCAGGCTATTCCTGCTTTGAAGAATGTCAAGCAAATCGACTTGTTGAAGGTTCGTGCAGCTATAGGTCAGACAGGTAATGATGCTGATGTATATATGACTAATTCATATTATCGTCCATTCCAGTATTATTATACATATTTGCCAATTTCCGGTGTTTCTGGTTTGACAGAGTATAACCGTTTGCCAAATAAGTCATTGAAGCCTGAGATTACAACTGAGTATGAGCTTGGTTTGAGCGGTACATTCTTTGGCAACCGTTTGAGCTTCGATGTGGCTTACTATGATCGTACAACCAAGAATCAGATTATCTCAGCTACTTTGGCTCCTGAGACAGGTTATACTTCTAACACCCGTAATGTAGGTAAACTTCAGAACAAGGGTATTGAGGCGATGGTTAATTTTACTCCTATCCGTACCAAGGATTGGGAATGGAGTGTAGGTGCTACATACGCTAAGAACTGGAGTAAAGTGAAGGAACTTTGGGATGGTCTTGATGAATATACCATTCCTGTAGGTACTACAAGTACTGGTTTGTATTCTTCTATGCGTGGTGTATCTTACGTATTGAAGGTTGGTGAGCCTATCGGTATCTTCAAGTTGCCAGCAACACAGAAGGTAACAGATAAAAACAGTCCATATTATGGTTATAGAATCGTAAATGGTAATGGTTTCTTGCAGTCTAGTACTACAGATTATGATTATCTCGGTTCTTCTCAGCCAGATTTCGTAATGGGCTTCACCACACATCTGAAGTGGAAGAACTTGAGTCTTGCTGCAACGGGCGACTGGCATAAGGGTGGATTGATGTATTCTGAGACATCTTATATTACTCACTTCAATGGTAACTCTACAGAGACCGTATTCAATGAGCGTGATGCTTTTGTTTATCCTCATTCTGTAAAGATTGTTGGTGGAGAGTATGTTGAGAATAATATTCCTGTAACTTCCAATTATATGAATTATGTTCAGGGTAACTATAGCTACAACCCGGAGGTGCGTCGTGATTTCGTTGTAAGCCGTTCTTACTTCAAACTCCGTGAGTTGGCTTTGACATACGATTTCCCTAAGCCAATCACAAGTGCATTGAAGATGCAGAAGTTGTCTTTGAGTCTCGTTGGCCACAACTTGTTGCTTATCACTCCAAAGCATCAGAATTATATCGACCCTGAGTCTTCTAACTTTGGTAATGATATCAGTTCTGAGTTTGGTGAGACTATGGGTTCTGTGTCAACTCGCAACTATGGTATTAACTTGAAGGTTGTATTTTAATTAAAGGAGATTTCTTATATGAAAAGATATAAATTTTTAAGCGCAGCATTGCTGGGGGCCCTCTTGACAATGGGTACTGTTACTTCTTGTAGCGATTCCGGTTATTTGGATATCAACTACAACCCAAACTATCCTTCTACAGCTTCCTACAAGCAGTTGCTTCCGGCTGCCGAAGGTTCTATCGTAGCTGTCAGTGGTCTTTATCAGCAAATTACTGGTGACTTTTGGTGCCAGTATGTAACACAGGGTAATAGTACAAACCAGTATAATACATTGTCTAATTATGCTGTAACAACATCAGGTTCTATTCCTCCTGTTACTACGATTTGGCAGAATACATATGCCAACAGTTTGGAAGATTTAAAGCTGGCTTTGGCTTCTGCTGAAGAAAGTAAGGCTTGGAACTATTGGATGGTTGCCAAGATTCTTCAGGCCTATAATTTCTTGGTATTGACTGATACTTATGGTGATATTCCGTTTACAGGTGCTCTTGATGTCGAAAACAATCCACATGCTGCATTTGATGATAGCAAAACCGTAGTATATCCGGGTATTCTGGAGATGCTGGATGCTGCCATTGCCAAACTCGATGATGCTAAAGCTGCAGAAAAAGCTTCCCCTTTAGGAACTGCTGACTGTTTCTTGGGAGGCAGTATGGATAGCTGGGCAGGCTTTGCAAAGAGTTTGAAGTTGAAGATGTATCTCAAAGACTTCGACGCTCATAAATCTGATATTCAGGCTTTACTTAGTGCAGGTGGTCTTTTGGAGCAGGATTGTGCTTGGGTAAATTGGGAAGATGGCGCTAATAAGGGTAATCCTCTTTATGAATTTAATATCCGTCAGTTGAATACTACTGAGAATATTCGTGCTTGTCATACTTTCTTGGAGTATCTTTTGGATAAGAAGGATCCTCGTATCATCAAGTTGTATGAGGTAACTGCTAATGCCAAAAAAACTCTCGGCTATTCTTCTGATGAGGAACTGATAGCTCACATGGATGAATGCTACGAGGGCCTTCCTTGCGGAGATAAGCCAACTACTGATGAAACTACAGAGGGTGGTATTGCAATCTCTAAGTCTTCTCGTATGAAACAGGCTTATGATGATGCTGTCTATCTGATGAACGAGGCTGAATGCGAATTGATGATTGCTGAGGCTTATGCTCGTTTGGGTGATGCTGAAAAGGCTGAGGAATATTATAATAAGGGTGTTCTTGCCGGCTTCAGCCGTTGGGAATTTGATGGTACAGCATTCGTTGATGGTGCTTACAAGTTCGATAAGGCCGATATGCTTCATAGTATCGCCATGCAGTATTGGGTAACTTATGCTGGAGCGAATGCTTATGATGGCTGGATGACCCGTAACCGTTTGGGTATTCCTGAGGTGCAGGCTAATATTACTGTTCGTAAATCAACAACTGCTTTGCAGCGTGAATTGTCTGATGGTTATGTGTTAGGCAATTTGGTTGATCCAGGTGCTAGCAATATGAATGCCGGTGAGTATCCTATGCGATTGCTTTATCCTACAGCTACTACATTGTATAACTCTGCTGCTGCCAAGTATGTAGAAGAGAATGGAAACTCGCTGACCAAGAAACTTTGGTGGGAGAAGTAATGATTATTAATGTAATAAACGAAAAGTCATGAAGAAAATATTATATTTTTTGAGCTTTGTTTTCGTAGCATTGTTTACTGCATGCTCTGAGGGAGACGATTTCGATATTGATTATACTCCTATTGCTCCTGTTGGTGGTGAGTATAGAATCAATATGGAGAGAGGTTATGATGCTTCTAAGACAGATGCAGAGTATTGGGCTTCTAATCCAACAGATGCTGAATTCATCTTTAAGACTGATGGTACAGGAACCACTTCGGGTGTTCTCTATGCCTATCTCAGCAATACTACCGATTATGATAAGGATAAGGCATGGATTCGTGTAGGCTCAACTGCCTCTAAGGCAGCTTACGCCATCAATGCTAAGGTATCTATTGATATGAGTGCTTATACTTTTGGTGGTGAGAATGTGGATGATTTCATTGGTAACTCTGCTACAGCTACCGACAAGGTAACTGTTAGCGGTAAGTGTGGTCACAATACTTATACTACTGTATCTGGTACTGTGACAGATGAAATCAGTTTCACCTATTCCCGTTCTGACCAGCCTGGATATCATTACAGAGTAACAGGCTTTAAGTCTACGGGTTGGGCTGAGGATAACAAGTAATATACTTTTGCTATACATGAATTATTCCTAGATGATATTTCTAATGATATTGTCTAGGAATAATATTAAAGATATAAGGCAAAGTGATTTGCCTCGTTGTTGACCAAGTCAACACTTATATCTCTCTCGTCTTGGGGACTGGCGGTGGCCAGTCCCCTTTTTGAATTTATAAGAGAGATTTCTTGGTTAATGAGGGTGTGTCATAAGTCTGGATAATAGTTGGTGTATAACAGTTGGCTACCGCATGCACAACAGGTGTTGTGCATGCGCATATCAGCTGTTATGCAAGCGCACAACAGCTGTTGTGCGACCGAAGATACTGACTGTCTCAACAACATATCCTATCTCTTCCAACAACATATCCTATCTCTTTCAGCGACATATCCTATCTCTTTCAACAAATAGAAGAGGGTGAATCATAAACTTATGACACATCCTCATCTTGCTTAATATTCCATCGAGAAGGTGCTATCTCTTAGCAGACATTTTACTCAAATGCCTGAATATACTGCTTTAAAGCATCACGTAATATCTCTTCACAACTCTTTTTTGTCTTAATCTTAGTTCATAGTCTTCATCAGACAAATAAGTCTGAACACCATGCATAGTGGTTTTTTTCTCTGCAAGAGACATCTTCTGTTTCTTAACAGCAGTATGCTGTAGCAGTACTGATGGCATGGATTGAAAAACAGGTTTAAAAAGCATGAAGTTTTAGCAGTAAAGTTTAAATTAATTATCCATTGTTGTCAATTTTGCAGAATATTTAGTCAAAATTGGCAAAAACTGTTTATTCCAAATCTACAAACCGGGTTGGCACGTAACTTGCTCCTACATAGAGTGAAAGCCGAAGCCGAAAGGGCAAGGGGAACGACAAGAACCCTAAGTAATGACAGTTGAGGGTTTCTAGAAATCCTTGAGCCTCGTAAGCCGAAGCAATCGTTATTAAAAAGGATAAATTAAAAACAATGAGAAATCCCGACTGAGCCGGAAGGCGAAGAGAGGACGAGAAAAATAGAATTTGGAGGTTTTACATTATGTTGTTAGCTCGTAGAAATAACAGTGTTTCAAATTGGTTGAACAGTTGGTTTAATGATAACTTCTTTGATACAGGCTTGATGCCACGCATGAACGCAACAGCTCCTGCAGTCAACGTCAAGGAAAGTGCTACAGCTTATACGATGGAGGTTGCAGCTCCTGGTTTGAAGAAAGATATGGTCAAGATGAACATCGATAAAGATGGCTATCTGAATGTATCCATCGAGAACAAGGATGAGAAGAAGGAGGAGAAGAAGGAAGAGCATTACTTGCGTCGTGAGTTCTCTTACAGCAGCTACTCTCAGAGTTATGCTTTGCCAGAGGATGCTGATCAGGAGAAGATTTCCGCTGAGGTCAGTGACGGTGTCTTGAAGATTGAGATTCCTAAGATAGCCAAGGAGGAGAAGAAAGACGATGTTAAGCACATTGAGGTTAAGTAATCTTTCTTGAAGTGCTATGCAGCTTTCAAGATACATTCATTGCATTGAGAAAATAATTAAAATTGGGGGCTAGTCCTGATTATGGGGCTAGCCCTTTTTTGAATATATGAATTTAATTTTGGAAAGGATCAAGGATGATTAGAATATTTATTTCACTTGTTTTCTGTCTGATGTCTGCCTTTGCCTGTGCGCAGTCAAACCAGTCAGATAATATGTATCAATGGGGGAAAAACAAGGCCAGCGAGCAGTTGGTCAATGGTCTGAAGTCACGTCAGAAAACTCTCTGGAAAGAACAGCGCGATTTGCAAAACCGGATAGATAGTGTATATTGGGATGAAGCATTGGACGCTATTAAGGATACAACCTTTACTTTGGAAGCCGACAAGGTAGTTTTCCCGTATGGTCAGATTGCTTATGTTAATTCCAACACCAATTTCGTTTCCGTCAATAAGGACGATGCTGTTGTGCAGGTTGCCTTCAATGTACCCTTCTCCGGACCTAATGGCATTGGTGGAGTTACGGTTCAGGGAAGCGTAAGTGGATACAAAATTCAAACAGACAAGAAAGGGACTACACAAGTAAGTATGAGTGTTACTGGTATTGGTATCTCTGCCCAAATCTGGATTACCATGTATAAGGGAAGCCATGAAGCCAGTGTGGAAATTCTGCCTAACTTCAACTCTCGTAGGCTCACCCTTAATGGAGTCATACTACCTCTTCACAAGAGTACTGTATTTCAAGGGCGAACATTATAACAAAGAAGCCTGCTGACAATTATAGCCAGCAGGCTTTTTGCTTTCTTCGTCTTTCTGTCCCCAAAACTATGATTTCATGTCCAAAACTCTTCTTCGCCAGTGGGTTGCATCTTGCCCCCGCACTTTGGGCAAGTATGCATATCCCACCTGTGAATCCTGTCAGAACCACATCTTAGACATAGATTCCCAATGACGGCAAGCAGACGCCGATAATCATGTGCTTTATGATGTATGTACGCAAACAGATTGCATAAAGCGTGCAATCGTTTGCACAAAAAATGTAACCTTTTTGAAACTTTTTCTTGCTTCATATTGGATTTCCTCTTAAATTTGCAGCCGAAAATAGATACCAACTAACAAACGAAGGCTAAGTTTAATATAAACGAAACCAAATATAAAAGTAAAGATATGATGAAGCAAACATTCATAAAATCAGCTATGTTGCTGCTGCTGATTCTTTCAATGGCAACGACGCGAGCGCAGGAGGTCGCTCTGAAGACCAACTTACTGGGATGGGCTTCCACATCTGCCAACGCCGGCATCGAAATCGGCACGGGCAAGAAAACAACCTTCCAACTCTTCGGCACCCTGAACCCCTGGAAGTTCTCGGGCGACAAGAAGATGAGATTCTGGAATGTTATGCCAGAATACAGATGGTACACCTGCCAGAAGTTTGGAGGCCATTTCTTCGGAATTCATGCCTTAGGCGGTGAATACAACATTAAAAACATTGACATGCCCTTCGGCATCCTGCCGAAAACTCTGGAGGGCAGGCACTATGAAGGCTGGTATGTAGGTGGAGGCCTCACCTACGGCTACCAGTGGCTACTCAATAAGCACCTCAATTTCGAAGGGTCTATCGGTTTGGGATATGCCTACAGTCCTTACAAGCTTTACGGACGATGCGAAAAATGTCTCGACAAAGACCACCGCAACTATGTGGGCCCTACAAAAGCCGCACTATCTCTCATATACGTGTTCTAAGAATTTAATTTAACTGTAGTTTTAAACTGACAATAAAAACACGTAATAACTAGACAGAATACAAAAAAAAAATAGGGAAATCATAATATGGATAAAATGAAGCTTTATGCGGTCATTTCGCCCCTCTGCATACTCCTTTCTCAGGGCATCATGCCTGCTCAGGCTCAACAGCTGGCAGGGGGTAAGATTCAGGTAGAAAGCGTCTTGGCACGCAAGAACGGCAACCGGATGGACGTTGCCTTCCGTATGAATCTGAACGAATTGAAGATGAAATCAGAGCAGCAGATTGTTTTCACACCGGTAATGGTAGGAACTGATTCTATCGCTCTCAACCCTATCATCATCCAGGGTAGAAACCAGGCTGTAAGATACCGCCGACTTGCCGACAGCAAGAAGAATCCGCAGGCACAGGTTCTTACCCGCAAGAACAAGACCAGTCAACAGGTTTACTTCGCCCAGTCTGTTCCTTATCAAAAATGGATGAAGAAGTTCAAACTCTCGGTGAAAGAAGATCTCTGCGGATGCGGCAACCTGATAGAACAGGACAATACGCCGATTGCGGATATCGACCGTACACCGAAGATTACGAAGGATTTCTTCGTGCAGCCGAAGGCGGAAGCCAAGAAGGTAAGAGCCGAAAAGGGTGAAGCTTATCTCAGCTTTGTGGTTAACAAGAGTAATATTCTTGCCAACTTCCGTGAGAATGCTACTGAGCTGAAGAAGATTACTTCCACCATCGACCTGGTAAAGAACGATAAGAACGTTGAAATCACAGATATTGATATCCATGGTTTTGCTTCGCCTGATGGTTCGTATGCCAACAACAAGCGCCTTGCCAACGAGCGTGCAGCTGCCCTCCGTAAATATGTGAGCAGCCTCTACACCTTAAACAGCAAACTCTTTACCTATCAGGCTACACCGGAAGACTGGGAAGGATTCAAGAAGAAGATCCAGGCTAGTCATCTGGCTGATAAGGAAGCAATTCTCGAGATAGCTAACTCCTCGCTGGCTCCCGACGATAAGGATCTGAAGATCAGAAAGCTCCATCCGGCTAGTTACCGCTACATCCTGGATCATATCTATCCTCGTCTCCGTCATAGCGACTATACGGTAACCTACACGGTTCGTCCGTTCAGCATCGAAGAAGCCAAGGAGATATTGAAGACCAAACCACAGCAGCTTTCTCTGCAGGAGATGTTCCTGGTGGCACAGACTTACGAGCCGGGTTCGCCAGAGTTTAACGAGGTATTCGACATTGCCGTCCGCCTCTTCCCTGATGATGAGACAGCGAATCTCAATGCCGCCTGCACCGATTTGCAGAAAGGTGATCTTACTTCTGCCGAAAAGCATCTTGCCAAGGCAGGCAACTCGAAAGAGGCAGAGCGTGTAAGAGATGTCTTCAAGCAGATAAAGGAATTGGAATAACAGAAAATTAGAGAATAACGATTATAAACAAGCTTAACTTTCAAAGATTATGAAGATTAAACATTTATTTGGCTTGGCTGTCATCGCAGCTATGACAGCAAGCTGTTCAAGCAATGAGGACCTGGGAACCGCAGGTCCAGGTACTGGTACTAATGAAACTGGTGTTGGTTATGCTACTTTCACCATCAACTTGCCTTCGGTAAGTGGAACTCGTGTTGCAGATGCTGGTGGTGCTGAAATGAATGAAGGCACAGCAAATGAGTATGCTGTAAAAAGCGCAACTGCCCTTATTTTCCAGAAGTATGGTTCAGATGAAGGCTCTTGCAAGTTTGTTGAGAGCGTAGATTTACCAACAGCTGCTGCAGATTGGACTGACGATACTACAGTTGGTATCACAACAACTAAAAAGCTGGTAGCAAAGCTTACTAATGTGGATACCAAGAATCAATATTATGTTTTGGTTTTGCTTAATAACAATAAAACTGGTGGAGTAAAGGTAGCATTGCCTACTGTTGGTCAAAGTTATAATGAGTGGAACAGCCAAATTTTGACTCCTTCAGTAGACGATTTGGCGGCTGATAATGACTTCTATATGGCTAATGCTCCGTTGAAAGGAACTGCCTCACCAACAACTTTGGTTACTATTAATAAAGAAAATATTTATTCTTCCAAGGAAAAAGCAGAGGCAGGAACTAGTGCCGCAACAGTTTATGTTGAGCGTGGTGTAGCGAAGATGTCTGTTACTGATCCTGCTACAAAAACAGTTATAGACAAGGCAACAGATAATCCTACAAAGAGTACAGTAGAATTCAACAATTGGGCTTTGGATATCACAAACAAGAAGACATACGCTGTTCATAATATTGATGGCTTGAGCACAGATTTCTCTGCCATTTGGACTACTCCTCGTTTCATAGGTACTAACAGCCGTGTTTATTGGGGTAAGGATCCTAACTACAATTTGGATAATCTCAATAAAACAGATAAAGATGCAGAAAGAAAGAAAGAATTCAATTTCATCAATGCTACAAGTGGAATCAACAAAGCCTTCACAGAGTCAGCATATTGCTTAGAGAACACCTTCAACTTGGCAAACATGTATCAGGGTCAGACAACCCGCGTTATCTTCAAGGCAACATATACTCCTAAGGATGATGCAGGCAATCCCCTTGCAGAGCAAGATGGAACATTCTACACCATCGGTAATATGACAACTATCCTGAAAGAAGCAGCCTTAGAGACTGCAGTTAATACTGCAGCAACTTCAGTTCTCCCAGGTTGTACAGTTGACTATACAAATCTCAAGCAAGAAGGATCTCATGTGATTACCTTGGCAGATATCAAGGATTCTACTGGTACAACTCTTGTTGCCGATGAAGTTTATAGTGGTGGTAAGACAGGTACAGAAATCGTTAAAGAGATTAATGATAAACTCGGCTTGAAAGCTGGTCGTCCAGAAGAGATGGTTGGTATCAATACCTATCTTAAGGGTGTTACATATTATATCGCTCGTGTTAAGCACTTCGGCTCATTGACTCCATGGAGCTCAGGTGAATCTTATGGAACAGATAACGGTAAGTATCTTGGCCGTTATGGTATGCTCCGTAACAACTGGTATGAATTGACAGTTGGCAACGTCTATGGCCCTGGCTACCCTGGTGTACCTCCAGTAGACCCAAATCAGCCAGATGATGAGAATGAGAAGTATCTTAGCGTCAGCGTGAAGATTCTTTCTTGGGCTAAGCGTTCAGACACAGTTGATTTGTAATCCATTACACATTATTATATATAGCTCAGCCGCTCTAGCGCTAAGGAGCGGCTGGCTATCTCGGAAAGATAAGAATCTATTTATACACTTTACTTTTTCATAAAACAGATAAGCATCATGGCAAACAAGAAGTTTAACAGTTGGATCAAGAATATATGCATGGGATGGGGCTTCATCATGGCCGGCAGTATGCTCAGCAGCTGCAACGACTTGATGCACGACGACCTGCCTCCTTGTGACATGGGTGTTGACTTGCAGTTCAAGTACGACTACAACGTGCAGCGTGCCGACATGTTCAAAGATCATGTGGGCGGACTCTGCGTATTCGTATACGACGAGCAGGGCAACTTCATTGCTCGCCATGATGCCTATAACGATGCGACATCACAGCCGCTCAAGGACCCTAACTATGCCATGCGAATCAATCTGGAACCGGGCAAATACAGATTCGCAACCTTCGCCTTCCAAAAGAAATACGAAGATGCACTCGCGCAGCCAGGTGCCAAATTCCAGATAGCTCTGCCACAGCAGGGTGACAACATCACCTCCCTCCATGCCCGTCTCGACCGCGAACAGGGCAAGGTAAACAACCAGAGCCAACCGCTTGATACACTCTGGCAGGGACTCAGCAACGAACTGGTTGAAGTAAAAGACCTGCAGGTTACACGCCATACCATCGGTCTGGTTCGTGATACCAAGCAGCTCACCATCAGCCTGCATCAGACCGACGAGCCTGCCAACATCAATGCCGATGACTTCAGTTATCAGATAACCAATGCCAACGGCGATATCAGTTATGACAACTCTCTCCTCCCCGACGAGGAGTTGACATATACCCCATACTACACCTGGACCACTGAGTTTAAGGATACCGAGGGCAATGTAAAGGAGCGCACCGCTCATGCCGCCCTCATGTTCTCCCGACTCATCTGGCATCCGGCAGAAGAAAACGACAAGAACGCCATCCTCACCATCACGAACAAGACTACTGGCGAAGAGGTGGCACGCATCAATCTTGCTGACTTTCTGGCTCAAGGCCGTGGCGCCTTCGAAGCCCGCCATTATTCAGAGCAGGAATTCCTGGATCGAGAGTACGACTACAAGCTCGACTTCTTCCTCCAGGGCAACCAGTGGAAGTATGTGCAGCTCAGCATTTCCATCCTGGATTGGAGCAAGCGCATCCAGCGTGTCGATTTCTAACCGTTTCAGGTGTCAGAGCCCCTTCCGGGCATTTAGCTCATAAGAGTATTTGACTTTAAAAATTAGAAACAATGAAAATACGAGATTTCATTTTAAGTTTAGTTAGTTGGTTTATATTGTTGGTTACAGTAAGTTGCTCTGACGAACTTGGAGGCGAGCGCACTCCCATTTCGTCAGAAAGCAACTTGCATGTACTCGTGCCAACCGTGCTCAGCAGCCGCGGCACCAATCCCGACGATGCTTCCGGCCTTCCTACCTATAATGCCACGGTAGATGAATGCCAGATCAACGACCTGACCCTCTATGCTTTCCCTACAGGAAATGAAGGCAAGCTCCTGAAAAAGACGCTCCCTGCCCCACTGGCTTCGATGATGCTGGAGCAGCATGTAGCTAACTATCAGCTCAATATCGAGCCGGGCACTTACCATATCTATGTGGTTGCCAACATGAACAAGGTGTTGAGTGGTCAGACTATCAAAACTGAAGATGATCTCAAAAATATAGTACTGAACTATGTAGCTGGAACAGAACCGGGAATGCCGGTTTCTACAAACATCCCGATGATTTATGAGCCAAAGGATGTGAACGGTAATATCATCGATACAAAAATAGAAAAAAGTGGTAAGAAATATACCACTGTGGCAGCTAACCTGAAGTTTACATGCGTAAAGGTTAAGCTCAACCTGCTCTTCGACCCTACTGCTGAAGGTTCTGCATTCAATGGTAATAGCTATAGCATCAAGGATATTCTGGCTCAAAAGCTTTCTCCTAGCACCACGCTGAGTTGGAATGGAGCATTTAGCAATTCTAATGTTAGCCCAGATTATGCCAAAGGTTTTGAAAATGAAGTTTATGCAACTCCTTCTGAGGCAAGCAATAAGGGTGGTTATTATAAGGCGGGAGACTGGACAGAGAAAGCAGACAATGCCAATGTGAATAATAAGAACATCATCACCCTTGTTCAGGGTGCTACTCCTACAGCTGCTCCACAGAATGCCGCCGATAAGTGGCTTTTCCAAGGCACTTACTATCTGCCTGAGCGTTATATCGCCAATGCCTCTCAGCAGTCTACCCTCAAAGTTAATGGCTTTGTGAATGGTAGCTTTGAGAACAACTATACGATTAAGCTGGGACATCGCCCAACTTCCACCGAAGTTCCGACCTTCCCTCGTGGCACCTATTATGAGATTATCGGCAACATCAAGAGTCTGGGAAACATGACTCTCGACTGTAATGTGAGCGTAAAGGACTGGACTCCTGTAACGATAGATGCCGAATTCAACCATACTACTTTGTGGGTAAGCAAGACGAAGGCGAGCGTAACATCTACCACGACAGACTCCATCGACTATGAGTCGAACGTAATGCTGACAAAGGCAGATTTCGGTTGCGATGAAAAGGTAACAACATCCAGTGGTGAGAAAGATGTGATTGTGTTGAGCAAGCTAGATGCAGTGAAGAATCATAGAATCACATTCAAAATCAACGAGGACATTAAGTTCTCCGACTATAATGGAAAGTACAAGGGTACGGCAAAGGTTTGGATTAAGGCTGGTAACATTAAGAAGTATCTCGATGTAACCTATGATGCCTCTCCTTATTTTGAGGTAAATCCACAGGAAGTAACCATCTATTGGGGTAGCGACTACAATACCAAAGTGGTACAGTTTAAGACCAACCTCGGCGGTTTGGCTTTCACCGGTAACACCTCTTCCACCGTAGGTAAGTCAACCATTCAGGCATCTTGCGATAAACCTGATACTTCAGAAGGAACCTTCAAGATTGAGGCAACCAGTGACCCTGTTACCACGACAGTACATTACCTCACTGTGCAGCCAAAGGATTCTGCAGCAGGCTTCGACTTTAAGAAGAAAATCAAGGTAACGGTAAAGCCTGCAGTAGGTAACTATCGTATCAACTTCCGTGCCATCAACGACCGCACACATTATAAAGGAGGTAATGGAACTGATAATTATGAGGGTACACTTGAAGAAAAGAAAGAGACTAATAATGTAACTGGAGAAAATACCAACTGGGCAGATGGATGGTATGATTTAAAGGATAAGGATATACCTAACCCAGACCATCATTATACCTATGTCTATACCCAGATTGGTGAGACAACCGGAACTGAAGTCAACTCTAAAGTTTGGAAATTTACAAAAAACTGGCCTGGTGATAAAATGGTTGCGGATTATACGAATGTGGGTTGGTATTACGTGGACTTCGAAGAGAATGCGAAGTCGAATGAGAAGTTGAATGAGAATGGTGCTACGGGAGTAAAGACCATCAAGCCTGGTGAAACATTGATTATATTCAGTAACAATACCAATACGAAACGAGGTTATACGCTTCATCGTTGCACTCACCACTTGGAGCCGGGTATTCCTCTCTTCGACTATGAGGATCGAGAGGGTTGGATTGTCTATGATCCAACATCAGATCCTACTTGGAACATATATGATGCCATGCCAACTATTGAGAACATCAACTTTACCATTTACACCAAATTCCAGACTTACGGATGGTTCAAGGTATATGGTGTCGCCAATGGCAAAAATGGTGATGACAGTAATAAAGAGCGCGAGTCTTTTACCATCTATGATAGAGTGCGTAATAGTTGGTCATGCAATAATTTGAATAATGGTTGGTATAAGACTGTGATTACTCTCAAGGCTGTTAAGGGAGACCACGAGAAGGACATCAGAATTATGAAAGATAAGCAAATCTCTGACGACAAATCCATTCTCCTTTTCAATGGCAACAGCTATGAGAATGACACAGGCTATTACGATGACTCCTCTTGGCACGCTGGCAAGCCATCTGGTGTGGATTAAATAAGATTAGAATCAGATTTGAACACTGTTATAAATCAGTTTAAGCAATGAAGAAGATCAAACATTTAATGATATGGATTGGATTGCTCCTAAGCCTTGTTTCCTGCAAGGATACGATGGAGGCTATCGGACTCGGCGGGGATGAAATCCCTGCCGAGGGACTTGTCTTGAACCTTCAATTGACTAACTTCACCAAGCAACAGATTGGTACAAGAGCGGGGGCCTCGGAGACATTCAATTCGCTCTGCGCTGTGTTCTATGGAGATAAGGACAAATACTTAGGCGAGACAGATTGCTATTCTACCTTATCACGGCAGTCTGATGGCAGCTACAAGGTAAAGATAACCAATGTACCTGCTGGTACCAAGAATGTACATCTTGTAGCCAATGCCAGCGACATGACGCCGAGCGAGGCACAAGACTTGCAGTCTCTCACTGCTGCTAAGAAGAGAGACCCTCAGCTTGATGCCCCTATCTGCTGGGGTAAAATTTCAATAGATAAACTTTTGGAAGCTAATCCTTCAGTGCCGATGTTGCGCCAATGCGCCAAGATAAGTTTGGAGATAGACAATAGCATCCAGAGTAATTTCACTAATGCAGGCTTGTATGTCTATAACACGGCAACCAAGGCAGCCATAGCTCCTGCCAATTATATTGAGCCTACGACCGATGTCTTGGCAGAATCTACCGTTCTCAGAACGGAAGACAACCCATTGGGCGGCGGTACCGCAACCACCGTGGCAGTAAATGAAACTTCTGCAGGCAAGGCAATGGTGATTATCAAGGCGAATTATACGGATAGTGTAGGACATGCTAGAGAAGGATATTATAAGGTGGCACTCTACAAGGATGCCAACAAGACAACCCAATATGCCTTGCTCCGCAACCACCATTATACCATCAAGGTAATCAAGGTAAACGACTATGGCTTCTCTACGATTGATGAGGCTAAGAAGAGTCAGCCAGAGAATAGACTGGAAGTAGAGGTGCGGGACGATAATCCTGAAATCACCAAAATGATAGCTTGCAAAGACTATGAACTGGGAGTGAGCGATTATCAGGAGATAAATGCAAACACAACAGAGGCTACCGTAACCATTGTTACTACCTTGCCAAAGGCAACGAGTAGTGATGGTAGGCTATATAGTGTCAAGAGAAATGATACTTGGATAACCGCTTGTCAGCAAGAGACCGTGAATGATATACCAGAGACAAGCAGTTCTTCTAAAGGCAAGAAATATACCTTGAAGCTTACGCTTGAAAAGAATAACCAATCAGAGAATCCACGTAAAGGAACCATCACCGTTACTTCTGGCGACCTTTCTCTGGATATAACCATCAAGCAGGCTGGTTTCGACTTTAGAAAAGATGATCCTGATAGAACCGTTATCATGCAGTATAATAACTCCACCGTAGCTCCCAACTATTTCAACTGGTTGGACACTGGTGTGCAAGGCATCACTCCTGCAGAAATGCAAGGGGCTGTGAGAAATGATGGTTTGCATTTCTGCGTGGGAACAGCAAATATCACGTATCTTATCCCTAAACTTAAAGGTGATATAATTTCTAAAAAGGATAATAAAATCAATGTGGAAGAATATAATGGTAAATGGAAGGTAAGCCTTGCCAATACTACGGCAAACGAAGATTTGTGGAAGTCTTCATTTACCATCACCAACCAGGCTGGCATCGAGATCACTTATCCTGTTTATCATACTGGTATCTTCCATAAGATAGATGAGTCTTCCAAGGTATATACTGATTATCAGCTGACAGAAAACGGGGATAAGACGAAGAAGGTGAAGGGCTGGTTCTATTATGGTGTGGTAAAGGTACAGGGAAAAAAGACCGATAAAACCACCACTACTTATTATATGTTAGACCGCAACCTAGGTGCATCCAACAATGGTTACTATGCCCCAGATGTGGTGGCACTGGAAAAGAACAAGAAAGCCATTGGTGGCTATTTCTGTATTTCTGAAAACAAGAACACCAGCGATGCCACTCAGGGAAATCTCTCCAGCACCTTGGCACCAAAAGGCTATACCATTCCAACTGAAGCCGTGTTCGAAGAGTTAGTTAATGCTGGCAATCTGGAGGTGGTACCACAGTCCACATCGTTAGGAGAAACTTACAACTGCGTGCGTATCAAGACGGTGCATTCCGAGTTGCCATACATCTATCTGCCTATGGGTGGATTCTTGGATGGCGAGAGCCATAAGAACCCTATCCATGTAAATCTCTGGACCAAGACTTTGCTGTCAGGTACGCAGGGCTTCGGTACCAACAGTCCTGAATATGGTTTCTGGTATAGATACTTTGATGTTTACAACAAGAGGATAGGATTATCCAATATGAGATTCGTGAGTGGTAGCAACGGCATGAACAATGGCCGCTACAAGGCGATGCCAATACGCCTGATTCTGAACATCAGATAAGTGATAAATACAATAACATCTTTTACTTATATATAATTAAAGTATAAAAAACAGCTGTTTTACAAAGAAGAGGGTGTGTCATAAGCCACATCCTCTTCCTTGATTCTTGGGGGTGTAATTTAAACTGTGTCAAGGCTTGTTCTTAACTTTCATTCCCACTCCC
>ERZ1027273.269-NODE-269-length-19315-cov-9.432087_pt1 | contig 19315 bp, 12 predicted proteins | sample MGYA00519256_ERZ1027273 | MGnify/ENA primary metagenome ERZ1027273 (study PRJEB26926, sample SAMN06164431) | human gut metagenome | biome: ENVO:00009003; feature: ENVO:2100002; material: ENVO:00002003 | host: Homo sapiens | place: USA | collected 2012 ...
TTCTCAAAATACTTAATACATTTTTTGTCTAAACTTTGGGGTTCACTTCAATTTAAGGTGTTTCTTTTTTTGTTCTATTTGTTTCTCTATTCTTTTAATTAATGTTCGATCCTTAATGTTTTTATCTTTAAGTTCTGTTTCGGATTTAGCAATATCCTCTTTTGATGCCAAAAGCGCCTGTTGATTTATTACGGATGACATATTAATAAAGTTCAGATATTTAGCTAATTCCTCGAATTCGTTTTCAAGTTCTTCGAAATTGTCTCTTGAGAAAGGTTTGAAAATAGCTTTATATTCCGATTCTGATTTCCATAACGGATGACGTCTTTTGTTTCGATCGAAATATTCTTCAATCAGATTGTCATCAAAACAATTTTTCATTAAAAAAATAACATCACCATCACATAACAACGAAATCTTAAAGTTGTCATTCAAATGTTTTCCTGATTTAGAAAGAGCTTCGTAGCAAAAAAGCGAATAATCGTTATTGAGTTTTTCCATAGCATGTTTTAAAATAAATGCTTCATACTGAACAACAGGGTGATTTTGAATCCATTTTCTTTCAGCATCATGTGCAAACACAACATTTTCTATTATGCTTACCGCAGATTTAGAAAAAACAAGCTTACATTCATCATCTTTACTGATAATTTTTATACTTTTTAAAAGGCGTTCGTAATCAATAGCAACCGTATCAAATCCTGTTATGTATGCATCGCGAATTAAATAGTCAAGCTTGTCAACGTCAATCAGCGAAGAATTGAGCATTGATATCATGCAATTCAAAAAGCTTTTATCAAGGCTAATGTCATTAAAATAACTATAGCCTAATATACACCTTGCAAAAAAGCTACGCTCCTCATTGTTCTCAAACAATGAATCAAATATCTTTAATGCCACAATTACACTCATCAATTCATGTGGAGCTGCACTATACTTGCGCTTTTCTATTTCATCTTTCAATGAATAATCAGAAGTTAGGTTTAAAATTTCTTTATGGAGTTCATTTCTGGACGAACCATCATCTAAATAGAAATACTCACCTGTATGTGAGAAAGGAGCATGTCCAACATCATGTAGTATGCAAGCATATTCAAATATTGTTTTGTATCGCTCAAAATCAAGTGAGGAATCGAGCATCTCATTGGGCTTTTTGATAATTGAAGTTACTATTTTGCCCAAGTGGTATACTCCTAAAGAATGTACAAATCTATTATGAACAGCAGAGGCATATAATGGCGAATAACTGGTTTGAATGACTTGGCGTAATCTTTGAAATTCAGCGGTATCTATAATATTTTTAGCTACAAATTCGTCAATCTCTATATACCCATATATTGGGTCTTTGAACCTTTTCATAAAACACTCTGTACTTTCGCAATAGGCTCCACACCCAATTCTTTTATAGATGCGGCATCCATGAAAGCCATCATTACATCAAGAGATAGATATCCACGGAAATTTTCCCAAAGTTGATCTACAGTAACGCCTTGTTTTAATCGAAAGCCTTCACCTTCATTTGAATCAAACAACTCAAAATATTCAGAATAATCATGTAAAAATACATTAGTCTTTTCTTCTGACAAAACAAGAACAGCCTTTTTTCCTTCGGCAGAAAGTATTTTTACTACGGTCGCGCCATAATTGCTTATTTGACTGAACAATACTTCTTTTTTTTGAGACTTTTCAACCAGTTCAATAAAAGCATTAGCAACTAAATCTTCAATACCAATATATACACACATACTCAAGTCCTCTTAGCATAATATTCAAAGCACAATTAAATATATGCTAATGTGCATCAAATTGTGCTCGTCCAATAAGGAAAGTATTATTAGTATACCACTTTTGCACCACAAATTCAAGTAATTGCGATAAATTTTCAAAAATTCGCAAATTTCTAAAGAAAGTTTCACATCGGAAATTTAAGTGGAACTTACTTTGAAAATTTACAGTCCAAAAAGAAATCCCCGAGAGCCTCAGCTCTCAGGGATTTTACTATACTATATCAACTTTCGTATTGCCGTCCGATAAATCAATACTTAGCGTAAGGATTCTCACCGTCATACAGCATACCTGCGGGACGGTTGAATTCAAGCTCCTCAACACCGAGGTACTTCAGTGTATCGAAGATAGCCTTGCCGTAGTGACCGAATGCTACTGCGCCGTGGTGAGGATAGTTCTTCTTGATAAGAACGTTGCGGTAGAATCTGCCCATTTCGGGGATAGCGAATACGCCGATAGCACCGAATGAACGTGTAGCAACGGGGAGAACTTCACCCTCGGCAACATAAGCTCTCAGCTTAGCATCAGCCGTGCTCTGTAAACGGAAGAATGTGATGTCGCCGGGAACGATGTCGCCCTCGAGCGTACCTCTTGTGATATCAGGCTCCTTATCAGGCTCAAGACCTCTGTGCATAATAAGCTGATACTTCATAGTCTTGCTTGTCAGCTTGCACGAAGCTGTGTTACCGCAGTGGAAGCCCATGAATGTATCCTTGAGTGTGTAGTTGTACTTGTCCTTGATGGATTCAACATACATATCTGCAGGAACAGAGTTGTTGATGTCGAGCAGTGTAACTGCGTCTTCTGAAATGCAGGCACCGATATATTCGCTGATTGCGCCGTAAATATCAACCTCGCACGCTACGGGGATTCCTCTTGCTGTAAGTCTTGAGTTTACATAGCAGGGAACACAGCCGAACTGTGTCTGGAATGAAGGCCAGCACTTGTTGGCGAATACAACGTACTTTCTGCTTCCCTTGTGTGCTTCCATCCAGTCAAGAAGCGTAATCTCGAGCTGCGCAAGTCTGGGCAGGATACCGGGCATCTTGTTGCCGTCACCAAGCTCCTTCTCCATATCTGCAACAACTTCGGGGATTCTTGCGTCATTCTTATGCTCGTTGAATGCGGCATAAAGGTCAAGCTCCGAGTTCTCTTCGATCTCAACGCCGAGGTTGTAAAGCTGCTTTATAGGAGCGTTACAAGCGAGGAAGTCCTGAGGACGAGGACCGAATGAGATAACCTTTAAGTTGTTAAGGCCGATAACGGCTCTTGCAACAGGGATAAATTCCTTTATCATATCTGCAACCTCTGTAGCTGTTCCTACAGGGTATTCGGGTATGTATGCCTTGATATTTCTGAGTGCTAAGTTGTAGCTTGCATTCAGTACGCCGCAGTAAGCGTCGCCTCTGCCGCCTACTAAGTTATCCTGTGTTTCCTCTGCCGCAGCAACGAACATTACAGGACCGTCAAAGTACTTTGCAAGCAGTGTTTCAGCCGACTCGGGACCGAAGTTTCCGAGGTATACGACAAGTGCGTTGCAGCCTGCGCCCTTAAGCTCCTCAAGAGCCTGCATCATATGTGTTTCGCTTTCGATAGTGGTGGGACATTTGAATACGTCAACACCGATCTCCTTACATGCCTTTACAACAGCCTCACATCTTGAAGCTGAAAGGCTCATGGGAAAACAGTCACGGCTTACAGCCGCAATTCCGAGCTTTACATCGGGTATGTTCTTCATAGCAAAAATTCCTTTCTGTGCAGTTTATTCTCTGCTTTATAAATCTGTCATAATGCCGCCGCATTTTTGTTATGTACCGCTTACGTTTTGAGTAATCGTTTACTTGTATTCACAAAACAAAAAACCTCTGCGACGGGTGTTATTATTATTGTATCACAAATAATCGTCATTGTCTACAGATTTCCGATAATTTTACGCCGTTTTCACACGAAATTATCAGCAAGGTAATGTAACAGGTTACACGGTAATTAAGTAAAGCACATTTGTTTTACCGTTTATTGACACACCGTGCTATTTATGTTATCATTTTACTATATTAAGTATTTAAACAGCGGAGGAAGACCGATGAAATACAGACGACAGCTCTTTTCGGTAAAAGACCCGTATTCAGATAGTTCCGACGAACTGTTCACCAAAGCCGTAAAAGAAAATTTCTCCTACTGCATTTCCCATTGCGACGATTACCGCAGAATATGCGAAAATCTTGGTATATCCTCTCCCTCGGATGCGTCCGGACTTCCCGTGATACCCACATTGCTGTTCAAGAAAAAACAGATGATGAATACCGGCTGTATTCCCCTTATAAAAGCGACTTCCTCCGGCACAAGCGGCAGGAAAAGCACGATAGCCTTTGACACGGGCGGGCTTCTCTGCGGACTTAAAATGGTTATGCGTGTATCAAAGCTGAGAAATCTGTTATCTCCCGTTCCGTGCCACTATATTATTATGGGTTACAAGCACCACAGAGGAAACAATACCGCCGTAACAAAGACGGCTTTCGGTGCAACATTCTTCACTCCTGCACTGAGCCGCAATTATATCCTGACATATAAAAAAGGCGGCTATTCCCCCGACTTTGACAGGATTATAGATCTTATTGTCAGGCATTCACGTTCACGTTTCCCGACAAGATTCATGGGATTCCCCGCTTATACTTATTTTCTGCTGAGAATAATGGACGAGCGCAAAATTTATCTTAAAATGCCGAAAGGCTCACGCATAATGCTCGGCGGCGGCTGGAAACAGTTCTATGCCGAGCAAGCCGACAAAAATTCCTTTTACAGCCTTGCCGAAAAGGTACTCGGCATAAAGGAAAACGATATTATCGAATTTTTCGGAGCGGTAGAGCATCCGATTTTATACTGCGACTGCAAGGAACATCACTTCCACGTTCCTGCTTACAGCAGAGTTATAATCAGAGATGTCGATACGTTAAAACCGCTTGAAAACGGCAAGACAGGACTTGTAAACCTGATAACTCCTATGGTTAAAGCTACCCCGGTGCTTTCCGTAATGACAGATGACCTCGGCATACTTCATAACGGAAGCGAATGTTCCTGCGGACTGAAAACGCCGTTTCTTGAAATTGTCGGCAGAGTTGCGCCGGAGGATATAAAGACCTGTGCGGCAGGCGCAGAAGAGATAATAAAGGGTGTGAACGTATGATTTTCTTTGATGGCGAAATATACGAAAACGATATGTGTGACAAGCTGTTAGCCCGTTTTGAAGACAGAATATGCGACACTCTCGGAAACTGCCGGCTTTCTGCTAAGCAGGTCATGCTTGCCGCCGAAAAAATCAGCACGGATATAGAAAACGGTGCTTTTGACGATATGCTCTCAGCGCTTGACGTTGAAAATGTAAGTTACTATAAACAGCTTATAATCTCCTGTCTAAGCCGTGAAAATCTTGAATACAGGCTGAAAACCGAGCTCGGAGATTCAGACGGCTTTATCGGTTCTCCGAACGGCATCACTCCGAAAATAAAAATTCAGACAAAACCTCTCGGCGTTCTGTTCCACATAGCCGCAGGAAATGCCGACGGCTTACCCGTGATGAGCGTTGCAGAAGGACTTCTTGCAGGCAATATCAATATACTGAAGCTTCCGTCCGCCGATAAGGGCTTGTCGATCCGCATAATAAAGCGGCTTTGCAAATATGAGCCTTTGCTGTCACGCTACATATATGTCTTTGATACCCCGTCAAGCGATGTGCGTACTATCCAGACGCTTGCAGGCTTTTCCGACGGCATAGTGGTATGGGGCGGCACTGAAGCCGTAAAAGCAGTGCGTTCACTCGCTCCGCCGGGAGTTAAGCTGATTGAATGGGGACACAAGCTCGGCTTCTGCTACATTTCCGATTACGCAAACCATACAGATGAATTTTCGGCTCTTGCCGAACATATAGCCTCTACAAAGCAACTGCTCTGCAGTTCCTGCCAGACCGTGTTTATTGACACCGATGATAAAACCGAACTTACTCGATTCTGCGAAATGTTCCTTCCGTATCTTGAAGCGGCAGTCGGAAAACACAGGAATACCTCTATAGGCACACGGGCGAGAGATACGCTCATAAGCTACTCCGCCCGTCTTGAACAGGCAATCGGGATACGGCAAATTTCTCCCGACGTATTTTACGGTAAGAATTGCAGCCTTATCACAAAAGACGACTTTGAACTTGAACTGTCGCCTATGATGTGCAATGTGCTTGTAAAAAGGCTTCCGAGAAAGGACATAATGCGTACACTGAGAAATGCAAAAGGCTTTTTGCAGACCGCAGGGCTTATCTGCGACAAGGCTGACAGAGCAGAACTTACCGACCTGTTGCTCTGTGCAGGAGTTACAAGAGTTACGCAGGCGGGAAATATGTCCGCTTACTTTTTCGGAGAATCCCACGACGGAGAATATCCGCTATCCCGATACACAAGAAAAATCAATATCGAACTGAATGATCAGACTGAAGAAACAAATATATGAAAAAACTCGTTTTACCGCTCAACATTATTCTTCTCGGCTTATCGCTTGCTTGCGATACAGCTCTGATAATTACTCATCTCTACCCGATAAAAATAACCGCAAGCGTTTTCTTTATGCTTGCCGCCGCAGTAAACCTGATATACGCCCTGAAATACTTCCCCGATAAGAAACTGCCGTCAGTAATACTGACCGTCGGCGTATTCTTCGCAATGAGCGCAGATATAGCGATAAACTTAAATTTCATCGCAGGAGCGGCGATTTTCGCCTTAGGTCATATCTGTTATTTCATAGCATATTCGCTGATGCAAAAGCCCCGACCCACCGACTTTATCCCCGCAACTATAATATTTATCCCCATAGTGCTGTTTATGATGTTCTCACCGCTTCTTGACTTCGGCTCGTCGCTTATGAAAATCATCGGCATTTCATACGCAGTTATAATCTGCATTATGACAGGCAAAGCAATAATGAACTTTATCCGCATAAAGAACAGATTCAACCTTATACTTGCGCTCGGCAGCGTGCTGTTCCTTATATCCGATATAATGCTCCTGATGGCGTACTTCTCAAAAATAGATTTCCCGTTCTCTAATTTCTGCCTTGCCCTCTATTACCCCGGTCAATGCCTTATCGCAAACGGTCTTGCACATATAAAGACAGCTATAACAGAAAAAATCCGTGTCGCCTGACACGGATTTTTTATTACTGATTATTCCGGGCTATCGTCCATTCCCGACTATACTGCAAACCACAAACTTCTCAAAAGATCGGAAGCCGAGTGCCTCGGCTCGCATTTCCGCCTTTAAATATGATTGCCGTATATTCACGATTGTTTGACGGCGGGAGTAAACAAACAAGTATTTCGATAGCTTGTTTTCAGCTACCATCAAACCCCGACCGTCCCACAAAGCCCAGCCAACCACAAACCTTTCAAAAAGTCGGATTTTGCCGTGCCCCACGGGTGCTTTGTTTTATTGAGTTTCAGCCATCGTTTAACCCCGACCATACCACAAAGTCACGCAAACTATCGACATTTCAAAAGGTCGGAATTTGCCGTGCCCCACGGCCGCTTAGTGCTTCTTCAGCCAGTTACGCATCCACTTGCCGTTTTCGGTGAGATCGCTCTCGCTCCAGTTTCCGTTTGCCGATGTTCCCGGCCGCAGTACCGAGCAGGTTTCATCCTTGTTGCAGATACTCCAGTTACAGTAGCTTATGCCTTGCTTGTCAAAATAGCTAAGCCACTTCTGTGTTTCGTTGAAGTCGTTCGCACCTCCGCCCGATGCATCACAAGTACCGAATTCCGACACGAATACCGGCAGTCCCTGCGCCACGCAGTTTTCTACGTTTGAACGAAGTCCTGCGTGAGTTGCCGCATAGAAGTGGAACGCATACATTACATTCTTATAGCTCAGCGGATCTGAAAGCGGCTTGTCGATTTCCTGGCTCCATGTCGGCGTACCTACTATAATTACCGAGTTCGGCGCATTCTTGCGGATAACGGGTATTATCTTTTCCGCATACGGCTTGATATTACCGCTCCACGATGCACCGCCGTTCGGCTCGTTGCATATCTCGTAAATTACATTCGGATATTTTGCATATCTCTTTGACACCGTTTCAAAGAAGGACTTTGCCTCGTTTGTATACTTGGACGGGTCGCCGGGATTAAGAACGTGCCAGTCAATGATAACATACATATCCAGCTTGACGCAGATGTCAACACCCTTTTCAAGCAGTTCAAGGCTTCCGCTCTTGTTGCCCATATAGCACTGACCGTTGCCCCACTCGTCAACATACATTGCAAGACGGACAACATTCGTATTCCAGTCGTCACGGAGCGTTTTGAATGCGCTCTCGTTTACGAATTCGGGGAACCATGTAAGCCCGTGTGTGCTCATTCCCCTGAGCTGATAACCCTTGCCGTTCTTATCAACAAGCTGTCCGTTCTTTACCGAAAGCTGACCGTGCTGTGATACCGGCGTAGTGCCTTTAGGGTCGCTCGGTGCCTGAGGAACTGTTGCCGTCGGCTTTTTGGTCGTTGACGTATTATTGTTGTTGTTATTGCTATTGTTATTATTGTTGCTGTTATTTCCGGCACTCGTTCCTGCGGTACTTCCGTTCACCGTCACTTTACCCTCGTTGATATAAGCGTCAGCCGAATAATTGAATCCGAAAGAAACGCTCTTTCCCTTTTCTATAGTTCCGTTGTAGCTCTCGTTCTTGACCGTCATTGTGTTTCCCGAAATGCTGAATATTCCGTTCCACTGCGACATCAGCTTTGTATTGCCGGGGACGGTTACCTTTGCCGTCCAGCTGTTCACCGTATCGCCGTTATTGGTGATGACGATCTCATAACCTCCGCACTTCCTGCCGCCCTCTTCCCAGCTGCTCGACTTCTTCCATTGAACAGTGAAATTGCTTGCAGATGAAGCAGGCTTGCTCTGGCTGTTGTTTTTCGTGTCGGCAGGCTTCTCGGTGTTCTCCGCCTTTGATGTATTTTCCTGCTTTGAGGTATTACTTTCTTCCTGTTCGGAGGTATCGGAAGATGTGTCGCTCTCTGTTACTGAGCTGTCAATGGAAGTAACCTCGGAATTTTCATCAACACTGCTTGTATCCTCAACATACGATACATTGCTTTCAGTCGCCGAACTGTTTCCGACAGACGATAATACACCGCTGTCCTGCACCGCACAGCCTGCAAGCATAGCCGCCGCAATAAACACAGCTATCGCACGTCTGATTATAGATTTTTTCATATTTCCTCTTTCGGTCGTGATATTAAAACAGCCCTCACGAATGAGGGCTGTCATTATCAGTTAATCTTTTTAAGATTACTTTCTCTTCTTAGCAACTACTACTGCACCTGCTGCGAGGAGTGCAACACCTGCAACTGCTGCAACGCCTTCAACACCTGTGTTTGTGTTGGGCTTTGTAGAATCGCCTGTTGTAGGAGCATCTGTAGCGGGAGCATCTGTATCAGCAGGAGCATCTGTATCAGCGGGAGCATCTGTATCAGCGGGCGCCTTATCATAACCTGTTACATCAAATGTAACTTCAATATCACTTGCAAAGTTGCCTGCCTTGTCATCAAGAATTTCTGCGTCAGGTGACCATGAGTTGATGATCGGAACGCCTGCTAAGCCTGCTACGACTGCATCCTTATTATCAGCACAGTTTGCATCGGGCTTTGTTGTATCTAAGTCAGCGATGTCGTTGCCTTCAACATAGTCGAATGAAACGGGAGCAGAAAGCATTTCTGTGCCTGCGAACTTAATGCTTGTAAGTGTGATAACAAGATCAGGGTGATCTTCAACAACGATGTTTGTGTAGAGCTTAAGAACATTGAAGCCTGTAGCTACATTGTCACCAAGATCCTTACCCTCTATACCTGTCAGCTTAGCTGTATATGTACCGTCCTTGTCGATCGTTACATCTTCAAATGAACCGGGACGTGCAAAATACTCATCACCTACAGCCTCGCCGCTACCTTCTTCAGCGTCTGTGTCGCAAACATAAATCTTGCTCTGCTCAAGGTTGTTTCTGAACAGCCAGTTAGCTGTCTGGAAACCAAGACCTGCCTTTTCGGCACCTGCTGCTACTACTAATGTAGATGCTACTGCAGCTGCAACCGCACTTGCGGATAATACCTTTAATAACTTCATTTTAATTACCTCCAAACAAATTGTATATGTTTCGTTCTTATGAGTGTTGTTAAAAGTTTACAACATTCTCAATTAAATTAATTATAACCTCTGCCCGCCAAAAAATCAATTTGCATTTTTCACACATTTACCACATAACTTTTAGTTATTTTGTACAATTAGGTTATTAAGTTAAACAATAAACGTTCTGAATGTCACCCATTTGTGCAGTTTGGTTGACACGAGGAGCTGTCGGTGGTATTCTGTTAAAGTCGTTTGACAAAATGGAAAGGAAACAAAAATTATGAACAGACAGAAAATCACAACAATCGTACTTTGTGCGCTCTTTGCGGCAATTACGGCGGTACTTTCGCAGATAGCGATACCGATGCCCTCCGGCGTACCGGTTACATTACAGACCTTTGCAATAGCCCTCTGCGGCTTTTATCTCTGCACAGCAAGAGCAACCGTTTCAACGGTCGTTTATGTTCTGCTCGGTGCGGTTGGCGTTCCCGTATTCAGTGGCTTCAAGGGCGGAATCGCTTCAATAGTCGGTCCTACGGGCGGATTTATAATCGGCTTTATCGCTATGGCGGCTATCAGCGGAATACCCTTCAGAAATATGCCCGACAAGCTGCGTGTACCGCTGAGAATAGCAATGGGCATCTTAGGCGTTGCCGCTTGCCATATCTGCGGATTTGTACAGTACGCTCTCGTTGCAGGCAAGGATCTGTTATCCAGCTTCCTGCTTGTATCCGCTCCCTATCTTATAAAGGACATTGTCAGCGTAGTTCTCGCATACTTTGCCGCTCTCGCAATTTCAAAGGCTCTGAAAAGAACAGGTTTTGCCCCCAGCGAACAGGCGTAATTGCAATAATTTCATAAACATTAAAGGCAGTGCCGATTGGCGCTGCCTTTTTGTTTTTTATAGTGCAAACCGCTTTTCACAAAACTTCAGCCGATTCTACAAAAGTATGAGATTCTGTTCTCAAGTCTTATTCACCCAACCGCCAACCGCCAACTGCCAGAACGGCGGAATTTGAAGCGGCACATTTCCACAGGCGGAATTTGAAGCGGCACATTGCCGCCCGCCCTGCTTTGACTTTTCTTCTGTTAAGTGCTATACTTTATAAATAGAAAGACAAAACACGGAGATACTATAAATGGATAACAAATACGAAGAACGGCTCGGCACAGCCTCGATGCTGCCTCTTATACTTAAAATGGCACTGCCGGGCTTTGCGGCACAGCTTATAAACCTGCTGTACAGCATAGTTGACAGGGTCTTCATCGGACACATAGAGCTTATCGGCACAGATGCGCTGGCAGGTATCGGTGTTACAAGTTCAATAATCATTCTTATCTCGGCATTTTCACAGATAGTCGGCGGTGGCGGCGCACCGCTCGCCTCAATAGCGCTCGGCAAGGGCGACCGTGAAAGAGCGCACAGGATACTCGGCAACGGCTTTTCACTGCTTGTGCTGTTTGCTGTAGTAACATCGGGCATAACCTACATCTTTATGGAGCCCCTGCTCCGCCTTATCGGTGCAAGCGACGCTACTATCGGCTATGCCACAGACTACCTCTCGGTATACCTTACAGGCACGCTGTTCGTAATGTTCGCAACCGGACTTAATTCGTTCATAAATGCACAGGGCAGACCCGGAATTTCAATGATAGCCGTGATAATCGGTGCGATCCTCAACATAGGCCTTGATCCGCTTTTTATCTATGTATTCGGTATGGGCGTAACGGGCGCCGCTCTCGCAACGGTAATATCACAGGCGGTAAGCGCCTTTATAATAGTAGGATTTCTTGTATCCGACAAAGTGACTTTGAAAATAAAGCCGAAATATCTTAAGCTTGATATAAAAATAATCGGCTCGCTGTTTGCTCTTGGCATCGCCCCGTTTATAATGGCAAGTACGGAAAGTCTTGTCGGCTTCGTTCTCAACGGCTCGCTGAGCGCATACGGCGATATATACGTCAGCACCCTTACGGTAATGCAGAGCGCAATGCAGTTTGCCGCCGTGCCTTTGAGCGGCTTTGCGCAGGGCTTTGTTCCGATAGTCAGCTACAATTACGGCAAGGGCAACACAGACCGTGTCCGCCTCTGCTTTAAATATTCCGTGATAATTATGTTCTCTTTCTTCGCCCTGTCAAACCTGTTTATGATTACCTTCCCCGAATTTGTCGCAGGAATGTTCACAGACGACACCGCACTTATAAAAACGGTCGGCAGAATGATGCCCCTTTTCCTTACCGGCATGACCATATTCGGACTTCAGCGTACCTGCCAGAATATGTTCGTTGCTCTCGGTCAGGCTAAAATTTCACTGTTCATAGCCCTTTTGCGTAAAGTGATACTGCTTATCCCTCTTGCCCTTATCCTGCCGAATTTTCTCGGTGTAGAGGGTGTATATCTCGCTGAATCCGTAGCGGATGCTACCTCGGCAATCTGCTGTACCGTTATCTTCACTCTTACCTTCCGCAAGATACTCAAAAAGCGTGAGCAGACATAAATTAAATAATCAAGCGGTCACAGGGAAAGATACAGCCCCGTGACCGCTTTTTCTTATGCGATTTTCAAGCACCGCCCGCACATTTTCCGTGCAGGCGGTGCTTTGCGTTTATTTCAGAAATTCCGCCAGTATCTGACCGAGTAAACACGATTGCTTATCGGTAAGCTGTTTGCTTGTTATTACGTTATGCTCACGGAATTGCTCAATTAACTGTGTTATTATATTTCTTTGCTTTTCGTTAAGACCTATAGTAGAAATATTCGATTGACGTTCCATACCCGACAGATAGTCCATAGAAACGTTGAATAAAGCCGAAAACGCTCTTACCGTATCAAAAGTAGGACTTTGCAGATTTTTTTCATATCTGCTGATTATTGAGCTTTCCTTGTTTATTTTATTTGCCAGTTCTTCCTGCGTCCAGCCTTTTTCTTTTCTGAGTCTTTTCAGAATCAAGCCGAAATCAAAAGCATCGTTCATTTATCCACCTCAAATTTGATTTATAATCAAATTGTAACAGGTGCAACTTGATAAATTTGCATCATTATGCTATAATATTTGATATAAAAACGAATTTACTCAGAATTAATTGATAAATTTGCTCAAAACGGGTGATTAAGTGCAACAACAAATAAAATCCAGACAACGTGTTACCGAACACGGCGAGGTTTTCACCGCCGAGCGTGAAGTAAAGGCAATGTGCGACCTTGTAAAACAGGAAACCGAGCGTATCGACAGCCGTTTTCTCGAACCCGCCTGCGGAACGGGCAATTTCCTTACCGAAATTCTTGCAAGAAAACTTGCGGTCGTAAAGTCTGAATACGGTCGCAGTCCTCTTGAATATGAAAAATACTCGCTCCTTGCGGTAAGCAGTCTTTACGGTGTCGATATAATGGCGGATAATGTCGAAACCTGCCGTGAACGGCTGTTTAAGCAGTGGGACAAGCAATACAGATCCGTCTGCAAAAAAGAATGCAACGATGATACAAGAAAATCCGTCCGCTTTATCCTGTCAAGAAATATCGTCTGCGGAAATGCCCTTACTCTTAAGTGCGTAGACGAAAACTGCAACGATACCGAACAGGATATAGTCTTTTCCGAGTGGGCATTCGTTTTCGGCAGTAATATACAGCGCAGCGATTACAGCTTTGACGAACTGGTAAACGGCAATAAGGAAAAGGCTTCTCAGCTCACCCTCAGCGACAGCACAGAAGGCGAGGGTACTTTTTTACGGAAATATATATGCAACTACAGGAGGTTATGGGAAAATGGCTGATAATATTTCAACCGGAATTTTAAGCGGACTTTACGAAAAGGTATACAACCCCGATGTTCTGTCCTGCCTTGCCAATCTCTCAAGCGATGAGGTTTTCACACCTCCGGAGATAGTAAACAAAATGCTCGATATGCTCCCGCAGGAGCTTTTCTCATCTCCCGATACAAAGTTTCTCGACCCCGCCGTGAAAACGGGAGTTTTCCTGCGTGAGATAGCAAAGCGTCTTATAAAAGGCCTTGAAGCCGTTATCCCCGACAGACAGCAACGAATAGACCATATTTTTAAAAATCAGCTTTACGGCATTGCAATAACCGAGCTTACAAGCCTGCTCTCACGCAGAAGCCTTTATTGCAGTAAGTACGCAAACAGTGCTTTTTCGGTAACACACTTTGAAAATTCGGACGGAAATATCCGTTTCAAGAGTATCCCCCACTCGTTCGACAAGTCCGGCAGATGTATTTTCTGCGGTGCGTCCGAAACGCAGTACGACCGTGGCGAAGAACGTGAATATTATGCGTATGAATGGATACATACATTACACCCCGAGGAGATTTTTGGCATGAAGTTCGATGTTATTATTTCAAATCCGCCGTATCAGTTGAGAGATGGTGGTGGAACGGGTTCTAGTGCTATGCCTATGTATCATGAGTTTGTCTATCAGGCTTTTAAGATGAAACCTCGTTATTTAACAATGATAGTTCCTTCTCGTTGGTTTGCTGGCGGTAAAGGACTTGATGATTTTAGAAATATGATGCTCAATTCTGGAAAAATATCCGCGATAGTTGATTATGCTAACAGCGCGGATTGTTTTCCAGGAGTAACTATTGCGGGCGGAATTTGTTACTTCCTATGGGGCTTTGATTATAATGGCGAATGTAAAGTAGTGAATATGAGTGCAGGCGAACAAATATCAAGCACTATTCGCAAATTAAATGAATACCCTATATTTGTAAGAGATAATACAGCTGTACAGATTATAAGAAAAATAAAAAGCGTTTCTAAACAGTATCTCGATAATATTGTTCATTCAAGAAATTGCTTCAATTTGTTCAGCAAGGAAATCGGACATAATGAATATATAAAAGAAGATTGTGTACTGTATTCGCTGAATGGCAAATCGTATATCACCAAGAATGAAATATCAGACAGAGATAATTTATTGAACAAATATAAAGTGATAATGACAAAAGCAATGTCAGGTGGCAATAAACCATCCACTGACGGAACGTATTTAGTCATTTCATCAACAATGCGTGTGCTTAAACCTAACGAAGTATGTACAGAAACCTATTTGTGTATAGGTTCTTTTGAAAACGAAATAGAAGCAAATAATCTTTGTGACTATATGAAAACAAAATTTTTCAGATTCTTACTGCTTCAAGCACTGACATCAATCAATATTTCTAAAGATAAATTTTTATTCGTCCCCCTCCAAGACTTCTCAAAACCGTGGACAGATTCCGAACTCTACGAAAAATACAATCTCACAGACGAAGAAATAAACTTTATCGAGTCTATGATAAGACCGATGGATTTAGGCGGTGACAACAATGGCTGACGTATTTGAAAAGTATGTGACCCCTCGACCCGAGGTAAACCCGACTATCTATGCCTACAAGCTGAACGGCGTTACCACTCACGACGGCTACATAAAAGTAGGCTACACCGACCGTGATGTAAAGCAGCGTATAAAAGAACAGCTCCATACAAGTGCGATAAGCTACACCGTGCTTTGCGAGGAATCGGCGATGCGTCCCGACGGCTCGTGCTTCAATGACCGTGACGTACACGCCGTTCTTAAACGTAACGGCTTTCACCGTCTTAACGAAAACACCGACAAGAACGAATGGTACAACTGTACCGTAAATGATGTACGCTCCGCCGTGCGTGAGCTTCGCACTGGCGAAAGGACGGACGAATACCGCACCGCCGACTTTAAAATGCGTCCGGAACAGAGTAAAGCGGTAGACCGCACGATCGAATACTTTGAAAACATTAAAAAGTCCGAGCCTGAACGCATACCAAAATTCCTGTGGAATGCAAAAATGCGTTTCGGCAAGACCTTTGCCGCTTATGAGCTTTGCAAGAAGATGAATTTCAAGCGTATTCTTATTCTCACCTTCAAGCCTGCCGTAGAGTCGGCGTGGAGCGAGGACTTAAGAACTCACGTTGATTTCGAGGGCTGGCAGTACGTTTCAAACAAGGACGCACATAATAACAAGCAGAATATCGACGAAGCATATTACAATGCCGACAGCACAAGACCGATAGTAGTTTTCGGCTCGTTTCAGGATTTGCTCGGCACTAACGAAAACGGCGGAATAAAATACAAGAACGAGTTTATCCATACTACCAACTGGGATATAGTCATATTTGACGAATACCATTTCGGAGCGTGGAGAGAAAACGCAAAGAAGCTGTTTGACGATCCCGACGATGAAGATATAGACTTTGACGCAGAAAAATATCAGAAGGAAGAAGCAGGAAATGCAGTAAACGAAACCTTCCTGCCGATAACCTCGTCACACTACCTTTATCTGTCCGGTACCCCGTTCAGAGCAATGCACAGCGGTGAGTTCATAGAAGAACAGATTTTCAACTGGACTTATTCCGATGAACAGAGCGCAAAAGAAAACTGGAAGGGCGAAAACAACCCATATCTGTCACTTCCCCGTATGGTGATGATGACCTATAAAATTCCCGAAAGTATACGCTCTGTAGCCTCTGAGGGAGAATTTGACGGCTTCGATCTGAATCTGTTCTTTTCCGCAAAGGGAAAAGGCGAGGATGCTCGCTTCGTAAACGAGAACGAGGTGCAGAAATGGCTCGATCTTATCCGTGGCGCATATCTCCCCGCAAGCGTAGACGACCTTAAAATTGCGGTAAGTCTTGGCGTTGACAAGCGTCCGCCTATGCCCTTCTCAGACACAAGGCTTCTTAACGTACTGTCGCACACCCTATGGTTTTTGCCGAGCGTAGCCTCCTGCTTTGCGATGTACAATCTTCTTATGCAAAGCCAGAACAACTATTACAATCAGGGCTATAAGATAAACGTCTGCGCCGGTATAAAAGCGGGCGTAGGTCTTGATGCGGTAAAGCCCGTTATTGATTCTATGGGCGATCCTCTCGTTACAAGGACAATAACCCTCACCTGCGGAAAGCTGACAACCGGCGTTACTGTAAAGCCGTGGACAGGCATATTTATGCTCCGCAATCTTAAAAGCCCGGAAACCTATTTCCAGTCGGCTTTCCGTGTGCAGTCGCCCTGGACGGTAAAAAATGAGAAGGGCAAAGTAGAGATAATCAAGCACGAATGCTATGTGTTCGACTTTGCGCTTGACCGTGCGCTCCGCCAGATATCCGACTATGCCTGCAATCTGAATTCCGAGAACACAAACCCTGAAAAGAACGTCAGCGAGTTTATAAACTTCCTACCCGTCTTAGCCTATGACGGCTCGACTATGGAGCAGGTAAATGCACAGGCTATTCTTGATATTACCCTTGCCGGAACCTCCGCAACCCTCCTCGCAAAGCGCTGGCAGTCCGCCCTTCTTGTTAACGTTGATAACGATACGCTAAAACGTCTTATGGCAAGTACAGAGGCAATGACCGCACTTGAAAATATCGAGGCTTTCCGCAATCTCAACAAGGAGCTTGAGGTAATCATCAACAAGTCCGAGGCTGTAAAGAAGCTGAAGAAAGACGGCGTGGAAAAGCTCACCCCGAAAGAAAAGAAAGAGCTTACCGAAGCCGAGAAGGAGTTCAAGTCAAAGCGTAAGGAGGTACAGGAAAAGCTGATGAAATTTGCTTCAAGAATTCCCGTATTTATGTACCTTACCGACTACCGTGAATCCTGCCTCAAGGACGTTATAACCCAGCTTGAACCCGGTCTTTTCAAAAAAGTGACCGGCCTTGATACAAAGGATTTCGACCTTTTGTGTTCGCTCGGCGTTTTCAACTCCAGCCTTATGAATCAATCTATTTTCCAGTTCAAACGCTACGAGGACGCAAGCCTTACCTATACCGGAATTGATATGCACAGTAACGATAAGGAGATAGGCGGTTGGGATACCGCCATAAGAAAAGATGAATACAAAAAGCTGTTCTATAATCAGCAGGAATCAATGAACGCTCCTCAGCCTACCGAAGCCACAGAAGATATAGCGGAGTTAAAGAAAGAAGTCACCCGGTCATCAGCGGTAAAATCCGTTCAACCGTCAGGCAAGTCCACCGCTGCAAGTCCAACCACTCCGCCTCTTGTAACCGAAAAGTTCGGCATTAAATCACCCGTTCCCAAAGCCGCTTTACCCGTTCCCGACAGGAAACACACCAACACCCCCGATTTTGACGAATCGTCAATAACAGTAGGTATGACCGTAATACATAAAAAATTCGGCGAAGGAAAAGTACAGTCAATCGCTGATAAACATATATATGTAAAATTTGCTGACGGTCAGAAAAATTTCGCCTTCCCCAACGCCTTCACCGCCGGCTTCCTGCACCTGCCGAAATAACCAAAAACAACAGCCCGACTGATTCAGCCGGGCTGTTGTGTATACAACAAAAAATCCCGTGCAAAATACACGGGATTAAACTTGGTACACCTTCAGGGACTCGAACCCAGGACCCACTGATTAAGAGTCAGTTGCTCTACCAACTGAGCTAAAGGTGCATATTTGATAAAGTGAAAAAGCACGCTACAGCGTGCTTTTTATTTGGCAGGGGTGGTAGGAATCGAACCCACGTCAAAGGTTTTGGAGACCCCTATTCTGCCATTGAACCACACCCCTATAGGTAAAAAGCTCGGCACCAATAAAATTGGTGCACCATCAGGGACTCGAACCCCGGACCGACCGGTTATGAGCCGGTTGCTCTAACCAACTGAGCTAATGGTGCATTGGTGACCTGTGGGGGAATCGAACCCCCGTCGCCGGCGTGAGAGGCCGGAGTCTTAACCGCTTGACCAACAGGCCATATAGATAAAAAGAATAGGCTGATGGGCCTATTCTTTTTAAGTCTGGTACACCTTCAGGGACTCGAACCCAGGACCCACTGATTAAGAGTCAGTTGCTCTACCAACTGAGCTAAAGGTGCATATATGTCGGCATCTATCTATCTTCCCGGGCAGTCACCCGCCAAGTATTTTCGACGTAAATGAGCTTAACTACTGTGTTCGGAATGGGAACAGGTGGAACCTCATCACAATCAACACCGACTTTTAAGGGATATTCCCTCAAAATTGAATAACGAACCAAAAACAAAACATATATTCTCATTAGGTTTAAGCCCTCGACCGATTAGTATCTGCTGGCTAAATTGCTCACACAACTTACACCTTAGACCTATCAACCTCGTAGTCTACAAGGGGTCTTAACTTAAAAGTGGGATATCTTATCTTAAGGACGGCTTCACGCTTAGATGCTTTCAGCGTTTATCCGATCCGCACTTAGCTGCCCAGCTGTGCCACTGGCGTGACAACTGGTGCACCAGAGGTGCGTCCATCCCGGTCCTCTCGTACTAGGGACAGCTCCTTTCAAATATCCTTCGCCCACGACAGATAGGGACCGAACTGTCTCACGACGTTCTGAACCCAGCTCGCG
>ERZ1027273.298-NODE-298-length-17442-cov-11.223040_pt1 | contig 17442 bp, 12 predicted proteins | sample MGYA00519256_ERZ1027273 | MGnify/ENA primary metagenome ERZ1027273 (study PRJEB26926, sample SAMN06164431) | human gut metagenome | biome: ENVO:00009003; feature: ENVO:2100002; material: ENVO:00002003 | host: Homo sapiens | place: USA | collected 2012 ...
CAAGGCTATTCGTCGGCAGCGTCAGATGTGTATAAGAGACAGGTCTATCACGGTCCCGCGGAGAAGAAACATATTTTTTATAAGGCGAAAAAGACCAATCAGGCGGGAGAACTGGATTTTACATATTTCAATGCGGTATACACGGTAGAAAATGCCCTGGCAAAAGTGAAAGACGAAAAGGGCATGAAACGTGTGGAAAAATTCTTAAAGGAGGACATTTGTCCGGAATGCGGTGGTAGTAGACTTTCGGAAGCGGCCAGAGCACCGAGACTTCGGGGCATAGGGCTTGCGCAGGCCTGCCAGATGCCCTTGAAAGAACTGGTGGACTGGGTAGCGGGAGTGCCGGATTCTTTGCCAGAAGAGATGCGGCCCATGGCGGAATCCATCTGTGAATCTTTTCAGACCGTGGCGAAGCGATTAATGGATCTGGGCCTTTCCTATCTGTCGTTAGACCGTGCGGCAGCCTCTCTGTCCACCGGGGAGAGACAGCGGATGCAGCTGGCCCGTGCAGTGCGGAACCGTACCACAGGAGTGCTCTATGTGCTGGATGAGCCTTCCATCGGTCTGCATCCTTCGAATATTGTGGGGTTGAATGCGGTGATGCATGACCTGATCGCTGACGGCAACTCTATTATTTTGGTAGACCATGATACCCAGATTCTGTCCGAAGCGGACTGGCTGATCGAGATGGGACCGGAAGCCGGTGCCGGAGGCGGCTATGTGATCACACAGGGTACGATTCCAGAGGTAATCGCCAAAAAGGAGTCCATGATCGGTCCTTTTTTGGCGCAGACTGCGGATATGCGTATCCGTAAGCCTATCGCTCGGGAGGAAATATTTGCACCGGGAAAGCTCCATCTGTCCACAGATGCCATCCATACGGTAAAACCTCTGGAAATAGACATTCCCAAAGGAAGACTTACGGTCGTTACCGGTGTCTCCGGCTCCGGTAAGACCACCATGGTGCTGGAAAGCCTGATTCCCGGACTGGAAGCAAAGTTAAACGGCGAACATTTGCCCGGCTATGTAAAAAGTATCACCGCAGAGGGCATCGCCCATGTAAAACTGATCGATGCATCCCCCATCGGCATCAATGTGCGGTCCACGGTAGCCACTTATGCCAATGTGCATGACGAACTGCGGAAAATTTATGCAAAAACCGCGGATGCGAAGAATAAGAAATATAAGGCGGGAGATTTTTCCTACAATACCGGAAAATTAAGATGCCCGGTCTGCGACGGTACCGGACAGATCAGTCTGGACGTACAGTTCCTGCCGGATGTGGATGTGCCCTGCCCGGAGTGCGGCGGCTCCCGCTATGCCAGAGAAGCATGGGACATCTGCTATGAGAACAAACGGGGGAAACGTTATTCTCTGCCGCAGATGATGGAGATGGATGTAACGACGGCATTGCAGGCGACAGAGGATTGGAAAGTCGTGCATCAGCGGCTGGAAGTCCTGAAAAATCTGGGACTGGGATATTTAACATTAGGCGAAGAGACACCAAGCCTCTCCGGTGGAGAGGCCCAGCGGCTGAAGCTGGCCAGTGAAATGGGCAGAGGACAATCAGATTCCGTATTTGTATTCGACGAACCGACGATCGGACTGCATCCGTTAGATGTACAGACCCTGTTGCAAGTATTTCAGACGCTGGTAGACAATGGGGCAACGGTACTTGTCATTGAACATGATCTGGATGTGATCCGCAATGCCGATTATATCATTGATATGGGACCCGGCGGCGGGGAAGACGGCGGCAGGGTCGTTGCTGTGGGAACTCCGGAGCAGATCGCAGCCAATGCAGACAGCATTACGGGAAAATATCTGTGATTAAAGACAGCGATGTGTGCGCGAGCGCCCATCGCTGTCTTTCCTTATGCCTATGCGCGGTTCATTGCTCGCGTAATTTCCACTACAATTTCCCCAGTTTGATTTTGACATACGTATAGTGACTATGATACACTGAATAAGAAAAAAGTGGGACAGTCTGCTTTGATGAAATAAGAAACTTAGGACAAGAAAAGGTTAAGGGAGCGAAATACCTTGGATAAGAGTGAATATAAATTAAGAGCGGAAGAAATCAAAGACCTGATCAGCCGGGGAGAATATGCACAGGCGGCTGAAATTGCCGACACGATTGACTGGCGTCGTGTAAAAAGTGTCATGATGTTGTGTACGATCAGCGACCTCTATAAGATCAATCGCAGATATGAGGATGCCAGAGATATGTTGCTTTTAGCATACGAGCGACGTCCCGGCGGAAGGACCATCTGCTATTCTCTGTGCGAGCTTTCCATTAAAATGGAAGAATATGTGCAGGCGATAGAATATTATAAGGAATTTGTGCAGGTGGCGCCCAAGGATCCGGGAAGGTACATTTTGCAGTATAAATTATATGAGGCGCAGGATGTGAGTCTGGAAGAACGAATTGCTGTTCTGGAGGAACTCAAGAAGAGAGACTATAGGGAAAAATGGGCATATGAACTGGCCTATTTGTATCATAGAGTCGGACTGGCAGCCAGATGCGTAGAGGAATGTGATGAACTGATCCTCTGGTTTGGCGAGGGAAAATACGTTATTAAGGCAATGGAACTGAAAATGCTCCATCAGCCGTTGACACCGGAGCAGCAGGAAAAATACGATCATCGGTTCGACGCGCCCGGAAGCCATATCCCGTCGCAGAACTCTGTGCAGGATAACGAGTATAGCGGGAATGAAAGTTATGAGCAAGGTTACGCCAAGGACGGAAGCTATGATCAAGAGCAGGGTTATGCACAGGACGGCAGTTATGACCAGGGTCAGGGTTATGCACAGGACGGCAACTATGACCAGAGCCAGGGTTATGCACAGGACGGCAACTATGATCAGGATCAGAGTTATGCACAGGATAGCAGCTATGATCAGAACCAGAGCTACGTACAGGATTCCGGTTATGATCAGGTGAACGGAGATACACAGATATATGATCCGGTGCAACCCGCACAGCAGGAGACACCGACACAGCCGGTACAGGATGATTACGATATTCATGTGAAGACCATGGATGTGGGGCAGTATAATACCATCAATCTGCAGGCAGAACTTGCAGCGGGACTTCGTGAAGTCCTCGGTGAGGAGCCAAAAGGAGATACCGCAAAAGCGACATCGGACTCCATTACCCGTTCTATCGTAGCACCTATGATGGATTCCGATACAGAATCTCTGGATTATCCGGAGATTGCAGAGGTCAGTGAGGATGATCTGGAGCCGGAGACCGAGCAGATCGAAGGTTCCGAGGTATTCTTTGGTGAGACCGGAGAGATCGGTGACCTGTCTCAGGTTCCGGAGGTAGAGACCGAGGAAATCCTGCCGGAGGAACCCGCATCTCTTAAGAAACAGGATGTTGTGCCGGAATTATCGAAAGCAGAAGTGGAGCCGGAAGCGACTACACCGGTGGAACCTCCCAAGGAGCTGGCGAATGTACTGGCACAGGAATCCGACGGACAGATCAGCCTGGTAATGCCCGAGGCGGAAAGCATTGAGAAGCAGATTACCGGTCAGATCAATATTGAAGACATTCTGGCAGAGTGGGAGCGTAAAAAGAAAGAAAACCTCGAAAAGAGAGAAGAAGAAGTCCGCCAGCATGTACTACAGCAGACCGGTGCCATGTTCACGGAATTTGAACAGGCGGTAAGAGATGGCCTGTTAGAAAAACTGGAAAAAGAAAAAGCGGTGGATGCTGATACGGTTACGGATACAGATGAAGTTGAAGAGCTGGAAGAGATTGCGGATGTAAACGATGAAACAGAAAAAGCTCCTGCGGAAGTTTCTGAAGAAGAGCCAGAACCAGAACCTGCTGATACGGATATCGTTGACACTGAAGAGGTAGAAGAACTTGAAGAGGAACCTGCCGTAGCGGAATATGAAGAAGAATCCGCAACAGAGGAACCGGACGCTGTTGTCGATATGGAAGTGACGCAGGAGCCGGCTGCAGAAATCCCAGAAGTGCCGGAGGAAACCACAGCAGAGATCGAAGAAGTGCCGGAAGAAACCACAGCAGAGACCGAGGAAGCATCGGAGGAATCCGTAGCAGAGGCTGAAGAGGAGCCGGAAGAAGCGGTAGAAGAAGTCCCTGAGGACGAGCAGCCGCAGACCCCGGAGCCTCCCGTAGTGGAGAGAGACAAAGCAAAAGTCCGTGCGCTTACCAGAGAAGAGCGCGAGCTGTATGCGCCCTTTATTCAGAGTAAGTCCGCAAGAGAACAGTTAGTCAAAGCCATTGATAATATCAGCCTGGCTGCCTATACCGGCAATGTGATCATCACCGGTGAAGAAGGCATGGATACCTTATCCCTTGCAAAAAATATGATCCGGGAGATTCAGGCTACCGACAGCAATTTCTCCGGAAAAGTTGCCAAAATCTCCGGCCATGCGCTGAACAAAAAAGATGCAGCCGAGACCCTGAACAGACTGCAGAACGGTGCACTTATCATCTGTAAGGCATCGGAAATGAATAATAAAACTGTGGACACGATGTACAAAGCGCTGCAGCAGGAGAATCAGGGCATTGTCATTATATTGGAAGATACCAGGAAAGAGATAGATCGTTTTCTGGAAAAGTATGAGAAATTGCAGGAAAGCTTCACTTCCCGCATGGATGTCGAAGCACTCAGCAATGATACACTGGTAGCGTTCGGAAGGCAGTATGCACGGGAGAGGGAATATTCCATCGATGAACTGGGTGTTCTGGCACTGCATACCAGAATCGAGGATATGCAGACGATAGATCATGTAGTTACCGTGGTGGATGTAAAAGAAATCGTGGATGAGGCAATTGCGCATGCGAATAAAAAGACATTAAAGCATTTCTTTGATGTTCTGTTTGCCAAGAGATATGATGATGAGGATATGATCATCCTCACGGAGAAAGATTTTGTATAACTATTCAGAGCCATGTAAACATTGACGAATGGGCGTCGAATGCTTGCATTCGTAAGAACATTTATCAATGTTTATAGGGCGAAGTAACCACATGAGCAAAAGGAAAGCATTGAAAATGCGATTTTGCGAATGGGGTTCTGAATAGTTAAAAATATATAGCGGGAGGCGCAGCTATGACGAAGGAGAAGGTATTTATTTCCGAAGCAGATCAGTACCTTTTTGCCCAGGGAACGCACTATGATATTTATAAAAAACTGGGCGCGCATCTGTCGACGGAAGATGGTGTGCAGGGAGTCTATTTCGGGGTATGGGCACCAAATGCAGCACAGGTGAATGTCATCGGCACATTCAATGAATGGAACGAGGAGTCTCATCCCATGCAGAAGCTGGGAGAAGGTGGTATCTGGGGGTTGTTCGTTCCCGGCGTGGAAGAAGGAACAATGTATAAGTTCCTGATCTATGCGAGAGATGGCAGAAGACTGTATAAAGCCGACCCTTTTGCAAATTATGCGGAATACAGACCCGGAACAGCGTCCATCGTTACGGATATCACGGGATTCGACTGGAAGGATTCCAAGTGGATGGAAGCCCGGGATAAAAAAGATATGAACAAGGAGCCCATGGCGATCTATGAGTGTCATATCGGTTCTTTCATGAAGCATCCCAATAACGGCACAGCGGAAGGATTCTATAATTATCGTGAGTTCGCCGACCGGATCGTGGAATATCTGAAAGAGATGAAATACACCCATGTAGAGCTTATGGGAATCGCGGAGCATCCGTATGATGGCTCCTGGGGATATCAGGTGACCGGATACTATGCGCCCACTTCCCGTTACGGAACGCCTAAGGATTTTATGTATCTGGTCAATGAACTGCATAAGGCAGGTGTCGGAGTCATTTTGGATTGGGTACCGGCACATTTTGCAACCGATGCACACGGACTGGCAGAATTTGACGGACAGTGCATATTTGAACATCCCGATCCTCGTTTGGGAGAACATCCTGAATGGGGAACGAAGATATTTAATTATGGCAAAAATGAAGTGAAGAACTTCCTGGTAGCCAATGCTCTGTTCTGGCTGAGAGAGTTCCATGTAGACGGTATCCGTGTAGATGCAGTAGCCTCCATGCTGTATCTGGATTACGGTAAAAAAGACGGACAATGGCTGCCGAATAAATTTGGCGGCAATAAGAACCTGGAAGCCATTGAGTTCTTCCATCATCTGAATTCAGTGATCCGTGGAACTTATCCGGGATTTTTGACGATTGCTGAGGAATCTACCGCATGGCCTAATGTTACCAGTGGTATCGGGGAGGAAGGCTTAGGATTTTCCTTCAAGTGGAATATGGGCTGGATGCATGATTTCTGCGAGTATATGAAGCTGGATCCGCTGTACCGCAAAGGCGATCATTACGCCATGACCTTTGCTATGAGCTATAACGACAGCGAGAATTATATTCTGCCATTATCTCATGATGAAGTGGTACATCTGAAGTGCTCCATGGTGAATAAAATGCCCGGATATCCGGCAGATAAATATGCCAACCTTCGTGTGGGGTATAGCTACATGTTCGGGCATTCCGGTAAGAAATTATTATTTATGGGACAGGATTTCGGACAGGAACGAGAGTGGAGCGAAGAGCGTGAGCTTGACTGGTATCTGTTAGGTGAGAAGCTGAATCAGGGCGTACATACTTATGTAAAGGAGCTGTTAAAGCTGTATCGTAAATACCCTGCTCTGTACGAGATTGACAATAACTGGGACGGCTTTGAATGGATGAACGCGGATGATGCGGAACACAGCACTTACTCCTTTGTCCGGAAATGTTCCAGTGGCAAGAATAATCTGCTGTTTGTACTTAACATGACCCCGATGAAATGGGAGAACTATACTGTTCCCGTGCCTAAGAAGAAAAAATATAAGCTTCTGCTGAACAGTGATGAGGAACGGTTCGGCGGCTGGGGCAACGAGATTCCCGCAGAAATTATGGCGGAAAAAAAGCCTTATCATTATAAGGATTACTCCATCAGCTTTGATCTGCCACCCTACGGCGCTGCGGTATTTCTGTTCTAGGTCAGGTTAAGAAATTACATAAAACAACCGAAATAAAAGATGAGTGTGACCCAAAAGTGCACTCATCTTTTTTCATAACTATTCAGAACCGGCGGGCTCTGGGAACTGTACAGAAAAGGACGACAGGCGTGAAGATAACATTTCAGAATCAGACGATCAATGAAAATGACAATAGAACAGAAAGTAACCGGACAGAGAAAAACAGCTGGGGCAAAGACAAGACATGGCGCAGTAAAAAGAGCGTAAATGTGAATTTCGGGGCAGTATACGAGAGTGGACAGGCCGCAGTGCCCATGTCTTCTTTGGAAAAGGAGGAGAACAACAAAGGAAAATCTCTGATGGAGCTGCAGCAGGATGCCGGGAATGCTAATGTGGCGTTGCAGCAGGACTATATGACATTGTTGTCGCATACCATGTCACAGGAGGACTATGCGAAGGCCTGTGAGGATGGATTTGATCCTAGAGAATTAGATCAGGATACAGCGGTCACCATCGTGGATAAGATCAAGGCAGAGCTGGTGCGTTCCGGACAGCAGATCGCAGGATATACGGATGATATCGACATGGATACCCTGGCGGCAGCGGTAGGAAGTGATACTTTAGCCCGAAGCATCGAAGAGCAGTTCCGTTCCGCGGATCTTCCTTTGACACAGGAAAATATAAATGAACTGAAAAGCGCCTGGGATATGGCAGCTTCCCTGAAGGAACCGGAGGAAGGAGCTGTCAGCTACCTGGTGGATAATGGACTGGAACCGGAGATCTGGAACCTCTATGTGGCAGAGAACAGCGGTGCGAAAGTACAGAATAATGATGTTCCGCAGGAACTGCAGGAGCAGATGGACAAGGTAATTGCGGATGCGGGATTGACGGTAAACGATGAGAACAGACAGAAGGCACAGTGGCTGGTAAGTGCCGACCTTGCGCTGACCACGGATACGCTGCAGCAGCTTGTGGAACTGGACGGCATTTTCTATCCTGTCACGGAGGACACTTTTGCGCAGGCAGCAGCGGCGGCAATTGCGGAGGGAAAATCCCCGATGTATGCGAACCTGGGCAGACAGGATACGATTTATGAAAAAGCAGATAAAATGCTGCAGGACTGGTTCTCAGATGCAAAGTGGAATGCCACGGCAGAGAATCTGGCAGCAAGAAAACAGTTGGAAGAGATTCGCCTTCGCATGACGGCAGAAGTGAACGTAAAGCTTTTACAGAGTGATTTTTCTATTGATACAGCCCCCATGGAGCAGTTGATCGCAGCGCTGCGAAAGGCGGAGGCAGAGGTTGCCGGAAAATATTTTCCCGGTGAGTCTCAGGCAGTGACGAAATATGAGACTTATACCCAGGCAGTGCAAGTGGCTTCCGAATTGCCGGGATTGCCTGCCGGAGTACTGGGACCCTATAGCCTGGAACAGAATGCTGCCACAGAGACAGTTTCTGACTTCCATAAGGAAGGCGTTGCAATGCAGAAAGCCTATGAGGAAGCGGGCGAACGTTATGAGACTCTGATGACGGCACCGAGAAGCGATCTGGGAGACAGCATCCGGAAAGCATTTTCTAATGTAGATGATATTCTGACAGATATGTCATTAGAAAAAACATCGGAAAATCAGCGGGCTGTCCGGATTCTGGCATATAACAATATGGAAATTACACCGGAAAATATCGAGAAGGTCAAGGAAGCTGACAGACAGGTCAGCGCAGTAGTGGACAGACTGACACCGAAAAATGTGTTACAGATGATCCGGGATGGTGTAAATCCTCTGGAGAAGACCTTTGACGAACTGGAGTCCTATTTTTCACAGAACCCCCAAAGCTATGAGGAAGAAGTGGAGGACTACAGCCGTTTCCTATATCAGTTGGAGCGGAAAAAGGATGTTACAGAAGAGGAACGAAAAGCGTATATTGGAATTTATCGAATGGTGTATCAGGTCGAGAGAGAGGATGGCGCAGCGGTAGGCGCGGTAGTAAATACCGGTGCAGAGTTGCAGTTTTCCACTCTGCTGACGGCAGCCAGGAGCAGAAGGGCTTCTCATATGGACTGGAAAGTGTCGGAGGATACCGGGCTGACACAGGCGATTCATTTGTCCGAGAATAATATATCTGAACAGATTCGGATGGGTATGGCAAAAGAGGTTCTGACAGAGGTGTCAGATGATGGCGAAAGCAGAGCAGCGTATGACCGGGAAGGACTGCAGCAGATGCGTGAGGCGGGAAATACAACGCCGGAAGCCGCAGAACTACTGCAAAAAGGAGAAGTTTCCATCAGCGCGTCGAATCTTTTGGCGGCCCAGGCACTTATGGATGATCCGGCGGAGATGTTTGGCAATCTGCGCAGATACAGAGAAAAGTATCGGCAGGAAAAAGAAATGCTGCAGACAGCAGGCAGCGAAGTGCCTGCCGGGACAGAAACTTCCGAACTGTGGGAACAGCTGGATCAGCAGAATTTTGCAGAGGATTATCGGACCATGCTTCAGAATACGGCAGAAGATGTGGAGACCATGAGTCTGGAACAGGCGGATGAACATCTGGATGTAAAACAGCTGCAGCTGGTACACAAGCAGCTGCGCCTTGCGGAGAGCCTTCAGGCGAAGCAGGAATATTTTCTTCCGATGTTCCTGGGTGAGCAGCTGGCGGGAGTCCATCTTATCTTACAGCAGAGAGCCGGAGCTGTAGGAGCTGTGGAAATCCGGGTGAATGCCGGAGATATGGAGTTGGAGGCACATTTACAGGTAAAGGGAGACACCATCGATGGCTATCTCGTAGGAAATACACCGGAAGAGGTTACGAAATTAGAGAAGACCTCCGATATATTCCTTGAACGGATTCAGACAGATACTTCTGCAGACTGGAAAGCGGAAAAGCTTCCTATCGTCAGCTCCCGGGATATGACAAGGATGGCAGCCGGAGAGACAAAAAATGCAGATACCATAGAGAGTCGGATCGATACGGAACAGTTGTACCGTCTGGCAAAAGGATTCCTGCAGGCTGTCGCAGACAGCAGCGGAAAGTAAGGAGTAACACATGAGAATCAATTACAACGTATCGGCAATGTTATCCAACAATGCCTTATCCACAAATGACGATCTGCTGTCCAAATCATTGGAGAGACTTTCTTCCGGACTGAAGATCAATCACGCCAAGGACAACCCTGCCGGATTGGCAATGTCCAAGCGTATGAATGCTCAGATTGAGGGACTGTCTGTGGCCAATCAGAATGCCAGTGACGGCGTATCCATTATAGAGATTGCAGACGGAGCCATGACAGAGATCAGTGAGATGCTGCAGCGTATCAATGAGCTTTCCGTCAAGGCTGCCAACGGCACTATGACAGAGGATGACCGCGCAACCATACAGGATGAAGTAGCGCAGCTGAAGGAAGAGATCACCCGTATCTCGGATACCACGGAATTCAACGGGCAGAAGCTGTTGAACGGAGAATTTGATCTCAAGGGATACACCGATAAGCAGGAGATTAAAGTAAATTATTGCTCTCCGGATGTCCCGGTAAAAGAATATACCATACAGTCTATGAAATTTAAGAAAGATGCAGAGGGAAATTTTGAAGTAGACGGAGATATTAAATTCGGAGACGGATTTAAAGAGGTAGAACCCTTAAAGACGGATATGAAGGATAATCTTCTGACGATCACCGGCACGAACGGCTTTGAAATGCGTCTGGATGTATCGGAAGCAAAAGAGGGAGATTCCTATGATGGCATGAAGATCGATGCTACCGGTATCGGAGCAATGCGTCTGCAGATCGGAGCCAACGAAGGACAGGTACTGGAGGTTAATATTCCCGCGGTTACTCTGCAGAACATGGGAATTGAAGATATTGATGTGAATACACAGGATGGGGCAAAGGATGCCATCTCAAGAGTTGCTGGTGCCATCAAATATGTATCCTCCGTCCGCGGCAGACTGGGAGCATTTCAGAACCGCCTGGAGTCTTCCATTAACAGCCTGGATGTTACCAGTGAGAACATGACTGCGGCATATTCCCGTATTATGGACGTGGATATGGCGGAGGAAATGACTTCCTATACCACTTATCAGATCCTGGCACAGGCAGGAACCTCCATGCTGGCACAAGCAAATGAGAGACCTTCCCAGGTGTTACAGCTGTTGCAGTAATGGATTCCGATGAAGTGAGGATTCAAAATGACAAAAGAATGTAAACAACAATTTACCTTGCGGATCACCCAGGCCAATGCCACACAGATGGTAGTCATCCTCTATGAGATGACATTACAGTATCTTGCAGATGCTGAGCAGGCAGCAGAAGATGCGCAGTTTCTGGAAGCGGTTCGCAGGACCAGGGGATGTATCAATGAACTTTTGAATTCTCTTCACAGAGAATACAGTCCGGCGACAGAGCTTTCCAAGCTGTATCTGTATTGTATTCGCAGACTGGCGGCGTGCGAAGCAAAAGCCGACAGAACGGCGCTGCAGGACATCCGGAAGGTAATAGCACCGCTCTGTGATGCTTACAGACAGATTCAGGATCAGAATCCGTCCGGTCCTGTGATGAATAATTCGCAGACCGTGTATGCGGGACTGACTTACGGAAGAAATCAGTTAACCGAAAACATGGCTGACCAGGGCTCGAATCGGGGAATGCTGGTATAAAGTTTTTTCCTGCCGCACAGGCTGGGAAGCGGCGAGTTCGGTGAGGTGCTGATACCGTTTCTGCAAAGCATTAATTTCATAGATATAACTGTCGATCAGATCACTTTCGATTGCATTATCGAAACCCGCATAGGCGATATCAAGAGCCTGGCGGGTTTTTCTTATGGATTCTTTTAAATCCAACGGTGCGAGATCTTCTTCGATCATTTCGGAATTTGTATTTACCTGACTAAAAAAGATTTTCATGTAAAAATCCATCCTTTCTGCTAACAGTATAGGAAGCAGAAAGGGAAAATATACCTGCCTAACATAAAACTGGAAGACATTTTTGCGAAAAATGGGAATAGATTATAACAAACAGCGGAAAGATCGGGAGGACAACAATGGAGCATCCGGAGAATCTATTGTGGATTATTGGGGCAGCAGTCCTGCTCTTTGCCATAAGTTTTTTGGGAAAAAAGGCGGAGTGGTTTTTAAACCTTGTATTGCGGAGTGTTTTTGGAGTGATCTTTATGTATTTTCTAAATTGGGGGATAGAGACTCTGGGATTTACGGTAGCAGTGGGAATCAATGCAGCTACGGCTCTGACAGTGGGTATTTTGGGCTTTCCGGGAATCCTGGTATTATACGGCCTGGCGGTTTATCATATGCTTTGACAGATGGAAATGTCGTAAAATCAAGCAGTTGTGGGATTTTAGAAGGTTGTATGAGAAAGGTAATTGTTAAAATGTACCAAAGATTATTTTTTTACGGAAAAACACTTGTCAGACGAAAAAACAACGTCTATAATCCATCTTACAACCAATCGCGATGGTTGTATCAAATATCTTATAAGATCTGAAAGAATTCTTTTATGGGATAGAGTCATCCCACATTACCACTTGTAAATCGAAGGAAAGGAGAGTGAGAATGCAACGAACACAGTAATAAAGGGTGTATTATGTTTTCTATTAAGTATTGCCTGCGGATATGATTACAGAAGCCGCAGAATCCCCAACGGCCTGATCCTGAGCTGCCTGATCGCCGGAGCGACATTCCGCTGGTGGGAACAGGGGATTTATGGAATTATGGAATATTTTTGCAATGTTTTACTGACGACAGTGGCATTCTATCTGTTTTTTTATATTGGTGCCATGGGAGCCGGTGACGTGAAACTCCTGGGTGTCTGTGCAGGATATTTTTCCGGTGAAAAAGTTCTCTGTTTTCTATTTTTCGCGCTGCTATTCGCAGCAGTTTTTGCACTTTGCAAAATGTACCTGGCACGTAATCTGTGGGACAGATTGTGTTATCTGGGTGAATATGTGTGGGATGTTGTCCGCTGTGGACGCTGGAAAGCGTATTTTGCAGAGGAGAGAGCACATCCGGGAAGCGGAATCTGTATGGCCGGTCCCGTGTTTTGCAGTGTGCTGTTATACATAGGAGGAGTTTATTGATGGAACAGAAGGAAGCGGTTATGGTTCTGTTCGACCGTGAAGAAGAATATGCGAGACTTCTTTCGGAGTTTTTGAGGAGGCAGAAGGAACTGCCATGGGAGATCCATACATACACAAAGATGGAGGAACTGCTGGAACGAGAGAAAAATGGGAAGGTGACAATGCTGGTAGTGGCGGAATCTTCCTGCATGGATACGCTGAGTACATTGGAGCCGGCATGCCAGGCGATTCTTAATGAAAGCGGGACACTTCGTTTTCACCAGTTTCCGAATATCAATAAGTACCAGGAAGCTGACAAGGTGTGGAAGGAATTGCTGGAATTGTATGTGGAGACGGTGGGAACACAATTGCCGTTTTTGTGTGCAGAGTATAAGACAAAATTTATAGGTATCTATTCCCCGGTACATCGATGTCTGCAAAGTTCTTTTGCACTGACGCTGGGCCAATTGCTGTCAGAAAAACATCCCACTTTGTATCTTAATTTTGAACACTATATTGGGATATCAGAACTCCTTCCGGAGAGACAGAGCAGAGACCTTGCAGATCTGCTGTATTTTCTGACAGGAGATGCGGGAAAATTTTCTTTACGGATGCAGACGGTCATCCAGCACAAAGGCGGTCTGGATTACATTCCCCCGATGCGCAACGGTCAGAACCTGTTGGAAATCACGCCGGAAGAGTGGAGAAACCTCTTTCAACGGATCGAAGAACTCGGAAAATATGAATATGTCATACTGGATCTGAGCGAAAGTATACAGGGATTGTTTGAGGTACTGCAGATATGCACCAAAGTATTTACGCTGACCAAAGAAGATAAAATGTCACGAATGAAACTGGATCAATATGAGCAATTGCTTGCTTTGTGCGAAAAAGACACGGTAAAAGGCAAAACCCGTAAACTTGCTTTACCCTTTTTTCAAAAGCTTCCCACAGAAATGGAGCAATTTACCAGAGGAGAATTGGCGGAGTATGTGAGGAAAGAAATAGCAATGCTGGAAAATTAGAACAGGGAGAGAAAAAATGGATTACTTGGAACAGAGAAGAAAGCTTCGACAAATGGTGCAGGAGAGACTGGATTACGGAAGAGACTATACGGATGAAGAGGTAGAGGATACGATTGATGAAGTTCTCATGGAACAGGAAAATCTGGAATTGTGTTCTGTGGAATTGCGGAGACGATTGCGTAAGGAATTGTTTGATTCCCTGAGACGGCTGGATATTCTGCAGATTTTTGTGGATGACAGCTCTGTTACGGAGATTATGATCAATGGACTGGATCATATTTTTGTAGAGAGGGACGGACAGCTGCAGGAACTGGATCGGGCTTTCGATTCCATGGAAAAGCTCCAGGATGTGATTCAACAGATCGTGGCCGGATGTAACAGAGTGGTAAATGAGGCATCACCAATTGTTGATGCGCGATTAAGCAATGGCGCCCGTGTGAACATTGTGATGAGTCCCATTGCATTGAATGGACCCATCATTACCATAAGACGTTTTCCGGATAAACCGATCACCATGCAAAAACTGATCGCGATGGAAACTATATCTCCGGGAGCTGCGGATTTTTTGAAGACACTGGTAAAGGCGGGATATAACATTTTCGTCAGTGGAGGAACCGGTAGCGGGAAGACGACCTTTTTGAATGTATTATCCGGATTCATTCCGCCGGAACAGCGGATCATCACCATCGAAGACAGCGCGGAACTGCAACTTCAGGGAATTCCCAATCTGGTGCGCCTGGAGACACGTAATGGCAATGCGGAAGGATGCAGAGAGATCGGAATCCGGGAACTTATCCGCTCATCTCTGCGGATGCGGCCCGACAGGATCATTGTAGGCGAAGTGAGAGGCGCGGAAGCTATTGATATGCTGCAATGTATGAATACCGGGCATGACGGCAGTATGTCTACAGGACATGCAAACAGCGCGGCCGATATGCTGTCGAGACTGGAGAATATGGTACTCATGGGAATGGATCTGCCGCTTCCGGCGATCCGCAACCAGATAGCATCCGGCGTGGATATTATTGTGCACCTGGGGAGAATTCGGGATAAAAGCAGAAAAGTGTTGGAAATTACAGAAGTAGTGGGTTGTGAGAACGGCGAAATCCGTCTGAATCCATTGTACTGCTTTGAAGAACTGGGGGAGAGCAGCGAAGGTAATGTAGTTGGTAAATTACAGAAAAAGGGAGGCTTGCTTCATGAAGGGAAACTTAAAGCGGCCGGACTTTCGTGAATTGATGAATCCTTTGCTGCGCACAACAGCCGGAATTCTCTTTTTTTCCTGGTTCTTCTATCGTTCGGTGTTTGCTGTCATTCTCTTTATTTTCCCGGGAATTCTTTATTTCCGGAAGTGTGTCAGAGAACAGAGGGAGAAAAAACGCTGGGAACTGACCGTGCAGTTCAAGGAATGTCTTCTGGCAGTTGCCAATTCGCTCAGAACCGGATACGCCGTGGAAAATGCTTTCTTGGAGAGCAGAGAAGATATTCGTCTGCTTTTTGGCGAACGATCCGCAATGTATGGTGAACTGGAACTGATCCGCAGAGGAATGATCGTAAATATCACATTGGAAGAACTGATAGGAGATCTGGCAGAACGCAGCGGATGTGAGGAGATTCAGCAGTTTTCGACGATACTCTCCGTGGCGAAAAGGGGAGGAGGCAATGTATCGCAGATCATACGAAATACTGCAGAACTGATCAGCGATAAAGTGGAGACGACACAGGAGATGATGACATTGCTGCAGGGAAGACGCCTGGAACAGAGAGTGATGGAAGTGATGCCTTTTGCAATTTCATTCTATATAGGTGTCACATATCCGGGTTATTTTGTATCGCTGTATCATAACATAACCGGATATATCATAATGACAGTATGCCTTGCGATCTATTTGTGCGCCTATATCGTAGGAGAGAAGATCATGGAACGGATCGGTGAAAGTCTCTAAAGGGAGACCAGCTATGAAAAGTCAACCATAGATTAGTAAAAAATTTCTTTTTCATATCGGTGGTAAAAAAGGGTAACTTTAATAGAGCTCCCTTAGGGTGCTTTTTCAAAATCTATCGATATTGGTATACAGACCTCTTATTTGAGGTTAAATTCGACATTGTCGGTGAGCATCTTCCAGATGACTCTGACAAGTTTGCCGGAACAATGCCCAAGTGCATTGTAATGAGACCGGCCTTCAACCCTCTTGGCATCATAATAAGCCTTGAAGGTTGCGTTGTTTCTGACAACGTTCCAAGCTGCATTTACAAGGGCATATCGTAATACACGAGAGCCACGTTTGGACATCCTTGTTGTCTTAGCCTGAAAGTTACCAGACTGATAAACAGAAGGATCCAGACCAGCAAAAGCAAGCAGCTTGTTTGGATTGGAGAAACGGTGAATATCACCTATTTCACCAAGAATCATTCCACCATTGATATAACCGATACCAGGAATGGTCATGATGACAGAATCGTTGAATTTCATGATATCCGTCATCTCAGCTTCAATCTTTTCTAATTGGCTATCCAGTAACTCGATTTGTTGAATGGTTTGAGTTATCTGAATAGATATAGCGCTGTCGTTAGCACCGACAGACTTCTGTGCGAGAACTCTTAATTCCTTGGCCTGTTCTTTGGTAAAGTGTCCGTGTGAGTTCACTTTGAGCAGATTTGCCAGATGAGTCATATGCATGGAAGCAATCTCTTTTGGAGAAGGTGCTTCTTTTAATAAAGCATAGACAGCGTGTTGATGCAGACCGGATTTGAAAAAGTATTGAATCTCCGGAAAGACCTGATCAACATAGGTTGTCAGTTGAATTTTCAATCGGGTACGTTGCTTTATGGTTTTCTGACGGAAACGTCCCAATGCCTTAAGATCCATCATATCGAGATCAAAGAAGCTGACGAATCTGAGGTTGTCCTGCATCATAAGAGTTTTAGCAATCACGTAAGTGTCGACCTTATCTGTCTTAGTTTTGCGAACGTTATTTTTTCGCATTTGACAGGTTTTGATGGGGTTCAACACACACACTTGGTAAAGCTCAGTAACAAGGTATCGAACAAGGTTGTCACCGTAGTGTGCCGTTGACTCAAGACCGATGATGAGGCTGTTCTTATCGAATGATTCGAGTTTAGAGACCAGCAGTTGGAAGCCATCAGCGTCATTTGTGAATTTGAACGGCTCAATGATTATTTCACCGTCGGAAGAAATCGCAGCGGCGAAATGATTAAGTTTGGCAATATCAATGCCTACGTAAATTTTCATGAGGTTGTACCTCCCTTTCCTAAAGTCTGATACCATGATGTCCACCAACGATTATCATCGTAGACTTGATAGAAATAAGTACTCTGAGTGAAAAACACTCCGGCAACATCCAGCTAATAAACAATTCA
>ERZ1027273.309-NODE-309-length-17081-cov-4.560848_pt1 | contig 17081 bp, 16 predicted proteins | sample MGYA00519256_ERZ1027273 | MGnify/ENA primary metagenome ERZ1027273 (study PRJEB26926, sample SAMN06164431) | human gut metagenome | biome: ENVO:00009003; feature: ENVO:2100002; material: ENVO:00002003 | host: Homo sapiens | place: USA | collected 2012 ...
CAGCGTCAGATGTGTATAAGAGACAGACTGAATATAATGCGGATTTATGCTGAAAATAAAAATAATCATTTCAAATGTTGACATCAAAAACGTTTTCTAATATAATATACTTGAAAAGGGGAACGCAGTTCGCAATCGCGAACAAATAAGAATTGAGGTGTGAACAATGAAAAAGAAACTTCCTTTTTGCTTTTTAAGTATTTTATGTTTATTTGCGGTGACCGCCTGCAATTCAACTGAGGATAATCCACCTGTGGACCCGCCCGTTGATGAAACGGAGCAGGTGACGGTGACATTTAATTCCTTAGGGGGAAGCAGTGTATCTTCCATAACGGTCAACAAGGGAGAAAAGGCCGCACAGCCTGCGAATCCGACCAAAACCGGACATACCTTCGGGGGCTGGTATACGACGATGGATTGTGCCGACGGAACAGAATTTTTATTTTCTACGGAAATTACGTCTAGCATAACGCTGTACGCAAAATGGATTTCAACCGCCGGACAAAAGACTGTTGTCAGCATTGAAATCGTGACGCCGCCGGCAAAAACGGTTTATATTGAGGGAGAAACCTTTAATCCGGAGGGCATGGTTGTTGAGGCGACGTACAGTGATACCAGCAAGGCGACGATTACGGACTATGGGTATATGGCTAATTTCGAGTTTAGTATGGGATTGGAGTTATTCCCGATTACCTATGGAGATGCAGAAGCCTATGTTTCTATTCAGGTAGTGGAAAAAGAAATTACCGGAGTTACGCTGGAAACCTTACCGACGAAAACGGAATATTTGAGCTATGAGAGCTTTGAACCGGCAGGACTGGCACTTAGAGTATCCTACAATAACGGGAAATCAGAACTGGTGACCGAAGGATACAGCTATCCTAGAGAGATTTTAACCAGTGCTCCAAATAGCGTCACCGTCACCTATGAGGGAATAGATGTGAATGTTCCGATAAGCGTCACAAAGATTGCCGCATACGGTATTCCGTCCAGCAAGGCGGCGGAGTATATTGATGCCAGAGCAATTTGGGAACAGCTTGGGTATACGGAAAGTGCCGGAAATATTTTAGACAGTACAACATTTGGAGAAATACAGTTTGTATCCTCCTCCGCGAGATATTTCCAGTATGAAAAGGTAAATACCAATCTGCCGACGAATCAGTATGAATATTTGGAACATACCTTTGAAGGATTGATTAAATTCGGAGGTGCCTCCTCTTATCAGGGCAGATACATTGTTGTCACGCCGACCGAGGACGGAAAATTATATTTTTATTCTTCCAGTACCGCCGGAGCATCTATTTGTGTTTATGATAAATATACGGAAATGAGTACGGAAGAGGATATTCAGCAGATTATTCCTTTAACTAATACGGTTACGGAATACTGCATACCGGTATATAAGGGAGAAACCTATGTTCTGACCTCCTCTGCAAATGCCTTTATCCGGGCAATGGCTTTGATTTATAACCCAACCTATTATGAGGTTTCAGAGTTCAGTCTTGACGCTTCCGAGGCTCAGAAGGATTTTGCGGTAGGACAGCAGTTTAGTATGGAAGGCTTGAAGGCTTCTGTTAAGCTGGTAAACGGTGAATCCTATGCCTTAAAGGATTCTGAATACAAAGTAATATTGCCAGATATGACAACGCCGGGCGTTAAGACGGTAAAGGTAATATATGATGAGCTTTTGGAACAGACCTACGAGATAACAGTTCATGAGCTTACAGGAATTGAAGTGACGGTTGCTCCGGAAAAGATGGATTATCTTGCGGGAGAGGAACTGGATTTGACTGGTATGATTGTCAGTGCCTATACGGCAAACGGTATTAAATATGAGATTACGGATTATACGGTGTCTGTGACGGAGGCATTAAAGGTTGACGATATAGTTAAGGTTTTATGGAACGGCTTTGAATGTACCTTAGAGGTTTCTATCGAGGCAAATCCGATTCAGTCTATCAGTGTAAAGACGGCTCCGGACAAAACAGTTTACAAAAACGGAGAGGAATTTGACCCAACAGGATTAGTATTAAGTATTCATTATAATGACCGTATCGAGGATATGGTTGGCTTGGAGGGCGTAAGCTTCAGCAGAGGCATTATTCAAATCGGTGACGAAAGCGTATTGGCAGTATGGGATATCTTTGAGGTAGAGATACCGATTACGGTAGAGGTTGTCGATTACTTTGATGCAGATTATACAACCTACTATGATGCGGCTGGTATTTTGTCCGCGGCAGATATAACCCCGGCGGCTTCCGGAAACATCAATCTGGATTTAACGATGGGGGAGGTATATTTCAATTCCTTATCTAAGGCATTCCAATATGAAAAGGCGACCAATACCTATACGCATGACGGACATACCTACACGGGTATCTTTAAAGCCGGTGGTGTGACGTCAACAGGAAGATATATCCAGCTTACACCAACCCAGAACGGAACATTTACGCTGTATTGTACTGCAACCGCTGCTCAGAAGATTTATTTAGTGACATCCTTAGATACTGCTCCGTCAGCGGATGACGCGGCTACCTATTTGGCTAAATATGATTTGGCTGGAGATAGCGTTTATGTGAAGGTTGAATTTACCTTAGAGGCAAATCAGACGTATTATCTTTGGTTTACCGGTCAGACTTTGATTCAGGGTATGAATTTAAGCTATGGCAAGGTGCATAGTGAAATCGTTGAAATGACGGTTCAGACAGAAAATGCGAAAACAGCCTTTACGCTGAATGAGGAGTTTAGCTCTGAAGGAATTGTCGTACAGGTAAGATGTGCCGACGGAAACACCTATAATCTGGAGGCTGCTGATTTTGAGGTTCAGGCACCGGATATGACAATCGCCGGAACAAAAACGGTAGAAGTAAGCTTCGGCAATGTGACGGTTGCAACCTATGAAATAACAGTAGAAGCATAAAAATTGTCATTTTTTTCCAAATACTTTCATAATTGAACGGAATTTTATAATTTCAAACAAAAAATATGCTATAATACGATATATCGTGCAAAAATATAAGATTATAGAATTTGAGGTGAGATTATGAATAAGATGATTCAAAGAAGCGTGCAGGTGCTGGAATATGCGGCACAAAACCCAAATGGGTTTCGGATTTCGGATGTAATGCATGATTTAAGTATTCCGAAATCAACCTCCTTTGATATCATATACACTTTGATTGAGTGTGAAATGCTGGAGGTAAAAAACGAAAAATTAAAAACATTTGCGTTGGGTTCAAAAACCTACGATATCGGGTATCACTATATCAAGGACAATAGTATTCTGAATGTAGCTACGCCGATATTGAAAAGGCTGGGAGATGAGCTTTCTAAAACCGTCTTTCTAGGCAAATACGACAACGATGAGGTCTTGTATGTCTACAAGTATCAGCCGACGACGGCTATCCTAAATCATTGTTCTGTAAATACCAGAGCCGATTTGTATTGTACGGCGTTGGGAAAGGCAATGCTGGCAAACCGCAGCAGTGAGTTTGATTACAGCAAGATTAAGTTTAAACGCTTTACGGAGCGGACGATTATGACGGTTGAGGAGCTTAAGAGGAATCTTGAGGAGGTCCGGATTCGGGGCTATGCGGTGGACGACCGGGAAATTAAGGATTACATGACGTGTGTTTCAGCACCGATATTCAATATCAATAATGAAGCAAATTATGCAATCAGTGTTTCCTCCCTGTATGAGGACGTGGATATCGAAAAGGTGGCACAGAGAATCAAAGAGGCTGCCGATGAGATTACAAGAAAAAGCAAATATTTAATTGAATAGTAATCTCTAATAGTCGAATAATATTAATGCTATACCCGGTAAATCTTACTGGGTATAGTGTTAAATCAATTAGGAGATTATTAGATTTTATTTAAAAAAACACCACGAACGGTGTTCTTGATAAAGAACTAAGGGGCAGCTAAAAAAGCTAAGTATAGCTTTATTTTTTCGACATACTGCCGGAACGAAGTTCTTGATGGGAAACCCGGAGGCTAGTATGAAGTTTGAATTATACAGAAGGATAGATTTGATTGTATTCGGGGTACTGATGATATTTTCTTCATTAGCTTCTCTGTTTATATTTTCAAATCATTCGTTTCAGTTTTATATATCTTTTACAAATTTAATTTTGTTTATTGTGATAGTACGTTGGAATTATCTTGGGCTTTTACCCTATTTAATCAATCAAATTATTTTAAGCATAGTACAGGTCAATTCATTTGCAGCAGAGCCGCTGCTTGCTTTTGGAGTGAATTTGTTTGGCTGCCTGTTTTTGCCTTTTCTTTGCTTTATAATGTCGAAATATATCAAAAATGTTAGAACACGCCCGATTTTGCTTTGTATTTTATTTTGTATGACCTTTGTGCTTATCGGGATAGGGAGAGCCTTTGGTATGTTTTTAGTTCAGGATTTCAATTTATGGAATAATTTTAAGGTTTATGTGATAAATCAGGAATTTTTTTCAATGGTTATCGGCTTGGTGCTGCTTTTGCTGTTGAAGAATATAGATAATTTGGTGGTTAATGTAAAGGATTATTTAGAAAAAGTTCAGGAAGAAGCGAAACGGGAGGAGGATAATAATGGAAGGATTCAGAAACAAAAGCTCCATAGGAATGACATTGAAAAGGATTAAAGCAGATTATGTCCTGTATATCTTCATCGGAATTTTAATTCTATGGTACATCATTTTCCAATATTTGCCGATGGGAGGCTTGCTTTTGGCGTTTAAGGATTATAACCCGTCGGAGGGAATTATGGGGTCTGATTTTATCGGACTTTCCAAATTCAATGATTTAATGTTTAAAAACTATTCCAGTCAATTCTGGATGGCGTTTAGAAATACGTTTCAAATTAGTATTTACAATTTGATTTTCGGATTTCCTTTTCCGATTATTCTGGCAATTTTATTTGCTGAGGTAGGAAATGATATTTACCGGAAAATCGTTCAGACGGTTTCTTATCTGCCCCACTTTATCAGTGAGGTGACGATTACCGGCTTAGTCATATTCCTTGTTTATAAATCAACGTCCTCTACCGGTGTAATTGCGTCAATGCTGTATGCCTTAAAGCTAATTCCCGAGGATGTTAAAATTTTGGACTCGCCGGAATATTTTAAGCCGCTGTATATCATTACCGGTCTATGGAAGGAGAGCGGATACAGCAGTATTGTCTATTTTGCGGCAGTTATGGGAATATCTCCGGTGATGTATGAAGCACTAAAGGTGGACGGCGGAAGTAAAATGCAGGAGCTTAGATATGTCACCCTGCCGTCTATTGCTCCAATGATAACGGTAATGCTTATTATGAGAATCGGAAGAATGTTGAATGTCGGATATGAAAGAATCATTCTTTTATACAACTCGAAAACCTATGAAACGGCAGACGTTATTTCTTCGTTTGTATACCGTATGGGAGTGGAAAACGGGAATACGTCGCTCGGCACGGCTTCGGGTATGTTTAATGCAGTTTTAGGCTTTGTTCTGGTAATCGGTGCGAACTATATCGGAAGAAAAGTAAGCAACACATCATTATGGTAGGAGGTAAAGGTCATGGAACGTTTAAATCGGGGAGAAATCATATTTAAAATCATAGCGTATGTTCTGACTACCTGTCTGGCAATCATCGCTTTATATCCGATTATCTATGCCTTTTCGGCATCTATCAGCGGCAAGGTGGCTTATGAATCCGGAATGGTGACCCTGTTTCCGGTGGATATTCAGTTTGATACCTATAAGAAGCTATATAACGATAATTCCTTCTGGGTAGCTTATTCCAATACGATATTTTACACCCTGTTTGGTACGGCGTGGAGTATGTTTATATCCAGTATCGGAGCTTATGCCCTGTCAAAGAGAAGGCTGTTATTCCGCAGGCAATTTAACTTTGTCATTGTATTCACTATGTGGTTTTCCGCCGGAATTATTCCGACCTACCTGAATTACACCAATGTGTTTAAGGCATTCGGCTTGTCCTCGAAATGGGGTATGATTATTGCCTTCGGTGCTACGGCGTATAATGTGATTCTGCTGAGGTCTTATTTTGAAACTGTTCCGTCCGAAATCGAAGAGGCTGCCCGAATTGACGGTGCCAGTGAGGTACAGATTTTTACGAAGATATATCTTCCGATGTCAAAATCAGCCATAGCGACGGTGACGCTGTTTTACGCAACCGCCAGATGGAACGGGTATTTCTGGAATATGATGCTGGTTAAGGACCAGATTGACTCACCGCTTCAGGTATATATGAGAACACTGATTGACGGATACGAGGATTTGGTTAATTCCATGCCGTCGAATGTCACCTTTGCTCCGCAGTCCTATGTGTACGCGATTTTAATTTGTTCTATCATTCCGATACTGATTATCTATCCGTACATTCAGAAATATTTTGAAAAGGGCGTGACGATTGGAGGTGTCAAGGGATAATGAAACTGACGGTATTAAAACTCCAAAAGATAGCCTTTATCCTAAATGCGGTCTTTGTTATCGGACTTTTTGTATCCGCCGTGATATATACAACCTCCTTTTATGATACCTATTTATACGGAAACGAGGAACTGATTACGTTTTATACGGAGGATTTACAGCAATATAATAAGACAATTTTCAATTATTCCTTAGCTTTACTCCTTTTATTTGTTCTTTGTATTCTGCTTAAGCCGAACCGGTATTATCCGACGTTTATTACTTATCCGGTTTTAATGGCGATTATGATTACAGGGATTGTTTTGGGAATTCTCAGTGTAGTCCAGATGACGCCGATTATGAATTTTTATAAGGGCTATGATTATTCCTCCATACCAAGGCTTGCGGATTACCGGCTGAATTATTTTTTCCCGGTTTTCACTAAGCTTTGCGGAATCGGGCTTGCTGTCGTAAATATTGCCTCCATAGGAATTTATTCAATCGGATTATGGAAATATATCCGGGGAAGAGAGGTACTTCATGATTAGAAAATATGATGAACTGGATTATGACATTATGAATTTTAAGCCGGATACCTTTAATTTCTTCTGGCTGATGATATTCATTGTTTTAAATACAATCGCTGCCATTAATTCAACCTCGCTAATGAATTACAGTATAAGGATATTCACCTTTAGCCTGTTTAATATTATTTTGACCTTATTCCTGTTTTTAGCGGCGGAAAAGATAAAGAATTACCATATCGGTTGGTCCTATGCCGTGATAATCACAGGGGTATTTCAGCTATGCCGGCTGACCTTTCTGCCGGAGAATACGGGTACGGTATTGAATATTTTGATGTATGTTTTTTCGGGAGGCATCGCTATTCTTTCCGGAGGCTTTAGCCTATTTAAAAGCATAAACCGGCAAAAGAGAATCCAAAGCAAAAAGGAGGCTTAGCTATGGCTTATCTGGATATAAAAAATGTAAATAAAATTTATCCTAACGGTACGCACGCCGTGATTGATTTCAGTTTGGAAATTGATGAGCATGATTTCGTGGTTATTCTGGGACCATCGGGCTGCGGAAAATCTACGGTTTTAAGAATGATTTCCGGGCTGGAGGGAATTACCTCGGGAGAAATGGTTTTAGACGGGAAACGAATTACGAATCTTTCTCCGAAGGCAAGGGATATTGCCATGGTATTCCAAAATTATGCATTGTACGGGCACATGAGTGTTTATGACAATATCGGGTTTTCTCTTTTGGTCCGAAAGAAAAATCGAAGAACGATACACGAAAAGGTAATGAATGCTTCGGAAATCGTACAAATCAGCGAGGACCAGCTAAAGCGGAAGCCGGGACAGCTTTCCGGCGGACAGAAGCAGAGGGTGGCACTGGGAAGAACGATAGCCCGGGAGGCTAAGCTGTTTTTGATGGACGAGCCGTTATCGAATTTGGATGCTAAGCTGCGGGGCGGCATGAGAGTGGAAATTATTGAATTATATAAGAAATATCATCAAACGGTTGTTTATGTCAGCCACGACCAAGTTGAAGCGATGACTATGGCGACGAAAATCGTTTTGATGAATCAAGGTGTGATAGAACAAATCGGCAGCCCGAATTATATTTATAATCATCCGAACAGTATTTTTGCCGCAACCTTTTTAGGCACGCCGCAGATTAATTTAATAGACGGCAAAATGGAATACGGCGTTTTTGAAAATGAATATTTTAAGGTCCTGCTTCCACAGTACAGCGATATGGCAAACGAAGCTGTTGTGCTGGGAGTGCGGGCGGAAAATCTTCACATCTGTGATGAGAAAACGGAAGATTTTAAGATAAAGGTGGATTATACGGAGTATTTAGGTGCCAAGTCGATTATTCATGGTCTGTTGGGAACTGCGGAAATTACCGTAATTACGAAGGAGGATATCGGATTAAGAGATACGCTGTCTATTAGGATAGACAGAAGCAAAGTGAATCTTTTTGATAAGACGACGACAAAAGGGATTGGAAGTGATACAGATGAAATGGCTGAAGCATAATTTATCGTCTTTGGTTTATAACAATAAAATAGGCTTTACCCTGCAAAAAATCATCGTAATTTTAGCCTTGGTGAATGTAGTGCTTCAGGTTGCTTTAGGCAGAATTCATAATCAGGCTGCCTATAATGTTTCTTCAACTGTATCTATTTACACCTTTATTATGCAGATTTGCCTGATTCTGGCTATGGTTAGTCTAATGAGAATCAATGAAAAGAAAAAATACTATTTCTATTCTGCCATACTGCTGGTTGTATCCTCCGCGGTAATCATTTTATATATCATTCTTATGCATAACGATATTTACTATCAGACGGCAATATCCGGAGGATATTCCTACGAGGACGCAATAAAAATCGTATATGCGATTGATGATTCTGTAAATCTTATGATTTCAGCTTTAATTCTAAATATTATTGAGGCCGGTCTGTTTGTGGCTGAGCTGATTATCAGAAGGAGAAGAGCTTATGGACTTTCCAAAGAAGGAAGAGCTTAAGGCTTTATTCGTTCGGTTATGGTTTAATGGATTGGTCTGTTATTTGGTTTTATGGGGAAGCAATGTATCCAATGATACGCTTGACCTTTTGACGCTCCTTCCTTTGGCACACTTTATTTGTATTGTCGTATTGGTAAACCCGATAATTAAGGCTTGCTTTAAAACCAGACTGAATTTGGAAAAAAAATATCGGGAAATGAAGTCCTTTCAGCGGATTAAGATGTGGCTGTATTCCTTTTTCGAGTGTGTGCTTACCGTAATCATCGTTATCGGTATCTACGAGGGAATCAACAGAAGCATTATCTATTTTGCAAAGCTGGATAAAACGGCAGTCCCGTTTGCGGTTGAGCCATTTGGCTACGGCTGTATCTTTACGGCAGTATATTATATCTTTTATTTTATCAAGTACCGCTTTGTTCTTCGGTTTTTACAGGGGAGGAATGATATAAGTGACCTTTGATGAATTTATGAAGGACCCGGTAAATACTCTTTATGCCTTAAACGAAAAGGAACTGTATCAAATTAAACAGAAGCTGTCGGCAGATAGCCTGAAGCAGCTTAAGAAATTTGCCGGCGAGGCATTGGCGATTCCTCTGCAAAGCATAACCTTTAAATCAAAAATGGTTCTTGTCAGCGATAAGCATGAATATGAATCCTTTTCCATATATGCGTGGCCGGATACGACGAAGGAAAACGGACTTCCCTATATCAAAAAAGACGGATATCAAAATCCGGAGCATTTAAAGGGAGATAAGCTCGCTTTGAGGAAAGTGGCATACGCCGTATATTATTCGGCTTTGCTGTACTATTTAACAAACGAGGAAAAGTATTATCGCCGAATGGCGGAACAGTTGGAATGTTTTTTCATAAATGAAGAAACTAAAATGAATCCCAATTTAGACCACGGGCAGGCTATGCCGGGAGTAAACGACGGACAGCGGGGCGGAATTATCGACTTTGCGGTATCCTTCGGTTATTCTCTTGCGATGCTGGAGTGTCTTAAAAGCCGGAAAATGCTAAAGCCGGAGCTGATAAAGAGATTCAAGCCTTGGCTTCAAAGTTTGAAGGTTTGGCTTCTGACCTCACGGTTCGGTCATGAAATGGAGCAATGCCCGAATAATCATGCCTTGGTTTATGATTACCTTTTATTGGTTATCAGCGAGTTTTTAGATGATTATTATCACCTTACCCTAATACGCCAGCGGTATTTAAGCAGAATGGAAGAACAGATTTTGGAAAACGGGCTTATGCCTCAGGAACTGAAAAGGGTAAATTCGCGAAGCTATTATTTTATGAATTTAAAGCTTTTTGTGGAAATCGGAAAGCTGTTGAATCTGGATTTAACCCGGTATCCCCTGCTGAAAACAGCGATGACGTATTATTTAACGCATAATCAATCCGCGGCATGGGAGTTTTCTCAGGAAAAGACCTTTCCGGAGGAATACGATAATTATATGCTTTATACGGCTAAAATGGATTTTAAAATGGAGGGACAGCCGTTAAGAAAAGCCTCCAGCCTGCAATATATATTATTTAAGGATGTTTACGGAGAGGGCAATGAGAAGAGTTGATTACTATCAGGAAATTGTAAATAATTTGTATCTGCTGAATACCGAGGATTTACAGATACTTAAAAGAAAACTGACCTCGGAGGATATAAAGTGCTTAGACGGTTTGTTGAAGGAAGCCATGGATTATGGAATCCATAGTGTGACGGAAAAAAAGCGGAAGGCTCCGAGCGGAAACCCGCATGATTATATGTCCTGTTCCATTTACCACTGGCCGAATCCCGATACGGAAACGGGGCTTCCCTACATAGAACGGGACGGCTGTGATAATCCGGAGGCAATTCACGGAGATAAGGAATCCCTAAGAACGCTTGCCTATATCACCTATCTGAGCGGTATTTTAACCTATGTGACGGAAGAAGAGCAGTATTTATCTACAATTCTTTACTATAACCGGTTTTGGTTTGTTGACCCGGAAACAAAAATGAATCCGAATCTTAGATACGCTCAGTGTATTCCCGGAGTAAACGACGGAGAACCGGGCGGAATTATCGACTATGCCGCAAGCTACGGCTATGCCCTGAATCTATTGACAAGACTATATGACGCCAAGCTGCTTCCGGAGGAGTTCTATCAGGAAATGGCTGTTTGGCACAAGGAATTTCTGCATTGGCTTAAGACATCGGCTCAGGGAAGAACGCAAAGTCAAAGACAAAATAATCAGGGAGCCCTGTATGATTTGTTAATTTTGAATATATCTAGGTTTTTAAAACTGGAGGACAGCGAAGAAGACTGTAAAAGGCTGTTAAAACGGATAGATACGCAGATAGACAGCCGGGGACTTCTGCCTTTGGAGCTTGAAAGGACAAAGACGGAAAGCTATACAACTATGGCGTTGAAAATGCTTTTGGAAAGTGCATATCTGCTTAAGGAAAAGGGCTGTGATTTTTCAGAAAACCAAAAGCTGATTTTAGCCTTTAGACAGGTCAGTCCCCATTATATTCAGCATACTTGGGACTATCAGCAGATTAAGGAGTTTGATTCTTACAGAGGATATTATATTTTGTATTTATTTAAACGAATTCTGCATAAGGACTGCGAGATTCAATTTGAGAAAAAGGAGAATCACTGGGGTTATCTTTTTATAAAAAAATTATATGAGGAGGAAGAAATATGCAAGAAACAGTGAAGGAGTATCAGGAATTAGAGGTACATATTTTACCAACGAGAAAGGAAATGGGAGAACAGGCGGGGAAGCGGATTGAGGAAATTATCAATGCGGCTATCCGGGAAAATGGGGAGGCAAGAGTAATCTTTGCCAGTGCTCCATCTCAGAATGAAATGCTGAATTATCTAAAGGGAGCCGCCATCGATTGGAGCAAAGTTGTCGGTTTTCATATGGACGAGTATGTGGGAATTGATAAAAATGCTCCGCAGAGCTTTACGAAATTTTTGGAGGAACGTCTGATTCAATATGTTTCTATTGGAAAATGGTATCCGTTTGGCGGAACGACGCCGTCTGTGGAGGAGGATTTAGCTCTATACACCAAACTTTTGAATGAAAAGCCGATAGATTTAGTTATCTTGGGAATCGGCGAAAACGGACATCTTGCCTTTAATGACCCTGCCTTCTGCGATTTTCATGACCCTTTGACGGTTAAGGTTGTTTCCCTAGACGAGGTCTGCCGGAATCAGCAGGTCAACGACGGCTGTTTTGAAAGACTGGAGGATGTACCGAAGGAGGCTCTTACGATAACAATTCCGCCGCTTTTAAAGTGCCGTAAAAAGGTGGCTGTTGTTCCGGGACCGACAAAACGGTCTGCCATAAAAAATACCTTGCTGGGAGAAATTACGGAGAATTGTCCGGCAAGTATTTTGAGAAAAACACCGAATTCGGAATTATATGTCGATTATGACTCTTATATGCTGGTAGAGGAGCTGAAATTATGATGAAACGAAAAATAACAGGAGCGATACTGGCTGGTCTGTCTGTGCTGACGCTTGCCGGGTGCCGTTCTAAAATTCCTGTTGACCCTGATTCCGGACAAACAGGGTCAAAGACAGAACTGAGAATTAATTTTGCTACCGGAAATGCCCTGAAAACCTTGACCTATAATACCGGCTCGCCGATTACGCTTCCGGATGGGTCTATCTATACCAACGGACAGCTGAAACCGGTATGGAGCTATATTTCCAATCAGCTGAATATTTCCATTAAGGACGTGACCGTACAGGGACAGACGGCGTCCAATATGATACAGATAGCTGCGGCTACAAATTTTGAGGATGCCGAAATCTATGGCGGCAATGTAGCCGAAACCTTTATGCAGTATGGTGCAAGGGATAAACTGATTAACCTATTGGACTATCAGGATAAACTGCCTGATTTTATGGACTATCTGGAGGAATATCCATTGATTAAGCAGCAGATTACCGCTTATGACGGCGGAATCTATCATATTCCGTATGTTGCGGAAATGGATGAATTTTCCAAGGTGTTCTACGGCAGATACAACTGGGTAGAGGTTTTACTGGATACCGATGACGTATTGCCGGAAACCAAAACCTTAGACATTGCCTATGAGGGATACTGGAAGGATGACCATCAGAGAAACACCACGAATGTCATTACTTTGCAGAATCAAAAGGCTCTAAACGGGACGCTGTCTGGAAGGGACGCCAGAGAGGCTTTGCTTCAGTATATAGATTCTACCTATCCAAATCTGGAAAACAGAAGCGATTTTTATTTGGGAGAAACCTCTAATTATGATATTGACGAATTGATTGCCTTATGGCGTGTCATTAAGCTTTATCCGAACACCTTGTTTGAACTGACAACCGGAAAATCCGGAACCTGTGAAATTATCCCGTATTTCTTCCGGACAAAGAGCCAGAGGGAAGAAATCTTTAAGTTGATTAATTACTTTGGCGGCACTAGGGTTTACGGAACGAATACCTATACCGGCAAGTGGTTTGTTGATGAAAGCAATACGCTGCAATATACCTTCTATCAAGATGAATTATACGAAGGCATTGATTATTTAAAGGATATTTTCTCTGAAGGATTAATCAATCCGGATTATGATGATACCAATAATAGTGCTGATTACAGGTCTTTATTTTATTCCTCTGACTTAAGCACCAACTCCAGCGGTGCTTCAACGGTAAAACAGCTTGGCTTTATGACCTTTGATTTTATTCCGTCTACGGCTGCGTCCTCTCCGACAGGGGTTGTAAAGGCTATGCTTCCGCCGGTGACGACGCTTGAGGGAATGCATGACGATAATTTCTACCATTATATCGAAATTCCAAGAACGGTAATGATTGACGGATGGGCTATTTCGGCGAATACTTCGGGAGAAAAGCTGGATAAGGCACTGGAACTGTTTAATTTCTTCTTTACCGATTTTGGAAGCAACGTGCAGAATTTCGGTATTCCGGATGTGACTGCGGATTTTGAAAATTTATATACGCTGCCAAATCAGAACAAGGTTCCAACCCTATCCTCATGGATTGTTTCGCAGGCACAAATTTATACTAACGGCGATGTCGCGAAATTCGGACAGGAGTTCATGGGTATCCGTATGGCGGTAGGCTATAAGGCGGATATTGGGTTTGAATATCAGAATATGACGGCTCAGGCGGCGGAGGGCTATGATTTATACGAAAAATCCAATGTATTAACGCTTGGATATAATAAGTCGTCTAAGCTTTTGGAATTGTCTGCCCCATGCTATTCCCTGACCCAGCAGGAAAAGGCGAGATTGTCTACGCTGACGGTAGGCGACGACCAAATGAATATGATTTACTTATATATCCGCAGTGATAGAAATAGTGTTTCCTCCGTAGCCGAGATAAAAAAATCCTATGAAAATGCGAATGTTTCAGAATTTATCGAGATTTATCAGGCTGCCTATGCGAGGACAAGGCAATGAAAAGGCTTGGACTGGCGGTTTTCCTTCTATTGCTGCTATGCTCCTGCCAAGGAAATAGCACAGAAAAGCCTTCCAATCCTGATGATAATCCGCCGGTAGTTACGGATGACGCTGTGCTAAAGCGGTTAAACGAGGCGGCGGATAGCTTAAGTATAAGCAAAGAAGCAGAAGACGATATGGTTCTTCCCTCCAATCTGGAAGAGGAAATAGCTATCCGCTGGTCCTCCAGCGATGAAGCGGTCATATCAAATACGGGAAAGGTAAACCGCCCGGAATATGACGCTCAGGATATAACCGTTGTGCTGACCGCAGAGCTTAGTCTGCAAAACCAAACCGTAAAGCGGCAATTTTCCGTGCTGGTAAAAAAGCAGGCTTTAACTATGGCAAGCATTAACCGTTTAGACGATTATGTTTACAAAATAGATGAATCCGCGGCTTCGGCATATCCCTATTACAAGGGCTATGTTTATGCCGGACTGATAGATAAGGACGGCAGTCTGCATACGGAATTTCAAGAAAATGAGACGACCGGTCAAAAAATCAATGTAGCCCTGTTTGGGGCAAAGGCGAATGACCCGGAATTTGACAACACGACCGCATTTCAAAACGCCATCAATGCCTGTCATGCCGGCGACGAGGTATATGTGCCGGAGGGAAAGTATTATTTTTCGCAGGCGACAACGACAACGCCCTACTACGCCCATCTTTTATTAAAGGAAGGGGTAAATCTCCGGGGTTCCGGCAGGGATAAGAGTATTTTAGTATCCAATTATCGGGACAAGGAATATGTTCATAAAACCTACGGCAAGAAAACGGCGACTTTGGTTTTAAACAGTGGCAGCAGTACCATCTCTGATTTAGGATTTTCCGCAAATACGGACGACAGCTGTCTGCCGGAGGATATAAACAATACCGGAGTGAATAACCCAAACGGGAATCAGTATGCTCCTGCCTTTGGAATCGTGGTATATAGTACATCTACCCTAACCTTGGTTGAAAATGTATGCATTAAGAATGTTTATATTGAATACTTCCAATATGACGGTATCCGGCTGTTTTGTACCAGAAACTGCAAAATCAAGGGCTGTGTAATTACCAAAGCAACGGATATCGGCGGCGGCGGTGCCGGTTATGGCATTGAACTGAGAGGCTATGGACATGAATATTTTCAGATGATTGGGACCAAGCTGGATTCCTGCTATAACATTGTAGAGGATAATACGATTATCGGACCGTATATTCGGCATGGAATTATCCTGTCCTATTTAACGCACAATAATCTTTTTTACAATAATACGGTTTTAGACAGTGCCGATGATGCCTTTGACGTCCACGGACAGGATGAATTTTTAAATGTATTTACTAAAAATTATGCCCGGGGTTCCCGCCGGGGAGCAGGGCTTGGGCTTGGCAATACGGGTTCCTCTCATGACGAGAGCGGTTATGGAAATGTAGCTTACGAAAACTGCTTTGAGGAATGTAAATACGGGATTACCGTCACTCGGGGGACCCAATATACGCAGCTGATACAAAATACGATAATCGGCTGTACGCAGGGGATTTATATCAACGACGCTTTAAATACGACGACGAAAGACAATGAAATTAAATAAGAAAGGTAGGGAAAAACCATGAAAAAAATATTAAGGACCATTTTATGCTTCAGTATTTTGCTGATTTTGGCTTCCTGTAAGGGAGAGGATAAGCCGAAGGAAGACCCGACGCTGGACGACAATGGTATCCAAGATGTAGACACAGAGGACAGAATTGACCCGTCCTTGGACCCGAACTATACGGAAGGCTTGAATTATGAGTATGTGGGGGATTGGGGGCAGAATAAGACCTATACAAAGCCCGGATTCTATAACCCGGACGGCACCGTTCACTCACTGCCCGAAGAAAATCCTACGACCGGCAACCGGCTAAATGTTATCATGTACGGGGCAAAGGCAAATGACCCGGAGTTTGACAATACAACCGCAGTGAAGCAGGCTATCAATGCGGCAAAGGAAGGGGATTGCGTCTATTTCCCGGCGGGAAGGTATTACTTTTCCAGCAATACGCTGACTACGCCGTACTTCGCACATATCTATATTTATACCAGCAATATCAATATCAGCGGTGCCGGAAAGGATTCTACGATTCTGGTATCCAAATTTGATGCCGAAACAAATACGACCAAAACAACGGCTACGCTGGCAATAATCAATGCCTCTAATGTGACTATCAGCGGATTAAGCTTTACAGCAGAGGTGCCGGCAGATAAGATGCCGACAAATTTAGATACGAGCATGAATAATCCGGAGGGCAACCAGTATGCTCCAAACTCTCAGATTGCGGTTTTAAATACAGACCCGATTGAGGTGACGAAGAATATAGTTGTCCGGGATTGCAAAATATCTTATTTTCAGGAAAATGGTGTTCTTCTAAGAAGGACTCAGGACTGCCGGGTAACGAACTGTGAGGTATCTGATGCAACCGATATCGGTGGCGGCGGTGCCGGCTATGGCATCTTGGTTTGCGGAAACGGCTTTGAATCCTTTTCCATGGTAGGCTCAAATATGGATTGCCGCTATAATTTTATCGACAACAATACATTAAAGGGACCTTACCTTCGCCATGCGATTATCTTGTCCTATGTCTGTCTCTTATACACATCTGACGCTGCCGACGAATAGCCTTGTGTAGA
>ERZ1027273.323-NODE-323-length-16425-cov-4.290287_pt1 | contig 16425 bp, 13 predicted proteins | sample MGYA00519256_ERZ1027273 | MGnify/ENA primary metagenome ERZ1027273 (study PRJEB26926, sample SAMN06164431) | human gut metagenome | biome: ENVO:00009003; feature: ENVO:2100002; material: ENVO:00002003 | host: Homo sapiens | place: USA | collected 2012 ...
CTACACAAGGCTATTCGTCGGCAGCGTCAGATGTGTATAAGAGACAGATCTTCAGCACCAGCTCGCGCGTGCCGGTGTGGGATGCGGCGGAAAGGGCGAAGAGGGGATAGCCCGCCTCCTCGACGTGCGCGCGCAGCTTTTCCAGCAGCGCTTCGTCCTCCATAATGTCGGTCTTGTTCGCGACCACGATCTGCGGGCGCGTCGCCAGCTCGGGGGAATACTGCGCCAGCTCGGCGTTGATGGCGTCGAAGTCCGCGACGGGGTCGCGCCCCTCGCTGCCCGAAACGTCCACGACATGAACGAGCAGGCGGCAGCGGTCGATGTGGCGCAGGAAGTCGTGGCCCAGGCCCGCGCCGCCGCTCGCGCCCTCTATGATGCCGGGGATGTCCGCCAGCACGAAGGACACGCCCTCGTCCACGTATACTACGCCGAGGTTCGGGAAGAGCGTGGTGAAGTGGTAGTTCGCGATCTTGGGGTGCGCGTTCGAGACGACGGAGAGCAGCGTGCTCTTGCCGACGTTCGGGGCTCCCGTGATCGCTACGGCGACCCCCTCCTTGATGGCGTTGCCCAGCGAAAAAGAACTGCGCAGGCGGTCGATCTCGGCTCCGATGCGCTGCATCGTCTCGCGCAGTGCCGTCCGGTCGGCGAACTCCACGTCCTCTTCCGAAAAGTCCAGTTCCAGTTCCAGCAGCGAGGTGAGGTTCAGCAGTTTTTCGCGCAGCGATTCGAGCTCTTCGGAGTATCCGCCGCGCATCTGCGTCGAGTCCAGCGCGTGCGCGGCGCGTGACGACGAGGCGATCATGTCGGCCACGGCCTCGGCCTGCGAGAGGTCGAGTTTCCCGGCCAGGTAGGCGCGGATGGTGAATTCGCCCGGCTGGGCCATGCGTCCTCCCGCGGCAATCAGCAGCCGGAGGATTTCCGAGACGATGTAGGAGGAGCCGTGGCACGAGATTTCGACCGAGTTTTCGCCCGTGTAGGAGTGCGGGGCGCGGAAAACGGCCGCCAGCACGTCGTCGATCACGCGGTCGCCCTCGGCTATCGTACCGTAATGTACCGTGTAGCCGTCTGCCTCGGCGAGCGGCCGCCGGCCCCGGAATATCCGGTCGCAGACGGCGAAAGCTTCGCCGCCGCTGATGCGGATGACGGCGATAGCCCCTCCGGCGGCGGTTGCAGGGGCGACGATGGTATCGTGATCGGTGTTCATTACCTGCCTTCGATGCGGAGCCGTTGTCCGATGCGGAGTTTGTGGGCGCTCTTGAGCTTGTTCCAGCGCATGATCTGCGCCGTGGTCACGCGGTAACGGCGGGCGATGGCCCCCAGCGTGTCGCCCTTTTTGACCACGTAGACCGATCCGCTGCGCTCCTGGCGTTTCTTGTCGATGTTGGCCGGGTTGATGTACTCCTTGAGGTACATCGAGTCTTTGGCTTGGATTTCAGGCTCGTGAGCGATGTATTGCATGACATACCGCTGCGGCAGGACCAGCGTGTAGGGCTTGGTCGTGGCCGGGATGATGTCGAGTTTGTACTGCGGATTGAGCTGGCGCAGGGTCTCGATCGGCAGGTCGATCGTCGAGGAGATCTGCCCCAGGTGCATCAGTTTGTTGATCCGGACGGTGTCCACCGAAAGGGGAATCGGGGCTTCGGTCGGCTCGATGCCGTGCTGGCGGTGGTAGGCGTAGGCGTACGACGCACCGATGAAGGCCGGCACGTAGCCGCGCGTCTCGCGGGGCAGGTAGTCGTAAATCTCCCAGAAGTTCTTGCCTCCCGAGCGGGCGATCGCTTTGTTGACGTTGCCCGGGCCGCAGTTGTAGGCGGCGATGGCCAGCGACCAGTCGTTATAAATGGCGAAGAGGTCTTTCAGGTAGCGGCAGGCGGCCTGCGTGGCGCGGTAGGGGTCGCGGCGTTCGTCGACCAGCGAGTTGATTTCGAGTCCGTAGCTCTTGCCGGTCGTGGGCATGAACTGCCACAGCCCGACGGCGCCCATCGGCGACACCGCCGTGGGGTAGAGCGCCGATTCGATGATCGGCAGGGCACGCAGCTCGACGGGCAGGTCGGCCTTGATGAGCTCTTCCTCGATCAGCGGGAAATAGTAGCGTGAGAGGCTCAACACCCGGTTGATTGTCCCGTAACGGGTATCGACGTAACGGCGGATGTAGTTTTTGACGATCGGATTGAAGGGGAGTTGCACCGGTGATACGAGTGCCCGCAGGCGGTTGGCATAGACTGAATCGGGGGTCGTGTCACTCGAGGAAGCGAGGCTGTCGATGTCGATGTAGTCGTTGAAAAACGTATCGTAGGATTGCAGAGTCTGCTTTTCCCGCCAGAGAGCCACGAGCGAGTCGATCTGGGCCGGGGTGAGATTGCGATTCAGTTCCGGACAGTAAGGCTCCGTTTGCTGTACGGTCGTTTTTTCTGTCACTGTTTTCTCCGGTTTGACCGAAACGGGAGTATGGGTCGATTTCGAAGCCTGCTTTTCGGTCTTGGCTTTTCTCTTGGCACGGCGCTCTTTGCGGCTCTGGGCGGTTGCGGTCGCGCAGCCGAGGAGGATCGAAAGAAAGAGGGTGCAGGCGAGGATCTTTCTCATGATGGAATCAGAAATTCAGGTTGAAGTTGAATCCGAAAGTCGGGCGGTGTCCGCCGACGGTCGGGGAATAGACGTAATTCACCGCCGGCGTGAACTCTACGCTTAAATCGTCCGAAATGTCGTAACTTTTCAGATGAGCGTCCACATGGGCGTCGATGATTTGCAGCACGTAAAGTCCGGCAGTGATGATGATACATAAGTCGCGGTTGCGGCGGTAATTGTCCTTGAGGTTTTTGAGAAATTCCGCTGAGTACTTAGTACCGAATTCGCCCTTGGCTACAGGCGGGTCGGGATGGTGCTCCGGGTCTTTCTGGTGCTCTTCCAGGGCTTTGTCGTAGGCGCTACGATCGGAGTAGGCTTTCTTGAAACGCTTGTAGCCGCGATTGTTCCAGTCGATGGTATAGATCGTGGTTGCCAGTCCGCCTACGACGAAAGGCAGTTTCCAGTAACTTTTGTTATAGACTTGTCCGGCACCGGGGAAGATCGTGGCCAGTGTCGTGGCTTTCTTTACGGGGGAGGCGTCGTAGCGGTAGTTGACCGCCGCATCGCCCAGGAAGTAAAGGTAGGAGGCGACCGTAAGCCCGAGATAGATCTGCCTGCGCGTATTGCTGCGGATCATACGGGACTGTACGTCGTCCAACTCCTCCGTGCGGGCCGTACCGTTTTCCAGCAGGGCGTTGTATTGTCGTTTGAGAGGTTTGTAGGTGTTGTTTTCGTGGAAGAAGAGGGTCAGTCCCGCACCTACCGTTCCGTAGAGGATCGGCAGCTTCCAATATTGCTTGTTGTAGATCTGTCCGAAACCGGGCGCTACCAGCGAGATCCAACTTACGCCCGACAGCGAGATGGTATCGCGCCGGGGGCGGAGGTCTTTTCGGCCTGCGAGCGAGTCGGGCGCTCCGAGTGCTGCGGGCAGGGAGTCGGTTTTCAGAAGCAGGGCCGAGTCGGGGACGAATTGCGGGTGCAGTCTCGCAGCCAGCGAATCCCGGAGCCGCAGCGAATCGATGCCCGAACGCAGCAGCGAATCGCGCAGGGTACTGTCCTGAAGCAGAGAGTCCACCCGCATCAGTAGCAGAGAGTCCGTAAGATGGTTTTTGGCCAGGCTGTCCGGTTTGGGCATCAGACCGCTGCGCACGAAAGTTTTCGCGCTACGGTAACGGTCCAACGGAACTTGGGCCGATGCTTCGCCTGCTCCGCACAATGCGAGAAAGGCGAAAAGCACCAACAGACGGATATATCCCCGGGTGTGTTTCATCTATTTATTGTTGCGGATTTCGGCGGAAGCGCCTCTTTTCTCGAATTTTTCGATGAAGCGGTCGATGTCCCGGTCGTCCGAGAAGTCGATCACGATGCGACCGCCGCCGTTTTTCGAGCGTTTGATGCTGATCTCCTGCGAGAAGAATTTTTCGAGCTGCTCCACCAGCCGCGCATACGATTCGGGATACTCCTCGTCTTCGGCCGGAGCTGCGGGTTTTGCCGCAGGGTCGGTCAGTGCGCGGACCAGTTCCTCGATCTGGCGCACGGAGAGTCCCTTGCGGATGCACTTTTTGAGCAGGCGCAGTTGCAACTCTTCGGGAGCTCCGGCGATCGCTTTGGCGTGTCCCATCGAGATAAGCCCCTCCTTGAGGGCGAGTTGTACTTCGTTGGGCAGTTTCAAAAGGCGCATGTAGTTCGACACCGTCGAGCGTTTTTTGCCGACCTTTTCCGAGAGCGCCTCTTGCGTGAGGTTGCATTCGTCGATCAGCCGCTGCATTCCCAGGGCGATTTCGATGGCGTTGAGGTCTTCGCGCTGGATGTTCTCCACCAGGGCCATAGCATGCAGGTTCTCGTCGTCCACTTCGCGGATATAGGCGGGCAGGGACTCCAGTCCGGCTTTGCGGGCGGCCCGCCAGCGGCGTTCGCCACTGATAATCAGGTAGCGTCCGTCGTCGGTGCGTTTGACCGTGATGGGTTGGATTACGCCCAGCGTGCGGATCGAGTCGGCCAGCTCTTCGAGCGCCTCTTCATCGAACTCCGTGCGCGGCTGCGTGGGGTTGGGGAAGATCGCCGAAACGGAGATCTCCGCCATTTCGGTCATCGGTTTGAGCCTGGCATCCAGGTGTTCGCTCCCGAAAATGGCGTCCAGACCGCGTCCTAATCCCTTCTGTTTCATAATGCTATTTTGCTTTTTGATTGCTTTTGCGGTTGCGTTTCAGGAGCTCCTTGGCCAACGTGAGGTAATTAGCCGACCCGACGGCGGAAGCATCGTACAAGATGACGGGTTTTCCGTGCGAGGGGGCTTCTCCTAAACGGATATTGCGTTGAATTATTGTGTCGAAGGCCAGCTCTCCGAAGTGGTTGCGAACTTCGTTCACCACCTGGTTGTTGAGGCGGTTGCGCATGTACATCGTCAGCACGAAGCCTTCGATTTCGAGCGCCGGGTTCAGTCCGTTCTTGACGATGCGGATGGTGTTGAGCAGCTTCGAGAGCCCTTCGAGCGCGAGGTATTCGCACTGTACGGGAATCAGCACCGTGTCTGCGGCCGTAAGGATATTCACCGTCGTATAGCCCAGCGAGGGGGAGCAGTCGATCAGGATATAGTCGTAACGGTCGCGCACGCTCTCCACGATGCGGCGGATCACGTGGTGTCCGTTCTCCATCTTCGGTAGCTCGGTGTCGGCGGCCACCAGGTCGATCGACGAGGGGAGCAGCCAGAGGTTCTTTACGTCCGGGCTTTGGAGGATTACGTCGGCCGCCGTCTTCGCTCCGGTGATGCACTCGTAAATGCCCTCCAGGTTGATATCGAAGCCCAGTCCCGACGTGGCGTTGGCCTGCGGATCGGCGTCCAGCAGGAGAACTTTCTTGCCCAGCAGCGCGAGCGACGCCGAGAGGTTGATGGCCGTGGTCGTCTTGCCCACGCCGCCTTTCTGATTGGCCAATGCGATGACCTTTGCCATGTTTGCTGATTTTAACGGGTTATAATCGGCCAAAAATACGAATTTTATCGGGAAAAACCATAACGATACCCGAAAAATGCCTATCTTCGAAGCGTAAAACAGGTCTTTATACCGAAGATAAAACATAGAAGCTATGGTACATACCGATTCCACGACTCCGTCCGATGTCCGTCCGCAAGCTCCTGTTGGGGATACTCCCGGAACATCCGATCGGGGACAAACGCCGCAACCGGCTCATAAATATCGATTTCCGACCCTTATCGACCTGTTGGCTCTGGTAGGAATCTGGTATTTGCTGCAATTCGTCGGACTGCTTGCCGCCCGTCTCGCCGGGTTCGATTTTCCGGACTGGGACTTGTTGCGCGGCAACGTCGCTCCGACGCCCGAACAACAGGACGCTCTGGCGCGTTTTACGGCTTTCACCTACCTGGTGACGATGGGACTGATGATTCTTTTCACGCTGTTCTATCGCCGCTTGCGGCACGGAACGCGCAAGACGCTGCGCTTTTCGGCGCGGGGCCTCAATCCGGTTCTGCTGCTTTGGGGACTGGTGATGATGCTGGCTGCCGGTATCGTCATCGAACCGGTGGTGGAGCTGCTTCCGATGCCTTCGTCCGCAGTTTACGGCCGGGGCTTCTGGGCGATCATTACGCTGGTGGTTATGGCTCCTCTGTTGGAGGAGTTCCTCTGTCGGGGCATCATTCTCGAGTCGGTGCGGGCCAAGTACGGCGTCGTAGCGGCTTTGTTCCTCTCGTCGGCGTTCTTCGCCGTGTTGCACGGACATCCGGCGCTGGCGGTCAATGCTTTCGTGATGGGCCTGATCCTGGGTTTCATCTACATCGAGACCAATTCGATCTTTTCGGTCGTTCTGCTCCATGCCATGAACAACGGCGCGGCTTTCCTGTTGATTATGGTCGGACTGGACGGGGCCACGATACGTTCGGTTATCGGCAGCGATACACTTTATACGATCGTTTACGTCGTTGCGCTCGTGCTTTTCGCCGCATCGGGCTATATGATCTACCGTTTGCTGGCCCGGGTGAAAAAGTTGGATAAAAATACGATCCGGTAACCTGTTGTGACGGTCGGGGGCTATTTTGCGGCGTACCGCAGGAGCGGGATCGTCGGCGGGTATCATGCAGAAGTATTGTCTGTGCCGGTTTTCCCCGGATTATCTGCACCGGAGCATCCGGTTTTTTCGATACGATAAATTAGGGCGTAATGTAATATTCGGGATGCACGGTACGTTAGGTTCGGGTAAAAAGTATCTTTTTTAGACGATAGGATGCGCCTCGGCTTAACTCAAATAAATTTGGTTAGGCTCTCGGCTTTCATTATCTTTGTCCCTTGTAGTTATGAGTTTTTGTGCCAAAATAGGAGCTGTTCTGCTGCTCGTACTTGCGGTAGGGTGCCAGGAAGTGCCCCGCTATTGGGGCGGAGGTCGGGTCGTGTTGGCCGAGGCTGCCGGTAGAAAATTGTACGCGCGAGAGGTTAAGGCTGCGATTCCGAAGGGAGTGGTCGGCGAGGACAGCGTGGCTTTCGTAAACCGTTATGTCGAAAAGTGGGTGCACAAACAGCTTAAATTGCACGAGGCCGAAGAACTTTTCTCCGATGCCGAGCAGGACATCGATTCGCTGGTCGAGGAGTACCGCCAGGCGTTGTTGATCCGTAAGTTCGACCAGCATCTGATCGAGGAGCGCATCGATACGCTCGTTACCGCCGATCAGATTGCTGCCTATCACCGTGAACACGCGTCGGATTTCAAGGTCAATCAAACCCTGGTCAAGGGGCGGATCGTTCGCTTCGACGCCAACAACCGGCAGGCGCCGAAGCTGCGCAAGTTGATGACGCAGCCCGGCTCATCCCGGCAGCAAGAGTTCGCCGACATCTGTACCAAGAACAATTTCGTACTGAACGATTTCTCCTCTTCGTGGGTGACCTTCTCCGAGTTTCTGGGCTATCTGCCCACATTGCGCAACCAGAGTTACGACGCCCTGCTCTCCTCGCGGGCCGTACAGGAGATGAGCGACGGTCATTCGCGCTACTATTTCGAAATAAGCGACGTGCTTCGTCCGGGCGATCCCGAACCGCTGGAGCGCAGCGAGGCGATCGTGCGCCGCATCCTCTACAACCAGCGGCAGAACGAGATCATTCGGGCCTACGACGAGGAGGTTTACCGAAAAGCGGTCGAGGAGGGGAGAGTGAAGATCCATGAAGAAGAAAAAATAGAGAACTGATGAGCAAGAAGATTCTGTTTTGCGCAGCGTTGGTGCTGGCGATTTTTGCAGGGGCCGCCCAGAAGCGGCAGGTGATGCTGGACCGCGTGGTGGCCGTCGTCGGCGGATCGTCGATCCTCTGGTCGGAGGTGGACGAATATGCGGGCGAGCTGGTGGAACAGCGCCGCCAGCAGGGTTACACTTCGGACCGCGATCCCCACGACGAAGCGCTCGAACAACTGCTGATGCAGAAGCTGCTGTTCAATCAGGCGCTCATCGATTCGGTGGATGTCAGCTATTCGGGCATCGCACAGCGGGTGGAAGCCCATTTGCAGGCGCTCATCGACGATGCGGGTTCTATCGCCGCGCTCGAAACCAAACAGCATATGCCGATCTTCAACGTGCGCGAAATGCTGCGTCAGCGTTACGAGGAGCAGGCATACGCCCAGGCTATGCAGAGTTCCGTAGTAGGGAAAATCAAGGTGATTCCCGGCGAGGTGGAGCGTTACTACAAGAAGACCGATCCGGACAGTCTGCCGACTATCCCCGAACAGTACGTTTATGCCCAGATCACCCGTTTCCCGGCGTCGATCAAGGAGGCCAAGCAGCGCACCAAGGAGCGGTTGCTGGATATGCGCGAGCGCATCATCAAGGGGCAGACCCGTTTCGACATCATGGCCCGCATGTATTCGATGGACGGTTCGGCCATCAGTGGCGGCGAACTGGACCCCCAGCCTTTGGACGGGTTCGTGCGGCAGTTTGCGGACGCATTGGCCGATCTGAAGCCGGGACAGGTTTCCGAGGTCGTCGAAACGCAATACGGTTATCACCTGATTCAGTTGATCGACCAGAAGGGGCGTATGTACCATGCGCGTCATATCGTGTTGCGACCCTCCTATACGCTCGAGGAGCTGGCGGCTCCGGCCCGTATGCTGGACAGTATCGCAAACCTGATCCGTAAGGATTCGATTACTTTCGAGGAGGCGGCCCGGAAGTTTTCCGACGACGATAATTCGAAGATGAACGGCGGCGTGGTGACCAACCACGATTTGCTGGAACTTACTCAAAGGTGGGAAGCAAGTTATACCGAAACACGCTTCATGAAAGAAGATTTCGGCCGGGCCGGTGGCAAGAGCCTCGACGACTACAATGCCCTGCGCAATCTTAAGGAGGGCGAAATTTCCGACGCCTATCAGACCGAAGACTGGATGGGCAACCAGCTCAGCAAGATCGTCAAGCTCGTGAAGGTGATCCCTCCGCACAAGGTTTCGCTCGACGAGGACTATATTCGCGTCGAACAGCTGGCGCTGAACGCCAAACGCGAGAAAGTGTTCAAGGAGTGGCTCGACAAGAAGATCGAGGGCATGTACATTTATATCGATCCCGAATTTCGGGACGGAGAGTTCGAAAATAAGAACTGGGTAAAATAGAGATCGTCCGATGCCGAAGGGATTGCGAAAAATAGTGTGCGCACTGCTGGTCGCAGGTGTCGCCGGAGGTGTGATCCTCGCGGGGAACAGGCCGCTGGCCGTTCCCGTTGCGGGTGTTCAGACCCCGTCGGCTCCGGGTGCTCCGGCCCAGGACCCCGAGTCGAACAAGGTGGTCGATTTCGTCGCCGACCGGGGATATCCCATTCCTTACGGCGATACGACCGCGACAGTGCTCGTAGGGCATTTCGCGGCCCAGCACAACGGGGCGGTCATTACCTGCGACAGCGCGATCCGCTACAACGACAAGCGCATCGAGTGCTTCGGCAACGTACTGATCAATAAAAAAGAGACATACATTTACGGCGACCGGGCCGACTACAACGGTGAGATCAACGAGGCGCGGGTCTATGCTCCGCTGGTGAAGGTCGTCGATGGGGATGCGACGCTCTATACTTATGATTTCCGGTTCAATACGCTGGACAATATTGGTACTTTCAGCGGAGGCGGTATGCTGACCAACCGCGAGAATCACCTCGAATCCGACCGGGGCTACTATTATGCCGATACGCACCAGATTATCTGTGTGGATCGTGTCGAGATGCGCAACGACAAGTACGAACTCAAGGGCGATTCGGTGGTGTACGATACGGATACCGACCAGGCTCATTTCTTCGAGCGAACCAACATCTGGAACGAAGGCGGCGATTACATTTATGCCGACCGGGGACGTTACGAAAAGCCGCGCGAGCTTTACGTGCTGACTCGCAACGGGTATGTGATGACCGAAAAGCAGGAGCTGTGGAGCGACAGCCTCGACTATTACCGGGAGTCCGGGCATGCTCTTTTGTTCCGGAATATCCAGATCGACGACGCCGAGCACAAAGTGCTCGCTTTCGGCGATTACGGCGAATATTGGAAGGAGCCGGGCAATGCTCTGCTCACGCAGCGACCTTCGGTGGTCAGCTACGATACGAGTCAGAGCGATTCGCTCTATATGTGTGCCGATTCGATGTTTCTTTATACGATCTCGAAGAGCGAGCAGGCACGTGCCGATTCGTTGGCGAAGGTGAAGGCAAAGGCGGCAGATTCTCTGGCCGGCTCTAAGGGGGGATCGTCTGTGGATTCACTGGCTGCGAAACCGAGTGCTGCGGATCCAAAAGCCTCGCAGGATGGATCGCAGGCGGATGCCGCTGCTCCGCAGGCTGCGGCCGGAGCCGTCGAAACCTCGTCCGAAACTGCGGATGCCGGTTCTGGTTCCGCTGCAGAACCCATAGCGGCTGTTCCGGCTGAAAAAGGAGGAACGGGGGGCGATTCTCTGGATGCCGCCCCAGCAATAGATACGCTTCTTTCCGACAGCCTTGATCGGGTGGGGGGCGGAATGACCCCTGCCGATTCCGTGGCCGCCGTTTCTGCGGTGGATACGCTTTTTTCCGACAGCCTTGCGCAGGCCGGTCCAAAATCGCTTCCTGCGGATTCTTCCGTGCATATTCTTTCCAAGCGGGAGCGGAAAGCCCAGGCCGACAGCTTGAAAGCTCAATTGCGGGCACAGGCCGACAGCATAGCGTCCGTGAAAAAGGCGCAGGCGGCAGCGGCCCGCAAGGAGAAGCTGGCGCAGATCGCCAAAGCACGTCAGGCTCGGGCTACTGCCAAGCTCGACGCTGCGAAACAGAAGGAGGAGGCATTGCGCAGAAAGAACCTGGAGCGCCGCGCCGAACGTATGGAGAAAATCTGGGCCAAGCGGCGTGCCAAAACCGGGAAGGCGATCCTGAAAGGCAAGCTTCCGGCGTCGGCTCTCGATTCGCTGGTCGCCGACTCCCTGCGGGAGGCCAGGGCTTTTGCCGCGTTGGATTCTTTGTTCCGGGACTCTCTTGCTGCGGATTCGCTGGGACGCGATTCCATGCAGCTCGATTCGCTCAAGGCCGGGGTTGCGGCAGCGGACTCTTTGCGGGGGGATTCGATCGCTGCACCTGCTGGAGATTCCCTCTACCGGTTGGTCAAGGGGTATCGCCGGGTAAAGATCTTCCGCAACGACTTCCAGGCGGTCTGCGATTCCCTGGTGGCCGTTTCCACGGACTCGATGATCCTGCTCTATATCGATCCCGTGCTTTGGAATCAGGACAACCAGATCACTTCGGACGTGATGAAGATCTATACCGAAAACTCCAAACTCCAGAAAGCGGAATTCGTCGGCCGTCCGGTTATGTCGAGCGAGATCGACACGATGACTTACAACCAGGTGACGGGCAAGCTGATTACTGCCTATTTCCGCAATAACAAGATCTATCGCAACGACGTGGACGGTAACGTGCAGACCATCTATTATATGCAGGAGGACGATTCGCCCGAACCGGTGGGGTTGATGTCCATCCAAAGCGGTGCGGCTACCTACTATATCGACAACAATACGGTCGAAGGCATTACCTACCGCAATCAGCCGGTCTATTCGATTTTCCCGATGGATAAGATTCCGGAGACGCAGGCTCTTTTTCTCGAAGATTTCAAGTGGGAGGGACACCGGCGCCCGGCGCTTCGGGAGGTTTTCGACCGGACGATTCGCCCTTCGGAGCGTGCGGAGAAGAGTGCGCTGCCGCGACCCGATTTTCCGATCACGCGCCGTATCGAGGAGTATAAAAAGTTGCTCATCGAGTCCGGAACCTGGGTGGACCGCGATGACAAGCTGACGCCCGAAGCGCTCGAGTGGCTTCACTGGCTGGGGTATTGATCTCAGTCATACGGCTCTCTTTGGGCTTTCGGATAGGATATAATCGGCCCTCCCGGATTCATCCCGTTAGGGAGAATCCGGGAGGGCCGGTTTGTCAGGTCGGTGAGAAATTCTTTCGTTTTAGGCGGAAGAGGGGAAGATATGCGCTATTTTTGTTCTCCGAATCAAAAGACCGTGCTTCGGACGCGCCGTATTGTCGAGCTGCGGAGCGGTCCGAAGAATGCGAAAGTTGCGAAAGAGATTCCGTACTCCGGAGTGCGGAGCCGTCGGTAAAAAGAGTCGATTTATGAAAAAGAGTTTGATCGCCCTGGCTTTCGGCACGTTGGCTCTCGGTATGGCCGAGTTCGTCATGATGGGGATTCTGCCCGATGTGGCGAGGGATTTAGGCGTTTCCATCCCCCGGGCCGGGGACCTGATTTCGGCCTATGCCATCGGGGTTTGCGTCGGGGCTCCCGCGACGGTGCTCATCGCACGTAAGCGGGCGTTGAAGGGGATTCTGCTCGCTCTTGCCGCTCTTATTGTCCTGGGTAACGTCTGCGCTTCGCTGGCGCCCGACTTTTGGATGCTCTTGGCGATGCGGTTCGTGTCGGGCCTGCCTCACGGGGCTTTCTTCGGCGTAGGTTCGATCGTTGCGGAGCGGGTGGCCGATCCGGGACACAAAACCCAGGCCGTGTCTATCATGATCCTCGGGATGACTGTCGCCAACCTGTTCTGTGTGCCGTTGGGTACCTATTTGGGCAGCTATCTTTCGTGGCGGCTGGCTTTCGGGATGGTCGGGCTGTGGGGAATTATGGCTCTGCTGCTGATCGCCCGCTGGGTGCCTGCCCTGCCGGCGCTGCCCGATACGGGATTGAAGGGGCAATTCCGGTTCCTCGGTTCGCGGGCTCCCTGGCTGATTCTGTTGGCTACGCTGCTGGCCAATGGAGGTGTTTTCTGCTGGTACAGCTACGTGACTCCGACCATGACGCGTGTGGCGGGCATCCCCGGGCAGGCGATGACAGCCGTGATGATGGTCGCGGGGCTGGGAATGCTGGTGGGTAATCTCGCGGGCGGGCATCTGTCGGACCGCTTCTCTCCCGAACGGGTCGCCCGCTTTATTCAGGGGATGATTTGTCTGTTGCTCGTAGGGATCTTCTTCGCGGCTCGGATCGACTGGCTCGTGATTCCGCTGATGTTCCTGACGACGGCTTCGCTCTTCGGGGTTTCATCGCCCCAGCAACTGCTTATTCTGGAGAATGCGCCGGGCGGGGAGATGCTCGGCGCCGCGTCGATCCAGATCGCGTTCAACCTCGGCAACGCTTTGGGCGCCTACTTCGGCGGTCTGCCGATCAGTTTCGGCCTGGGGCCTCAATATGCCGCCCTGCCCGGTGCGGCGATGGCCCTGCTGGGCTTCGTCATGTTCTCCGTCTATTGCAGTCTTTACGGTCGGAATAAAACTCATAGAATATTGTCGGAAAATGAAATGCGCGGATAATCGGGAAGAGCTGTTTCCGGTGGTCGATGCCGCCGGACGTGTCGTCGGCCGGGCCACGCGGGGCGAGTGCCACGGCGGGTCGATGCTGTTGCATCCGGTGGTGCACCTTCATCTGTTCAACTCCTGCGGGGAGCTTTACCTGCAAAAACGTCCGGCGTGGAAGGATATCCAGCCCGGACGGTGGGATACGGCCGTAGGCGGCCATGTGGATTGGGGGGAAGAGCCTCTCGTTGCCCTGCGGCGCGAGGTGCGCGAGGAGGTCGGCGTGACGGATTTCGAGCCGCAGCACGTGCTGACCTACCTGTTCGAGTCGGAACGCGAACGGGAGTTGGTCTATGTCTATAAGACGGTGTACGATGGGCCTGTCGTACCGAGCGGCGAGTTGGACGGAGGTCGCTTCTGGACACTGCGCGAGATCGCCGAAGGAGTGGGCGGCGGGATCTTTACCCCCAATTTCGAAGGCGAGATCCGCCGTGTGGCGGAGCTGCCGGATGTCGGGCGTTGAGTCCCCGGTTCCGTTCGCTGCGCCTCTTCGGAACGCAGGGCGGTCTGCCGTCCGGCGACCGCTAAATAAAGCACATGATCAGAATCTGAATGATGATGACCCGCAGGAACATGCATACGGGATAGACCGTCGCGTACGCCACGGCCGGATGATCGCCGGGGATCGAGTCGTTGGCATAGTTCAGCGCCATCGGGTTGGCCATGCTGCCGCACATGATGCCGGCTACCTGTCCGAAATCGAGTTTGAAGAACCGCAGCGACAGGGCGGCTACGATAACGATGGGGACGAACGTGAGGAGGAATCCCAGTCCGATCCAGAGCATTCCTTCGGGGCGCATGATCGTTTCGACGAAATGGGCGCCCGCTTCGAGCCCCAGGCAGGCCAGATAGAGCGACAGTCCCAATGCCCGGAGCATCAGGTTGGCGCTCAACGTGGTGTAGGTGACGATGTGGATGCGGGGGCCGAAGGTCCCGATCAGGATGCCGAGGATGATCGGGCCGCCTGCGAGTCCCAGTTTGACAGGGAGACTGATACCCGGTACCGCGAAAGGGATGCTTCCCAGCAGCAGGCCCAGGAGCAAACCGATGAAAACCGGAATCAGGTTGGGTTCGTCGAGCTGTTTGACGGCATTGCCGAGGATTTTTTCGACGCCTTCGATCGCCTGCGCTTCACCCACTACCGTCAGGCTGTCGCCCAGTTGCAGCGTGAGATCGGGCGTGGCGAGCAGTTGTACGCCCGAACGATGCACCCGGCTGATGTTGATGCCGTACAGGTTTCGCAGACGCAGCGAGCTGAGTTTGCGGCCGTTGATTTCGGGGCGGGTGACGATGATCGACCGGGAGATGAGCTGGCTGTCCAATGCGTTCCAGTCGATGTCGTGCGTATTCCAGTCTTTCTGTACCCGCTCGCCGAAGAGGAGTTCCAGTGCCTGCACGTCGTCCGGCGAGGTGATTACCAGTACCAGATCACCCGATTCGAGGGTCGAGTCCGAAGTCGGAATCGAAACCTGCCCGGCACGCCAAAGGCGGGAGATGACGAAATGGTGGTGGCTGTATGCCGCGACGTCGCGGATGCTTTTACCGACGACGCCGGGGTTGGAAATCTTGAATTCGACGATGAAGATATTCTTTTTATGTTCGGCGTCCGGTTGCGGAATGTCCGAGGGCCGGGCGAAGAGTTTGCGTACGGCGATGATGCCCAGAATCACGCCTACGACACCCAGCGGGTAGGTCAATGCACAGCCCAGCGTGGCGTTGTTGCTGTCCAACTGCATCTGCGAGAGCATCTGTTGTGCCGCACCGAGCGCCGGGGTGTTGGTCGTGGCGCCGCACAGGATGCCTGCCATGTCGCTCATGGGAACACGGGTCGCATAGCCGAGCCCTACGGCCAGTGCCGAACCTGTCAGGACGATGAGCGTGGCGAGCGAAACCAGCCGGATGCCGCCCGAGCGGAGCGAACTGAAGAAACCGGGGCCGACCTGCAATCCCAATGCATAGACGAAGAGTACGAGCCCGAAACTTTCGGCGAAAGCCAGCATCGAAGGATCGACCGAGAGTCCGAAATGGCCCGCTGCGATGCCGATGAAGAAAACGAACGTCACGCCGAGCGAAATTCCGAAAAAACGCACTTTGCCCAGCATCATGCCGAACACCGAGATCAGCGAGAGCACGACGACGGCTTGAATGGCCGAATGTTGGGTAAAAAGATCCGTAAACCAGTCCATTTTGTTTCGTTCCGGGATTGTTCCGGCTGCAAAAATAGCTGTTTTTTCCGAATGGAGATGTGCGGATGCCTCTTTTTGCCGGATCGCAGGAATGAACGGGCCGAATATCCTTATTGCCAGGGACGGGCGTATCCGTCGGATCATTTCCGGGGAGAGGGTGTATGGCGCCTTGTCGGGAAGCGCTCTCTTCGCATTTTCGGAGTAGGCCGGCCGGCGAGTTCGCGGAGCGTGTCGCCGTTGGCGCGGAGGATGGTCAGGATGCGCTCCTCGGAGAGAAAGAATTCCTCTTCGGAGAGGATTTTCAGGGTGTCGTCGAAGCGCAGACGCTGCGTTTCGGTCCAGTAGTGATAGCGGTGGCAGAGCATTTCGTCGCGTCGGGCGATCAGGGCTTTGTTGCGTCCTCGGGGCATGTCGTGTGTTTTTTAGTCGGATGAAACAGTGTCATTGCCGTCCGGAAGAGTCCGGCGACAGGCGGAAATCGAAAAAATAGAGAAAGGATGGGCGCCCGTTTCGGGAAACGGGAAGGGCGCGTCTGCAAATATACGCTGACGAAAAGGCGAAGTCAAGAGGTCGTCGTGTTTTTTTGAATTTTCGAATTAAATATTATTCGTATATTTGCACCCGCAAAAGGTATCCGTATGTTTTTTCGAAGCGTGCGGAGTAATAGGGAATCCGGTGCGAATCCGGAACAGTGCTCGCTGCTGTAAGTCCTGTTTCCTTTCGGGGAATAGTTCGATCGCTCTCTTTTGCCACTGGCCATGAAGCCGGGAAGGCGCGACGGACGGGATGAGTCAGAACTGTCTCTTATACACATCTGACGCTGCCGACGAATAGCCTTG
>ERZ1027273.342-NODE-342-length-15828-cov-8.954162_pt1 | contig 15828 bp, 10 predicted proteins | sample MGYA00519256_ERZ1027273 | MGnify/ENA primary metagenome ERZ1027273 (study PRJEB26926, sample SAMN06164431) | human gut metagenome | biome: ENVO:00009003; feature: ENVO:2100002; material: ENVO:00002003 | host: Homo sapiens | place: USA | collected 2012 ...
GATCTGCGCATGTCTCGTGGGCTCGGAGATGTGTATAAGAGACAGATATTATATTTTAAATCGGTATTTAATAAACGCAGATAAGCACGACGATCATTTTGTTGTTCAAAACCCTTATGGGGTCGCAGGGGCGTAGCCCCCGACAGGGATGAGGGGCGGTAGCCCCCATCTCTCCTCGGCACGGACGCCGAGGCTGCACGCCCAAAGGCTCTGTGCAGGATGCACACATACGGTTGAACTGAGTCGGTGCAGGACGCACCGACAACGAACAACCGTGAATGCACCGATGCAGAGCCATCAAAGCGTGCACCCATAGTTAATTTGCAATTAAAAATGATACGCCGTGCACTGCTTTTAAATGCAAAACATGAAAGGAAATTTCGCACATGAAAAACACAGAAAAAACCATGGATAAGCTGGTCGCTCTCTGCAAGGGCAGAGGCTTTATATATCCCGGCAGTGAGATATACGGAGGACTTGCAAATACATGGGATTTCGGACCTCTCGGCGTTGAGCTGAAGAACAACATCAAATCCGCATGGCGTAAAAAATTCATACAGGAGTGCAAGTACAACGTAGGTCTTGACAGTGCTATCCTCATGAACCCTCAGACATGGGTAGCATCGGGTCATATCGGCGGATTTTCCGATCCCCTTATGGATTGCAAGGCTTGTAAGACACGTCACAGAGCGGACAATCTTATCGAGGACTTTGACGGCACAAACTGTGCGGGCTGGTCAAACGAGCAGATGATGGATTATATCCGTGAAAAAGGCATCACCTGCCCCAACTGCGGCAAGGCTGATTTCACAGACATAAGACAGTTCAACCTTATGTTCAAGACATTCCAGGGTGTTACAGAGGACTCGAAGAGCGAACTTTACCTCCGTCCCGAAACAGCGCAGGGTATCTTCGTAAACTTTATGAATATCCAGCGTACTACCCGTAAAAAAGTACCTTTCGGTGTTGCACAGGTTGGTAAGTCGTTCAGAAACGAGATTACTCCCGGCAACTTCATCTTCCGTGTAAGAGAATTTGAGCAGATGGAACTTGAATTCTTCTGCAAGCCCGGCACAGACCTTGACTGGTTCTATTTCTGGAAGGACTACTGCAAGAAGTGGCTTCTGTCCCTCGGTATAAACGAAGAAAACTTAAGACTGCGTGATCACGACCAGGAAGAGCTTTGCTTCTACTCAAAGGCTACAACCGACTTTGAATATCTGTTCCCGTTCGGCTGGGGCGAGCTTTGGGGCGTTGCGGACAGAACCGACTACGACCTTACACAGCACATCAAGACAAGCGGTCAGAAGATGGAATATTTCGATCCCGAAACAAACGAGAAGTACGTTCCTTATGTTATCGAGCCTTCGCTCGGTGTTGAGCGTCTGTTCCTTGCAGTTATCACAGAGGCTTATGACGAAGAACAGCTTGAGGACGGCACAACAAGAAACGTTATGCACTTCCACCCCTACTTAGCTCCCGTCAAGGCGGCAGTTCTGCCCCTGTCAAAGAAGCTTGCAGACAAAGCAGGCGAGATTGCAGACGAGCTGTCAAAGTACTTCTGCGTTGACTATGACGATGCAGGTGCTATCGGTAAGAGATACAGAAGACAGGACGAGATCGGTACTCCCTTCTGCATCACATACGACTTCGACAGTGTTGAGGACGGTTGCGTAACAGTCCGTGAACGTGACTCTATGAAGCAGGAAAGAATGCCTATCGCAGATGTAAAGAAGTACATCGAGGACAGAATTGCGTTCTGATAGATAAATAATATGATATAGCAAAACGAGGTGCCGACGCACCTCGTTTTTTATTTTCATAATACTTCTCCCCCCTCTTGCATTTCTTCCCCCTTTATGCTATACTTATCCTTAACCGAATATCGAAAATACGGTACGAAAGGCTTTTTGCCCGGTAGGTAATAGGGAATCCGGTGAGAATCCGGAGCAACCGTCATTACTGTATCTGAGCCTATGCTCACAAGTCAGAATACCCCCGTATTTTTCGGCATTGTCTCTTGGACGAGGAAGAAGTACAGCCGATCTTCAGCTAAGGCTGTACCCTTATGCTTTTTTGGCATATCCGTATGGCTTATGTTTGCTGTGCTTAAAGATCAGTTGTGCTTTCACTTTTTTTGGTGAAGGCATTTTTTATTGCCGTTTTTCGTATTTGTTTACGGAGGTGACGTTATGGCGGACGAAAAAATGAGCAAGGCTGTCGCTATGCTTTGCGAAAAGTATGAACAGCTTGGCACTCTGCCCAAACGCTCCGATTTTACTCCAAGCGAAGTCTGCTTTATAAAGCAGAAGCTGGGTCCGTGGACAAGGGCGCTTGAAGCCGCAGGGCTGAAAGAGCCTCCTGCGGTTTCAGCAAAGGAGAAAAGCCGTGAAAAGCGTGAACGCTCCAGACAAAGAAGAAAAGCGGCAAAACGCAGATTAGACGGTTAAGCCTTACGGCAAAAAAGAATAAAGGAAGGTAAAACTATGACAAATGTAAAGAAATTTACAGCAAAAGTGACAGCTTTACTGCTGGCGCTTTCACTGGCACTGCTGTCAGTACCGCAGGTGAGCTTTACTGTATTTGCCGATGACGACCTCGGAAGCGTCCGTGTTATTGTAGAAAACACAACGTTTACCGAAGCGGTCAGCGGCGGTAACGCTCCTGCATGGACAGGTACCAAGATTGACAAGTGGGTATCGCTTGACAAGACCTCAAGTGCAATGACCTGCATAAAGGACGCTATCGAAAGCTCCGGCTTTACTCAGAAGGGCGCAGATGATGGCTACATAAGCGAGATCGCAGGCCTTGCGGCGTTTGACGGCGGCTCGATGAGCGGCTGGATGGGTACGCTCAACGACTGGTTTACAAACGAGGGCTTCACAGCCTATACCGTTGCTAACGGCAAGCTCGTAAGCGGCGATGAGATCCGTATGCAGTACACTATGGACTGGGGTGCAGACCTCGGCAGTGACTGGAGCGGTACAGATACATCGCTTAAAGCGATAAGCAGCGATTACGGCACGCTTTCCCCCGAATTCAGTGCAAAGACCTATAATTATACTCTTACTGTTCCTTTCGGCACAAAGAGCATCAATTTCCGTCCTACCGCACTGAACAAGAATTTCAAGACGGTAAGCAAGATCGGCGACAAGACGCTGAGCCTTACAAAGCCTACTGAAATAAAGGACGGCGATGTTATCACCGTTACGGTAGGTGAGGGTGCAACAGCAAGCACTTATAAGGTAACAATAAAGGAGGGCACAAGACCCACCGCACGTTTTGACAGCTTTGCACTTTCGGCTTTCTCGCTTGACGGCTGGGACAATGATGCTTTCGACCCCGAAAAGCTCGAATATGATGTAAAGATAAAGTCTTACAGCACATCATCTTTCTATATCAACAGCGGCACTAAGTTCAACAAGGACCTGCTGAAGTGCTATGCGGTATACACCGATATAAACGGAGTTGCACAGAGAAACGAGATAAAGTCCGGCAGCTTCAACAGCATTTCAAACATTCCCTTCGGTCTTACAAAGCTGGTTTTAGAGCTTTGCTACATTGACGATGAAAGCATAAAGACACAGTATGTGTTCAACATAACACGTCCCTATGACTACACTGCGGAAATCGCAAGCACAAGCGGCATCACGCTTGTTCCTGCCGGCAGGGAGCTGTATGCGACAAAGTACAACGGCTTTGCAGAGGGAACGGTTTTCAGAAATGACGAAAACGGCAATGTGACCGATACGACCGGCACAAACGCAGAATGCCACAGCTATACAGCCTATGTTTTAGGCGACACCGACAGCGTTGCGCTTACTCTCAAGGGCAAAACCGCAAACGTTCATTTCAGAGCGAAGGCAGACGGCGAATATACAGAGCTTAAAAGCGGCGAAACAACTCCCGCATATTCCTTTAGCAAGGACGGCACTGTTACAGTATCAATAGATGCTGTTTCGGACGGCGATTATCTTACAGACAAGTTTGATGACGCAGACAAGATAACAAGCTACAAAATAAAGCTCGTAAAGGCTGACGTTTCTATAAAGAACGTACACTTTACAGAACTTAAAAGCGAACACGGCAATATGTATCCCGCATTCGACCCGTCACTTCTCAGCTATAATATAGTTATAGCAAATGACGCAGAATTCCCCACAGTATATTTCAAGGTTGCCGACGGTTGCACAGTTACGATAGGTGGCGAAGCCGCAACAGCGGACGAAAACGGCGTTTACAGTCTTGTTACCAAGAGCGCCAACACTACTGTAACGGTAACAGACGGCACTCTTTCCGAAAGCTATACTGTCAAGGCTACAAAGAGAAGCAAGTATGACGTACCCGACAAGGTAGTTGATTATCTTTGCATCAACAGCCAGTACACCAACGTTTCCTACGGTGTAGGTCCCGAGCAGACGCTCGCAGGCACTATAAAATCACTCGGTAACTTCGGCGGTTATATCACATATTACTATGAAAACCCCGTAACAGATGACCCCTCAAACCCCTACGGCCTTGACTTCTACGCTTACGGCAACAGCTTTGTAAGCGGCGGAAGTGCGGCTGAAAGCGGACAGGTATATGTTTCTGAGGACGGCAAAACATGGTATGCACTCGCAGGAAGTGAGCATTTCGAAGATACGACCATCACCGATTACGAAGTAACATACAAAAAGACAGCCGACGGTAAAACAAGCTGGACAGACAATCAGGGCAACTCAAACGACGGCTCAAAGCAGACAGGCAGATGGGTTTCACCCAGCGTTTACTATATGAACAATCTTGCAAAGGGCGATACTGTCACACTCAGAGGCGTTGTTATCCCCAGCGTTCAGGGCAGTATACAGGGCGACAGCTCCACAGCTTCCTTTGTAGGCACGACAAGGTTCGGCTATGTTGACTACTTCAAGAACGGCACGATAGGCACTAATGTAAACGCATACAGCGAAAATGCCGAATCAAACGGTTTCGACTTAAAGTGGGCGGTAGATGAAAACGGCAACCCCGTTACATTCAAAAACGGCGTTCACTATATAAAGATACAGACAGCAAGCAACATCTGGGCAGGCGTATTCAACGAGAAATCGACAGAGGTTTCTTATGTTGTAAGAACAACTGCAAACGAGGAAGAGGTCGGCACGACAGCACTTCCCGGAAAAATAGTCTTAACAGACGCAAACGGCAAGACAATAAAGGAAATCACTCCCGATGATAACGGTGTTTACGAGATAAGCACAGGTATCGAGGAAAGCGTGAACGTTTCCGTATCCGGCGCTGACGATGATAACATTTATATCAACAATCAGCGTGTAGCATCCGGCACAGAGGCTAAAATCGCACTTAATCAGTCTGAAATAAAGGTTGTCAGAATAATCGTTCAGAACGGTGAAAAACAGCCCGTATACGCTTACCTGAAGCTCGTTCCCAATGATGTAAAGGCGGCTGAGCAGGTTGAAGAGCTTATTGACGCTATAGGCGATGTAACGCTCGACAGCAATGACGACATCACAGCGGCAAGAACGGCTTATGACAAGCTCAGCGACAACGCAAAGGCACTTGTAGGAAACTACGAAACCTTAACAGCCGCAGAAGAAGCTCTCGCTAAGGCTGAGGCTGACGTTATAAGCAATGCGATAAAGACAATAGACGCAATCGGCAAGGTAACCGCTGACAGCAAGGATAAGATTGAAAACGCAAAGGATGCTTACTCGGCAGTTCCCGAGCGTTTAAGAGATAAGGTCACAAATTCGGATACTCTTGACAAGGCAACAGAAAGATTTGCTGTTATCGACACGATAAAGCAGGCAGGCACAAAGAGCGAAGAGCACTTCAGCACTGTTCTCGGCACTCTTGCGGATAACGATATCTACCCCGTTCAGTCTATCGGCGGTGAATGGTCGGTTATCGCACTCGCAAGAGCAGGAAAGCTCTCTGCCGACAAGGCGGCAAAATACTACAGCGAGCTTTGTGAAGCAGTAAAGGCTAACGGTTCAGACAGACTTTCTGACAGAAAGCCTACGGAGAACGCAAGAGTTATAATCGCTCTGTCCTCACTCGGAAAGAATTCCGCAGACATCGCAGGCCATAACCTGCTGAGCGGTCTTGACGATATGGACTATATCACATCGCAGGGTATCAATGCGGTTATATTCTCACTTATAGCATTCGACACTACAGATTACAGCGCAAAGACGCACGATGAGCTTATCGCTTATATTGTTGACAATATGACGGGCAAGGGCTGGGCGCTCGCCGGCGATACCGCAGATGTTGACCTTACGGCTATGGCTATACAGGCTCTCGCTCCCTATGCGGCTGACGAGAAGGTAAATGCGGCTATAGACAGCGGTCTTGAGTTCCTTGCAGAATCTCTTGACGAGAACGCAAGATATGCAAACGGCAGTGAAAGCACCTCGCAGGTACTTATCGCACTTGCCGCTCTCGGCATCGACCCGCTAACAGATTCAAGATTCATCGTTGACGGCATCACGCTTATCGACGCACTTGAAAGCTACGCTACAGAAAACGGCTACAGCCACACGCTCGGCGGCGAAGAAAACTATATGGCTACCGAACAGGCGGCGCTCGCTCTTACAGCTTATGAGCTTTCAAAGGACGGCTCTTCACTTTACGAAATGTCTGCGAAGGCTGAGCCGACAGAACCCGAAAATCCCGATACGCCCGCACAGCCCGGCGATTCTGTAAAGCCCGGCGACTGCTCAGGCAAGCCCGAAGATAAAAACGATTCCATAAATCCCGGTACAGGCGTACTTGTAACAGGCGGTATGGCAGTTCTCATCTCAGGCGCAGTTATGCTTGTTTCGAAGAAAAAGCGCAAATAAGTAAAACTATTATGTAAATGCTTGTTCCGTACCTGTTTTTATGATAAAATAGGTGCGGAACAATTTTTACATAACCGATATTTCACGGAGAAAAAATGAAAGCTTTTTTTGATAAATACAAATATATACTCGGTCTTGGGCTGGCTCTTGTCGCTGTGGTAATAATTGCGGTAGTTTCCGCCGTTGCAGGAAAAGATGCCGCCGAAAACAGCGGTATATCATACGTTACCCCCGAAACATCATCGTTTACAACCGTAGAAAGCCTTGTCGCAACAACCGCTTTTCAGACAGACGGCAATTCTCAGACAACGCCCGCAACAACCGTTACGGACACTTCTTCACAAACCTTACCTGAAAGCGAAAAGCCGGAAACAACGGCAATAACCTCTGTCGCATCAACATCATCTACCGCCGCAGACATTTCAAAGCCAACCGAAAAGCACGTTTTCACATCCGCCCCGACATCTTCGGCAAGTCCGGCATCTTCAAAAGTCACAACAGTATCAACCGCTTCATCTGTAATATCAACGACCCCGAAGCCAGACAAGCCAATAAAGAAATATGACAACACCTGCACATTCGTTATAGAGTGCAAAACCATACTCAACAACAAGGATAAACTGAAAAAAGGACTTGAAAAGTACGTTCCCGATGATGCCGTAATATTCAGCAAAACGGTCGGATTCGACAGCGGCGAAAGCGTATACGATATACTCCGCCGTATCTGTGACGAAAACAGTATTCAGATGGAGGCAAGCTACACCCCTGCGTTCAGCTCATACTATGTCGAGGGTATCAACAACCTTTACGAATTCGACTGCGGACAAGGCTCAGGCTGGATGTACAGCGTAAACGGCGTTTTCCCGAACTACGGCTGTTCATCGTACAAGCCCGTAAACAACGACAAGATAGCGTTCCGCTATACCTGCGAGCTTGGCTACGACCTTCAAAACTAAGGAGCAACAATGGAAAGAACACACCCTGTAACAGCGGCAATGTATTTTCTGTCGGTGATACTGATAACCGCAATAGTGCAAAGCCCCGTCTTTATGGCGGAGGCTCTTGTCTGCTCTGCCGTTTTTGCTTTTTTACTGAACGGAAAAACCGCCGCAAGAACGCTTTTTGTAATGCTGCCTATGACACTGCTTGCGGCGGTTATAAATCTTCTGTTTTCAAACAGAGGCATAACCGAGCTTGCAAAGTTACCGAGCGGCAACAGTATCACACTTGAAACGCTTATTTTTTCGCTGTTTACAGGCGCTATGACAATATCGCTCATAATGTGGTTTATCGGACTTAACAAGTGTATGACAAGCGACAAAACGGTATATCTTCTCGGAAAAGCACTGCCGTCACTCGCTTTGCTGTTATCAATGACACTACGTTCAGTGCCTATGTTTGCAAGACGGGCAAAGCAAGCGGCGGCGGCCCAGCGTTTTGTAGGAAACGATATATACGAGGGCAACTTTAGAAGCCGTATCAGAAGCGGTGTTCACGTTCTCTCCGTTGCTGTAACGGATACCCTTGAGCATAGCGCATATACCGCCCGCTCTATGAAATACAGAGGTTACGGTACAGCAAAACGTACAGCCTACAGCATATTCAGATTCGCACCGTCCGACTTTATTATAATGTCTGTTACCGTGATATGCACAACCGCAATTATTATTCTTTTTGCAAGCGGTAAAGCCTATTATCTCTATTATCCCGAATTTATCCTGCCGCTGACAGCTTTCGATATTTCTGCGGATGTTTTCTGGCTCATACTCTGTGCGATGCCTGTTGCAGCCGAGCTTTATTCACGTTTTAAACGGAGGGAAAGAAATGGAGCTTTATAATATTTCAAATCTGTCATATTCCTATCCCGGCTCGGACATGAACGCACTCTCCGATATTTCGCTTAAAATAAACAAAGGAGAATTCGTAATACTCTGCGGCAGCTCGGGAAGCGGAAAATCCACCCTTTTAAATCTTATGAAAGCGCCTGCCGACGCAGGAACGCAAAAAGGAAAAATTTCTTTCAGCGGTCATTTTGCCGGCTTTGTCACGCAGTTTACCGACGAGCAGATCGTCTGCGACAAGGTTTGGCACGAACTTGCCTTCGGTGCGGAAAGCATAGGACTTTCACAAAACGAAATACGCTCGCAGGTTTCACAGACCGCATTGTTCTTCGGCATAGAGGACTTGCTGTACTGCGACTGCGACAAGCTCTCGGGCGGTCAGAAGCAGATGATCAACTTAGCGTCTGTAATGGCTATGAATCCCGATGTACTGCTCCTTGACGAGCCGCTGTCACAGCTTGACCCTATCGCATCCACGCAGTTTATTTCACTGCTTGTGAGAATAAACAAGGAGCTTGGTACGACCGTGATTGTTGCGGAGCATCAGCTCGGCGGTCTTTTGTCCGTTGTAAAGCGTGTGGTTATGCTCGACAACGGCAAGGTGTGTCACGACGGCGACGCAAGCTCTCTTACAGAGCATCTGTCAGAAAACAATCACCCTATGCTTTTTGAAATGCCGGCAGGTGTAAGAGCAAGCGCATCTGTCAGCAATGTTCTTCCACTGCTTGACGTTCCCTCCGCTAAGAACTGGTATACATCCTACGGCGAAAATCACAGGCTCGTATCACCTGCCGCCGCAGACGATACGCTGTCGGAGGAAAGCTGTATATCCGTTAAAAATCTGTCTTTCGGCTATAAGAACAGCAAAAGAGATATTATAAGAAACCTTTCGCTTGACATAAAGCAAGGGAGCATAACCGCAATAGTGGGCGGCAACGGCGCAGGAAAATCGACCCTGCTAAGCCTTATCTGCGGTACGCTCAAGCAAAACAGCGGAAAAATAACGATAAGCGGCGGAAAGATAGGTTTTCTTCCGCAGGACCCTACACTGCTTTTCAATAAGGAAACGCTCAGAGAAGAATTTGCCGGCAATGCCGATGAAATAGCCACCGCATTTGATCTTACGCACCTGCTGTCACGTCACCCGTTTGACTTATCCGGCGGGGAGCGGCAGAAGGCGGCGCTCGCAAAGCTTGTTTCCTACGGTGCGGATATACTTCTTCTTGATGAGCCGACTAAGGCGGCGGACGCAGTATATAAGCAGATGTTCTCGGCATTATTGAAACAGCTTAAAGCTGACGGGAAAACGATTGTGATTGTCAGTCACGATATGGATTTCTGTGCCGAAACGGCGGATATATGCGCCCTGCTTTTTGACGGCGAAATAAGCGTATCTCTGCCGCCGTCACAGTTCTTTGCCGATTCTTCATTCTTCACAACAGACAGTGCGAAAATCGCCAAAAACGTATGCGATAATGTTTACACTGTCGCAGGGCTTATAGCTTCTCTCGGAGGAAAGGCTGAAAACTACGGCGATCTCTCCGGACGTTTTCACGGCATAAAAGGCAATAAGCCCGACACAGCAGTACCGCAACGCAAAAAACGCAAAAGGCTGTCGATTTTCCGAAAGGTAATGCTTTCGCTCGGCAGTATCGGATTTATTTTTATGCTTTTAGCCGGTACCGGCATATTCCCTTTTGAGATACCGTCAGAGCCGTTCTGGCTGCAATATGCGTTGCTGTGCGTTCCTATGATTATGCTTATTATCGGCGTTGCCCCGAAAAACTCAATGGCAAAACCGCCCGTAACCGCAAAAAAAGTAACTCCGTCCGATATTGTCGCAGGCGTTATAACCGCCGTTCTTATCCCTTTCACAGTGATACTCGGCACACTTTTTATTCCGAGCGGCACAAGAAAGCATCTGCTGATAATTCTTGCTGTGCTTGTCGAGTGCCTTGCCGCTTTCTTTATCAGCTTCGAAAAAAAGAAGCCGTCCGCAAAGGATATTGCGGTGCTTGCCGTGCTTTCTGCGGCGGCTGTCGCAGGAAGGGAGCTTTTCTTTATGTTTCCGCAGTTCAAGCCCGTTGCCGCAATCGTTATCATAAGCGGAACGGCGCTCGGTGCACAAGCAGGCTTTCTTGTCGGTGCGGTTTCCATGCTTGTATCGAATATGCTGTTCGGTCAGGGTATGTGGACGCCGTGGCAGATGTTTGCAATGGGGCTTCTTGGCTTTTTCGCAGGTATCATCTTCTCGAAAAAGCGCAACACGCTCGCCCTTTGTATATACTCCTTCCTGTCAGTCCTCGTTATTTACGGCGGAATAATGAATATATCAAGTGTGCTTACCTACACGACCGATATAAACTTACAGACAATTACCGCCTATATTGTTTCAGGCATACCCTTTGACCTTATCCACGCAGTATCCACAGTAATATTTGTGCTTATAACAGGCGACGCACTATTGAAAAAATGTTGCCGTCTGAGAGTAAAATTCGGATTATTTCAGTGATTTCAATAAATTCGACAAAATTTCTGACATATTATCCCATTTTTCAACTTTATTTTTGATTTGTTATTGAAATGCGCCTTTCTTTAAATTATAATTTTATTATCGGATAATTGTAAAGTGAGGTGGGAGCATGGCTTATGTACTCGAGGTTATAAGCAAGGATGGGAAAATCAAATACATTAATTCCGCAAAAGCAACCGTATATTGTCCGGAATATGCTGCACGGTATGATGACAAGAAAACTGCTATGACAGTAGCGGCGGCACTCCTGAGAAATGAATGCTACCGGTCTATAAGTGTTAAAAAGCTCTCGTTGGAGCTATGTGTTGCTTCGTATAAAAGGAACCGTTCATTATCATTCAATTTAATTTATCCCGATATATATAAGGGTAGCAGCTACAAATAAAACGGCTGTTTTATCTGCGTTTTCAGCAGGAAAAACTCACGCCGTTAAAAATTATGAACGTCTGCATTTATGTACAAACTTTCCCGTAACCAAAATGACGTCACGCTTTTCGGCGTGACGTCATTTTCATATATAGCAAGGAGAATCGGAAGCGTTTATTCCTTTACAGAGCCTGAAACAAGGTTGCTGTAAATAAACTTCTGCATCGAAAGGAAGATTATTAACGTAGGTATGATACAGATAATTACACCGGCGAAGATAATTTCCCACTGTGAGCCGTAAGGACCGATAAACTTGTAAAGGGCTGTCGATACGACCTGAAGTCCGTCACTGGGCATATACAGGTTTGCTGTATAGAAGTCGTTGTATATGCTTACAAACTTGATTACAAGCACGGTCGCAATAGCAGGACGGAGCATAGGGAGAATAATGCTCAGGTATACTCTCGGATATGAACAGCCGTCAAGTATCGCACTTTCGTCAAGAGATACGGATATGTTATTGAGGAACTGTATGAAGATATAGATTGAAACTATATCCGTACCGATATAAAGGATAATCGGTGCGGCGAGGGTGTCATAAAGACCGAGTGCGTGTACTACCTGGAATACCGTTACCTGCATAGAGATATTCGGCAGGAGTGCGGCAATAAGGAATATATTCTTTACGAGCTTTGTGAACACCATTGTAAAACGCTGTACAACAAAGGCGGTCATAGTACCTGTGATTATCGTTCCCGCACACGAGAACACAAGGATAATAGCGGTATTGATAAGGCCTTTCATTACGTTACCCTGCAGGAACGCCGTCTTGAAGTTTGCCAGCTCCACCACCTTAGGAAGCTCAAACGCTCCGCTTGTCAGAAAATCCTCATGGCTTTTCAGCGAGCCGAGTAATACGACTACCAGAGGCACGATAACTATAAGGCAAGCTATGACAAGCACGGCGTATTTCAATACGTCTATCAGTATTCTTACACCCTTAGGCGTTTCCTTGAACCTGTATTTATCCATATTGAAAGAGGTCTGTCCGGAGTTTTCGGTTGTTGTGATATTGTCTGTCATTGTTACACCTACTTTTCTTCCTTAAAGAATATCTTCTGGATCATCGTAATCACTATTATTATAAACAGCAGAACGATAGCCATTGCGGATGCAAGTCCGATCTTCTGGTACTGGAAGCCCGTTTCGATCGTCTTGATAACGAAGGTCGATGTTCCCATCTTACCGCCGGTTATAATATACGGTATCTCAAATACAGATGCAGCACCCTTTATGGCAAGGATAAGCTGTAATGCGATGATTGTTCTGATACCGGGGAAAATTATGTGCCAGAACTTCTGCCATGCGTTTGCACCGTCAAGATCTGCCGCTTCGTAAATGTCGGGCGAGATAGACTGGATAGCACCGATGAACATCAGAATATCAAAACCGATATAACGCCATACCGACGCAAAAACCAGACACCAGTTGTTGATAGCACCGTTTGACAGCCACTTTACAGGATCTGCTCCGAAAAGTGCGATTATGGAGTTGAGCGTACCGCCGTCATCGCCTCTGAAAAATCTCTGGAAGATAAGCGCTACCGCAACGCCGTTCATAAGATAAGGGAAGAAGATAACTCCCTTGAACAGTCCTGCGAGCTTTATTTTCGAGCATAACAGAGTTGCGATGAAAAGTGCAAGTCCGAGCTGTATAAACGAGCCGACAAAGTAGTACAAGCTGTTGATGAGCGTTGAAAGATATGCCATATCGGTAAACAGCGTCTTATAGTTGTCAAAACCGACCCACTGTACATTTACGCCAAGCTGGTCACGTTGCTGGAAGCTGAATATTATCATATTAACAGCAGGGATAATAGTGAAAAGTATCAGCAGTGCGACAGGTATCGCCAGAAACAGCACTGTGGTCATGTATTTCTGACCTGTATAGCCTTTAAGCCACTGCCATAATGTGCGACGCTTCTGAATTGCGGTAACGCCTTGAGTAGCCATAAATCTGTCCTTTCAAGAAATAATTTCTATTTTTGTAAATTAGTTAATTTTCTCCATAAAAACCTATACGGAAAGACTTACGCCTTTCCGTACGGGTTTGTGTGTTTGGAGTATCTATGAAGAAAATACGATAGCGTTAATTAGCCGTTAGCCTTGATGTATGCTTCAAGCTCTGCGTTGGCATCTCTTGTAGCCGCCCATTTCTGATTAACGGAGTCTGCGATAGCCTTAAAGCCGTCTTCGCCCTTGCCTGCAAATGCTGCTTCAGCAAGCTGGAGCTTGAAGTTAGCGGAGTCGCCTGTCCATATACCAACCTCAGAATCCTTGTCGATAGCGTTGAATACGCCTGTCAGACCTTCGGGAGCTGATGCTGCTGTGAAGAATTCACAACCGTCAAATGCTGAGAGGTAATCGGGGAGCTTGCTGCCTTCAAGTGTATTGATACCGCCTTCAGCCTCAGAGAAGCCGGATTCAGCGATGAACCATTCAATATACTTCTTGCCGAGATCCTTCTTGTCATCGGCAATGTTCTTGTTTATGCCCATGCAGTAGTCTGCTGCGTACTGTGCGTACTGCTTGCCGTCCTTAGAGAAGGGAGCAGGCATATAACCGATATTTTCGGGATCAAGGTTATTATCCTTAGCGATCTGCTGGAACTGTGAAACTGCCCATGAACCCATTGTCATTGTAGCAACTTCTCCCTTTGCAATCATCAGCTTTGAGCCTTCCCAGTCGGAGCTCATCGGGTCGCCCTCGATAAGAGTAGAATCTGAATATATATCGTACATCAGCTTGAATACGTTGTAGTAGGGCTTGCCTTCTGTGAAGAAGTCTTCCTTGTTTACGATAAGGTCTGTTTCAAAGTTGGGGTTGCCCGAAGAAGGAACAACAAGGCTTGACCACTGTGAAGCTGTCCAGCTTGCTTCCTTGAAGTTTGTGTAGTAAGGAATTACATCGGGGAACTTTTCCTTGATCTTCTTTAAGTCAGCGATGAATTCGTCGGCTGTCTTGGGCATTGTTGTGATGCCTGCGTCTGCCCATACCTTCTTGTTGTAGCAGATACCGCCGCTAACAGAACCTAAGTGAGCAAGGCCGTATACTGTTCCGTCATACATCTTCTGATCTGCCCACTTGTACTTATCCTTAAGTTCATCGTACTTGCCGAGAGGCTCGAAGAAGTTTGAAAGATCGGCGAGCTTAACTGTATCGGGTATCATGAGTACATCGCCATATTCCTTGGTGCTCATCATTGTCGAAACGTCATCTGCGTAGCTCTTGAATGACTGATATTCAACAGTGCAGTTGTACTTTTCTTCAAAAGCGTCTGTCATCTTGTCGAGTGAGCCGTCATCCTTACGGTCTGTACGGTGAGTAAGAACCTTGAGTGTGATCTTTTCGCCCGAAGGTGTAGTAGAAGATTCTTCACCCGATGTCGCAGAGCTGTTATCTTCTGTCTTTGATGAAGATGATGTACTGCCTGATGTTGATGATGTTGCATTGTTACTGTTGCAGGCTGCCAGCGAAACTGCTGTGCTTGCCGCAAGGATACCTGCGAGTATCTTCTTTGCTTTCATGTGATAATTTCCTTTCTGGTCGGACAGTGCTTAGCCACTGATCCTTAGTTGATAGTTAATGAATTTAGCTTATGTTTATTAAGCTGTTTCCGCTTGCTTAATTCACTTAAGATTATACAACGTTTTAGCTAAAAGTCAATACGGCTATAGGAAATTCAGCTAAAACACATAAATAATATTTGTTTATTATGTGCATTAAAAACAAAATTCACACTAACTTAACTGTGTTACACAATTTTATTAAGTAAGTATCGGTGTAACCCGTTTTCACGCTTACAAATTCGTTTAACTAAAATAATTTTATGTTAGGTTACATATATTTCACACTGTTTTTTGTTGTTTTTAAACGCTGTTAAATTCGCCCGTAAATATGATGACTCAAAAATTCTCGGCTATTCATTAAAAATAAAGGAGATAAAGTTGCGGGTGTAGGGGAAGTGTGGTATAATAACCTCAGACTTAAAATCCGCCGGGAGCGGATTTTGCCGTGCAAAAGCACGGCTTGCGGCGCACCGCACGTCTGAGAACATTTTACCATTAAATCTTTTGTCTGACGACAAAATACGGCGTACCGCCGTGTCGGTTTACACCGACTTGATTTATGGTATAATAACCTCAGACTTAAAATCCGCCGGGAGCGGATTTTGCCGTGCAAAA
>ERZ1027273.343-NODE-343-length-15774-cov-4.871175_pt1 | contig 15774 bp, 15 predicted proteins | sample MGYA00519256_ERZ1027273 | MGnify/ENA primary metagenome ERZ1027273 (study PRJEB26926, sample SAMN06164431) | human gut metagenome | biome: ENVO:00009003; feature: ENVO:2100002; material: ENVO:00002003 | host: Homo sapiens | place: USA | collected 2012 ...
GAGATCTGCGCATGTCTCGTGGGCTCGGAGATGTGTATAAGAGACAGGTGATATGTTAAGACTACCAAGAAGGAAAGAGGTATTCATTATGGAGAAGAGAGAGTTGTCGGAAAAGGAACTGCGGGAGAAAAAGTTATCTTTGGCGAAGGGGACAAAGTACCTGCTGGATTTCATGTTCTATGCGGGAATCCTGGTGACGATAAGTCTGCCGCTTAGTCTCAAATACATAGGAAAGTATCTGGAGGCGGTGGAGGAGCATTACCTTCCGGCGTTGATCATATTCGCCATCCTGGGTGTGCTGGCATTATTGTTGGTCAATGAACTGCGCAAGATGTTTGGCACGGTGCTTGCGGAGAACTGCTTTGTGCCGGAAAATGTGGCGAGCCTTAGGAGAATGGGAGACTTAAGTTTTTTCATCGCGGCCATGAGCGCTGTGAGATGTGTGGTGTACCTGACCATTGCTATGCTGGTGATCATTCTGGTATTTATCATTGCAGGCATGTTCAGCAAAGTGCTGGCAATGGTATTTGAAGAAGCCGTGCGCTACAAGGAAGAAAACGACTTAACGATCTAAAAATTCAGTCACGAAGTGATAGAGCGTGTGATACGCGACTATGTAAATGACGCCGGCTGAACGGAAATTCAAAATTAGAAAGGCATCTATTATGGGAATCATTGTAAATCTGGATGTAATGATGGCAAAACGGAAGATCAGTCTGACGGAACTGGCGAATCAGGTGGATCTGACACAGGCAAATTTATCCATCCTGAAAAATAATAAAGCAAAAGCCATCCGTTTCTCTACACTGGAATCCATCTGTGAGGTGCTGCATTGTCAGCCCGGAGACATTCTGGAGTATGTAGAAGACACAAAAGAAGAGGAAACCAAATAAAACCTGAGAGGGGGAGATCATAATGCAGGAAAATACAGTAGTACAGGAAACAAATTCAATAAATCAGGAACAGATTTCCGGGCAGAATGTAGTCCGGGTAGTGGAAAAGACAGAGACTGTGGAGACAAAGCGCTTGCAGGAGCACTATAATTTCTTCGGACCGGTGACTTTTCTCTATGCCGTGTTCTATGCATTTTGTATGTTTCGGAACGGCTCGGGGATCACTTTCCCTTTTTTCTCGCAGGCACTTTACTGTATTTTGTCTTCTCGCTGTCAAAACTGGAGATTACCTTGAAAAAAGGGAGCGCCTTTTACATGATCAGCATTCTGCTGCTGGGGGTATCCACCTTCTGCACCGACGGATGGGCGATCATAGGTCTGAACAAGCTGGCGGTGTTTCTATTAGTGATGTGTCTGCTGCTGAATCAATATTTTGATACGAAAAAGTGGAATCTTGGGAAATATGTGGGAAGCATCTGTCAATTGGTGGTTATGAGCTTCGGGGAACTGGGGAAGCCTTTTTCCGATGGCAAAGCCTATTTTCGTGAAAAGGGAAAAGTAAATAAGAAGGTATGGTACGGACTGCTGGGAGTGGTGATCGCACTGCCCATTCTGCTCATTGCCGCCGGACTGTTAAGCTCTGCCGATGCGGTGTTCCGCAAGATGACAGTGGATTTCATGAACTGGATCCGTCCGGGCAATGTATTCAACGTAGTCATCCGGGTAACGTTTCTGTTCTTTACTTCCTATGCACTGACTTCCTACCTGTGTAAGCGAAGCATCCCGGAAGAAGTGAAGGATCGCAGAAAGGGTGAGCCGGTACTGGCAATTACGATTATGTCACTGCTGTCACTATTGTATCTGCTGTTTTCCGGTATTCAGATCTTCGGATTGTTCTTAGGAAAAATGCAGCTGCCGGAGGGCTATACTTACGCACAGTATGCAAGAGAGGGCTTTTTCCAGCTGCTGGCTGTCAGCATTCTGAACCTGATCCTGGTATTGATGTGCCTTAGCTTTTTTAGGGAGAGTAGGATACTGAAAGTGATTATGACGATTATGTCATTATGTACTTTTATCATGATCGCGTCCAGCGTAATGCGAATGATCATTTACATCCGGTATTATTATCTGACTTTCCTGCGGATCTTCGTATTGTGGATGCTGGCGGTATTATTCGTCATGTTTATCGGAGTACTGATCAACATTTACAGGGAAAGCTTCCCTCTGTTCCGCTATGGTGTCGTGATGGTGACAGTTCTGTACCTGGCATTGTCCTTCAGCCATCCCGACTATATTATAGCCAGAGTGAATATTGCCAATGCACCCGGCGGAGACTTCTCTTATCTGAGTGATCTCAGTGCGGATGCGGCACCGGTCATTATTCCTTATATGGAGAGCCTTGGGTATGATTTTGGCGCCTATGAACTGGAGAGACCCACAGATATTATGAGCGAAGATACGCAGGCTCAGTGGTGGGGGAGTTATCAACCGAAGGGATTCGGATATTATTACCTGAACCATAATAAGAAGCGTCTGGATCAGACATCTCTGCGGACATTTAATATTTCCAGATATATGGCACGGAAACAGATAGAGGCAAGAATCGATGGAAAATAAAGAAATGAATACGGAAAAAATTAAGTTTTATAAAAAGCATCCGGTGTTGCTTGCATGGCTGATTTCTATATTTATCGGACTGGGCTATGCGCTTTTTACGATCATAGCCTCTGTTATTCATTATGAGCAAAGAGATTATGTATGGGAGATCATTAAGGCTTTTACAGAAATGTTTACTTGGGCAATTTTAATGGGAGCGGTACTGGTATTTCCTGTGGTGCTGACGATCAGCGAAGGAATCTGCCTGATCAGTGAAGCATGGGAACGTCCGGTGAAGGGAGCCTGGCTGTTTGACCAGCATGTATTTTGGCTGGGCGGATTCTATGAACTTTGTTATTTGGGGTTGATTATGGATGTGACATCCGCTGACTGGCAGACGCAGTTAAGCAATTCCAATAAACATACACCGATTTACAGCGGTTCCATGGTTACTTTTATAGTACTCCTGCTGCTGGCATTTATAGGGTATGAGATTCTGCAGAGTATTCCGCTTCGGAAGCTGCCGCCTCTTGTGACAGTCCTGTCGATTTCCGCAATGTACCTGGGATTGTTAGAACTGATCCTGTTCACAGTACAGATATTCAAGCCGACGATTTTGCTTGATGGATATTTGCTATTATTTCCACTGTGCTGTGTGCTGCTAGTGGTGCGACTGCTTCTGAAGAAAATACGGGAGTGGAATGCACTGATGCAGAATGCGGAGGCGGAACACTTTGGGACGGGGAAGATTTATCAGAATCCCATGCTGCGTTGGTGTGACAACATTTTGCGGAAGGCTGCATGGTGGCCGGTGCTGGGACTGGTATTGATGTTCCCACTGTTGGGAATCCTGATCGCAATCCTCATGCTGTTTGGACAGGCACCGGATTCTGTGATTAAAGCATTCACGGAGACCAGCGACTGGAATCTGTCACTAAGACAGGCACCGCAGAATGTCATGTATGATGAACATTATCTCTGCACGGTAGCTGCCGGCGGTCATGAAAAAGTCGTAAAGCCTATCCGCCTGGGGAGGCGGCATGGGCATGAAGTGATCGTGAACCGTCAGTTGTGCATCGCCAATGCTTTTGAACAGGTGTTGGAAGAACGGACTCCCGGCTTACACCGGGCACTGCGTCATTTTTATGATACTTACGGGTTCCCTGTGGCGAGACTGATCCACAATAAATACACGGCGGATCTGGTGTATTTTATCATGAAACCTTTAGAATGGATCTTCCTGTGTGTGCTGTACCTGACGGACGCCCATCCCGAGAACCGCATTGCCGTGCAGTATACCGGGAAAACGGCAGCGCAGGTGGAAAAATAGTAAAATATTAATGGAAAAAGCTCTCCCTTTTGGATATAATAATATTTGAAAGGGAGGCTTTTTTATATGATAAAAGTGAATTGAACTAAATCGGAATTTGAGGGAGGAAACAGTATGAAAAAGATTATTGCAATGGTTCTTTGTCTTGTGTTGGTTTTTTCATTGGCTGGCTGTGGAAATAATGATCAAAGTTCAGATACGCATGATGCGAACTACGAAGAAGGTTATACGACTGGCTACGAGGCTGGATATAATGATGGGAAGCAGCAAATGACCGAACCCCAAAAGTGCTATGCACAGTTTTCGGGGTCTTTTACAGCTACCGTTGAGCAACTCTTGCCGGATTATTGTGCGCTTCCGGGAAAAACGATTGCCGTAGTTCACTTCTTTCAGACTGCACCCTTTTTACTTCGCTTTCAGGAAGATATGACCGGAAAGCTTGTTGAAGGAACGGTTTATGTGTTTGAGTTCAAGACATTTGAAGTTGAGATTCCGGCTGATGAGAAAAATCCAGAGATTTCGGACTATATGTATTCAATAGATGTTACTAATTATAGAGTTGCGGAAGATGGTGAACTCGGGTTGGAGAGCATATCGCCGACTGTTGAAATAATATCGAAGTAAGTAACCGGATTATTTAATAAGAAATCACCGTGGTAAATTCCGATTTATAGAATTGTCTTTTAAGGGGTAATTATACTATTACACTTAAAAGACAATTTTATTTAGATATCTCAAATGTGTCTATTCCATCTGGATCTGCTGAATATCATTATGATAGGTCTTGCGAAGGAACTGCAGGAACATGATGAGATCTATGAGTTACATCGTCTGCTGGGAGCATTATTATCCAGAGAACTTACTATAGATGAGAAGCTGGACATTATTGGAAATGAATATGATATCCCATTAGAAGAGAATTTCAGAAAGGATATGAGCACTATGTGTAATTTGAGCCAGGGAGTTAAGGAAGAAGGTATTGCAATTGGACGCAGAGAAGGGTTGGAAGAGGGACGTAGAGAGGGCCATGCAGAACTTATTACAAAAATGTATAAAAATGGTCTTTCAATAGAACAGATTGCATCTGCTACAGATAAAACAGTAGAAGAGGTAAGGGCGATTATTGAGGGAAAAGAAAAATCCCAAGAGGCCTGAGAATTATTACCGGAAAAAACGCGTGGATGTGTAATTCATGTTTATACATTTCTGCGTTTTTTATGAAATGACAATTGAATAATAAATCGGAAGAGTTGCACGTGATGCAACTATGATATTATAATATGTTAAGCTTATGCTTGTAATGGACGGGGGAAGCGTTCGGTTACAATAAATACATAAGGAGAGATACAAAATGAGGGGCAAATTAATAGTTATCACAGGAATTATGGCACTGGGGTTGTCTGCCTGCGGAGCACAGGGGAGTGATCCAGTGGGAGGGAGTAGTAGTTCAGAGGTTATCGGATCCGCAGAGGCTGCGGTAACGGAAGAGAGCACTTCAGAGACTGGTGAATCCATGGAAGCGACAGTATCCACGGAGACTGTTTCCGACACTACGGCATCCACGACAGGTCCTTCTTACGAAGATGAGGACGCATGGCTTCCCTGGGAAGACTACGGGGAATGTTCCAACACTGTGAAAGACTTCTACAATGACGATGAGAAAAAGACCTATTACTACGAAATGGATGAGTTCTTTTTTTCCGATGAGAAATATGCCAAAGTGAATGATTATCTGCAGCAGATGTATGAGAATTACAGAACCCAGTATGAGGAGGAAGGGGAGAATCACACCGGAGCGTATGAGTTAGTGGATGAAACTCTTTCCGAGGGACAGCGATACGATGATAATTATCTGGTATTCAATGGCATTACTTTAGCGGATGACGAGTATGTCAGCCTGCATTTTAATGACACGGTTTATTATGCAGGAGCAGCGCATCCATTATCCTATTACATACCCGTGACGATCTCCGTTGCCACCGGCGAAGAAGTCACCCCGGAAGAAGTTTTGGGGAAGACCTGGGACGAGATCCGGGCAGCAGGCTCTATTGAAGAAGAAAACGAAGAAAATTTTAATGCCGATTACGGCTTTTACATCACAGAGAAGGAACTGTGTTATCTCTATCGCACTAATTTCTTTGTAGAAGAGATTCGGATATCCCGGTAAAAAAACCGGATTGAACTGACAGGGCAGAAGAGGTATACTTATTTCCGGAAACGGATGGAGGTACCGGGATGGAAAAGTTTACCCCTTCAGAGCTTTGTGCAGACATTAAGATCTATGATTATAAGAAAAAAGTAAAATATGATGAGAAATCCCTGGTGATTTTTGAGAAAACAGGGAAAATGATAACAGCCGGAAAAGAGTGTGAGGGCATGCTTTACACTCTTCCGGCTGATTCTATTGGCTTTTCTCCGATCGTGTTGGGAAGAGTCAGCGACTATACCTGTGCGGAAAAGATGCTAAAGCAGATGCTGTGTCGGTATCTGGGCAAGCCTGTTTTTGCGGGATACGGAGAGGGGCTTATTTTTGTTCACGAGAAGCTGAACGAAGTGGAAATGAAAGCCTATTTTGATCTCCTGTATCAGGCGGGAGCCAAAAATGTGGTCTATGCGGATGAAAGTGTGAAAGGAATCCCGGAGGGAACTCATTGGGAGGATGTGATCTGGGGAATGAAGAACACTTATAAAAATCTTCGTTTTGCAGTAGAGATCACGAAGGAACAGCCCATGGATTACCTCAGATATTCACTGGCGCAGTTGGCAGAGAACTGTAAGCGGTGGGGACTGGAAGAGGAAATGTCAAAATTGCATATTTAAGGAAATAGGCTAAGGGTAAATGATTTTATTTATCCTTAGCCTAAATTATTAGCTTTGTTGATAGTAATTATGCCGGTAAAGATGATCGTCTACCTGCTGCGCCAGGTGATTCATTTCTTCTTGTGCATCAGCACCCATGGCAATATTATAAAACGCATAGGAAAACTGCTTACTGAAGAAAGGATATGCGGGGGTCTGCGGTCTGGTAAAAGAGGTGTTCCGTAATTGTGAAAATAAAATATTGCTGTTGCCGGAACCAGCCTGAAAGCTGTCCATTACGTCATAAATCTCTTTTAAAACAGGAATACCCGTTAACTGACTGATCTTCAACTGGTTCTGCAGACTGAAAACATAACGGATAAATTCACAACATTCCCTGGGATATTGTGTCTGTCTGGACATGCATAATCCCCAGCTTCCATGAGGAGAAGCTGCTTTTATACCATGGGGAAGGGGGATTATGCCGATATTACTGTTCCTTTTTTGCGATTGAAAATAGGCACTGGGCAGTGAAAGACTCATGGCAAAGTTTTCAGGAAAATCGGCACTGAGATCCTCTACGTGGGTATAATGATATTTATGAAATAATTCGCCCAGCCAATTCATAGCAGCGACGGAAGCCGGAGAGTTAATATATCCAGAGGTTGCCGTCAGCGTATCGTTAAAAAAGCTGCCGTTGTTCTGCACGATAAATGGCAATCCGGCGTAGCTGTTCCATTCTCCGGATTTTGGAGAAAGACCGCGTCCGGAGTCCATAAGCAAAGGATAGGGAAAAGAAGTTTTGGTCTGTATTGTATGGCAGACATTCAGAAACTCACCCCAGCTCCAGGCATCTTCCGCAGAAGTCGGAATGCGGATACCAAGGGAATGGAACAACTCCTTGTTATACAGAATACATAAAGTGGATTCCGTATAACCCAGATGATATAGTTTTCCCTGATAGGTTCCCTGTGTCACAATGGGAGACAGAAAAGAGGATAGGAAAGACGAATCCATATATCCATCAAACGGCAGCAGAGAATTCATATATGCCCAATAGGGGACATCAGGACCGTCCAGGGACAGAATATCCGGTGCATTTCCACTGGTAAAGCTTTGCAACAGCGAGTCATGCAGAGGAGCCTTATCGTTGATGAGAAAAGTCGGTGTTACAAAAAAACCGGAAGATGTCAGATTAAACTGTTCGATCAGAGAGATCCAAAAATGTTTCTCATTATCTTCCATAGGACATAAATAAATAGATAGGTTTATTTTATCTTTGGAGCGGTCTGCTACAAAAGTGCCTTTTCCTTGCTGCCGTATAATATATCCTTCAGATTCCAGACATTTCAGGGCTTGTGTAATAGTGCTTTTACTTACATTTAAAGTACGCATTAATTCATTATCGGAAGGGATGAGATCGCCGGGACGATAATATCCGCTTTCGATTTTCTGGACAAATTCATTTTTTATAAGCATGTATTTTGGTGTTCTGGTGTTCATAAAATCCCCCACATTTTGAAAAGTGATTGACAATATATTTTTGTTATGCTAATATCATAGCATAAGTTATTCGAACAAACAAGATTAAATAAAAAAACTCTCTGCAAAAGCGGAGAGTTAAAAAATAAAACAAGTTATTCGAACAACCGAACAACTAAAAGGAGGAGAAGATGAAAAAGACATTTTCAAAAGAGAAATTATTTGACAGAACACCGCGGGTCTTTAAGCGGGATGCAACGGAAGTTCGTTTTCTGTTGGGCGGAATCGGAACAGGTAATTTTTCTGTAAATTCAAGAGGAAAGTTCCTGGACTGGGAAATTTTTAACTGGCCTTCCAAGAATACTAAATTTCCGCTTTCCTTTTTTGCAATTCGTACGGAGAACAAAGAACTGGAAAAACCTATATCGAAAATTCTGGAATCGAGAATGGTTCCGCCATATACCAGCTCACACGGATATCTTCAGGCTGAATTAGTAAATCTGCCAAGAATGGAAGATTCCGAACTGATTTGTGAATATCCTTTTGCAAGGGTGAATTTCAAAGATTCCGAATTGCCCGTAAAAGTGTCAATGGAAGCATATACACCGTTTATTCCTTTAAATACAGATGATTCCAGTATTCCCTGTGCAATTATCCGATACACGGTGAAAAATATTGCAGACTGTCCGACCAAAGTAAGCCTGGTAGGTACGCTTCCCAATGCATCCGGGTTTGAGGGATATGATGTTATTGAGAACCTGAAACTGGCTGACAGCGTAAAAAATGAATATCGGGAATTTGATGATGTGAAGGGCTTGTATTATTCACCCGAACATTTGAAAGAGGATCATTTACGGTATGGAAATATGGCGATTCTGACCAGTGGATCCAATGTAACCTATAAAACACAGTGGTTTGACGGCGAATGGGTAGATGGAATACAGGATTTCTGGGATGACTTTACCAGTGATGGACTTTTGGAAAAAGAGACCGTATCTGACAGTGTGGGATGTGAATTTGCACAATTTCATAATTTCAGTTTCCTGAAAAGAAGAGAAAAGATCGGATCCATCGGAGCCTGGGAAGAACTTCAGCCGGGAGAAGAAAGAACCTTCGAATTTACCATTACATGGTATTTCCCTAACAGGGTAAAGGCATGGATCGAGTTTGATGAGGACTACGAGAAATTCCAGCGCGGTGAATACGGAACAGTAAGAAATTACTATGCAACAAAATTCACAGATGCATGGGATGTAGCAAAATATGTATACCATAATAAGGAACGACTGGAATCAGACAGCAGAAAATTTGCCGATGCGATGTTCCATAAGACTACATTACCTTATTATGTGATTGATGCTCTGACTGCAAACATTACGAATCTTCGAAGTAATTTATGTTTCCGGCTGGAAGACGGAACCTTTGCCGGATTTGAAGGAATACGTGACTACATAGGCTGCGGTTACGGTAGTGTGCCTCATGTATGGAACTATGCACAGACGGTTGCTTTTCTGTTCCCGGATCTTGAAAAAACCATGCGTAATGTAGAATTTTTGAGAGAAACAGATGAGACAGGATGCATGTCTACACGAATGTTTTCCGTATTTGATCAGGAACGGTATGCAATGGTTCCGGCCTGTGATGGAGAACTTGGAAGTGTTGTTCGTGTCTACCGGGATTTCAAGAATCTTGGGGATGTGGAATTTTTGAAGACCATTTGGCCCAAAGTAGTGCTGGCAATGGAATATGCCCTGAAACAATGGGATCTGGATGGAGATGATGTACTGGACGGTCAGCAGAATACAACCTATGATATTGAATTTTACGGACCGAATCCCATGACGGACAGTATTTTCCTGGCAGCATTGAAATGCTGTGAAGAGATGGCTGAGATCGTAGGAGACGAAGAACATCACCAGCTATACGCAGATGCTTACGAAAAAGGAGCTGCAAGAGCTGACCAACTGATGTTTGACGGGGAATATTATATTCAGGTACAGAAGGAGATTGATAAATATAAGTATCAATTCGGAAAAGGCTGCCTGTCAGATCAGCTTCTCGGACAGTTCCTGGCATATATGGCCGGAATCGGGGAAATTTTACCGAAAGAGCATGTAAAATCTGCTATGGAATCCGTATTCAAGTATAATTATAAAACGGATTTTTATCATACGGACAGTGTACATAGAGCATATGCAATCAATGAAGAGCATGGAATGGTAGTAGCTACCTGGCCGAAAGGCGGCAGACCTAAATTCCCGTTATCCTATGCCGGAGAGGTGTGGACAGGAGTAGAGTATGAAGTAGCCGTTAATCTGATTTATTCAGGTTGTGTAGAGGAAGGTCTGACGGTGGTAAAGTCAATTCGGGATCGTTATGACGGATACAAGAGGAATCCGTTCAGTGAGATTGAGTCCGGTCATCATTATTGCAGAGCAATGGCAAGCTGGGGAGTGCTGAATGCATTATTGGGACTGCAAAGTGATATGTATCGCGGAACCTTGTCATTCCATCCTGCAATAGAAGGTGAAATGTCCAGTTTCTTCATCTGTGGAAAAGCATGGGGTATTTACAGTCAGAAGGAAGAGAATGGGAAAATGTGCAAACATATTGACGTCCTGTATGGGACGTTAGATGATATTCATGTACAAGAATAAGGAGGGTACAATTATGATGAAAAAGTATTGGAGAAAAATGATGGCACTTACTTGTGCGGCCGCTATGCTGTTTACAATGGCAGGATGCGGAAATGCAGAAGGAACTACAGGCGGTGCAGAGACTGCGCAGAGCTCTACGACTGCAGATGGATCCGGAGAGATCACGATCCAGTTTGCAGAGCATGTTGCTGATATTCAGGCACAGGAGCCGCATCTGCAGAAGATTATTACTGCCTTTGAAGAAAGCCATCCGGGGATTAAAATTGATATTACGGGTAAAGAAGTGTCCGAGCATAATACACAGATGACTTTACTGGCAGGAGAAAATAAGCTTCCGGATGTTTTCTGGCTGGAGCAGGCAACCGCAAAGGAGTTTGCGCAGAATGGGTATTTATATGATCTGACGGATGCATTGGATCAGTATGGTATCAATGACAGCCTTCTTCCCGGACTGGTGCATTCATGTACCGTTGACGGCAAAGATGTGGGAATGCCCAGTGAAGTTATGATGGTAGGATTTTATTATAACAAAGATCTCTTCCAGCAGGCAGGAATCGAAGAAGTGCCTGTTACCTATGAAGAGTTCCTGGATGTGGTAGATAAGCTGAATGCAGCCGGAATCACACCGCTGACCGTGGGGGCGCAGGATAATTACAGTATCTGGGCATTCGAGACAATGCTGGCAAGATATGGATTTTTTGAAAAGCTTGACGGTCTGAAGGATGGAAGCATTTCCTGGAATAACGAAGACTTTATTCACTATTTCGAAAAAGTAGAAGAAATGCGTGAAAAAGGAACTTTTACAAAGGACATTTCCAATATTGGATATTTTGAAGCAAAAGAGCAGTTCCTGGGTGGAAATGCAGCAATGTTCAATTCCGGAGCATGGGATATCGGTGATTTTGAGGGAAGTGATATAGCTTCTAAAATCGGATTTTTCTGGGGACCTACCTTTTCCGACAGCCAGTATGAGCAGCAGATCGGAATCAAGGCATCCGGCGGTGTTTATGTAGTATCTTCAAAGGCAGCAGAAGATCCTGCGTTGTTAGATGCAATTATGCAGTTCTGGCAGTTCTATTACGGCGAAGAGGGAACCAAGATCATTGCCGAGGATACCGCGGCATTACCGTGCTCTACATATAATGGACAGATTGATGAGAGTCAACATCCTGTACTTTCCACGATGATCACGGCATTAAATGATGACTGGAAAGCAGTAACTGAACCGTTTAATTCACTTTCGTCCAATGTGGCGTATGGATATTTTGATGCTACCTTCGGTGTTATGACCGGAGTTTACACACCGGAACAAGCAGCTGATTATGTAGAAAATTTACAAAGTGCCGAAAGATAAAACTATAAGAGCGGTGTGAAATTAAGTAATACCGCTCTTTTCTATAGAATGGAAAGGGAGAAAGCTATGTATTGGTTGAGTACAAAGAAAGCAAAAATCATTATGCTGCTTCCGACTCTTATGATTTATGCAGTATTTATTATTGTTCCTGTGTTTATCGCATGTTACTATAGCTTTACGGATTACAGTGGTCTTGGAAAAGCATCCTTTGTGGGAATAAAAAACTATGTTGCTATGTTCCATGATAAGCTATTTCTGATCGCATTGAAAAATACATTTTTAGTATTGTTATTCAGTGTGATATTCCTGATCGTTGGATCTTTTATGGCAGCATTATTGATGAACAAGAATTTTCACGGAAACGCATTTTTTAAAATGGTGATTTTTGCTCCCTATGTAATAGCACCTATTATCATAGGAATTATCTGGGGATATATCCTGAATCCTAATTATGGGCTGGTAAATAGTGTATTGCGTAAAATAGGACTGGATATGCTTGCTATTGAATGGATCGGTGGAACTAAATGGTCTCCATTGTCATTGGCGATCGTATTCACATGGCAGGTACTGGGTTTCCATGGAACTATTTTTTTATCCGGAATCAAAGCAATACCGGGAGATATTTACGAAGCCTGTGATATTGATGGAGCCAATTTGTTACAACGCTTGTTTTATGTGACAATTCCTATGCTGAAAGAGACCTTTATTATTAATATTGTTCTGGTGGTAACAGGCGTATTTAAAATATATGAACTGGTATATCAGATGACAGGCGGAGGACCTACTCATCAGTCGGAGCTGCTTACCTCATATATGTATTTTACAGTATTTACATCCAGAAGGTATGGATATGGAATGGCAATTGCGGTTGCAATTCTGTTACTTTCAATTCTGGGCTCGTTTTCCTATATTAAGATCACAACGAGGAAGCAAAGGAGTTAAACATGAGAAACAAGAGAATATCGATAAAAAAAGTCATTTTTTACATATGTCTGCTGGGATTGATTATTCTTTTGGTCATGCCCATACTGTGGGCTATGTTGCTTTCATTAAAGACAAATAATGAGATTGTCAACAGTCCGCTTTCTTTGCCGCAGACAATAAGCTTTGAAAATTATCAGCGTGCGATCGATACTATTGATTTTTCCAAAATGTATTTTAACACGATTTTACTGGTAGTAATATCTACTTTTTTCAGCATTTTATTTACTTTTATGAGTTCGTTCGCAATTGCCAGAATGGTTTTTCGGAACCATAAGGCATCGGAAACATTGTATCTTTTCCTGCTGATCGGGATTGGCATCCCTATTTATGTACTACTGTTTCCGGTATATCGGATTGATTCATTGATGGGAATTCTTGGAACCCGTTTGGGACTGATCCTGCCGTATGTTGCAGTGAACATCTCGTTCAATACCTTGCTGTTTACCGGATTTTTGAGAGATATCCCCGGAGAATTGGAAGAAGCAGCAATTATCGACGGCTGCAATCTATTTAAGCTGTGTACCAAAGTGGTGATTCCGGTTATGAAACCCACGTTCGTGACGATCATTATTTTTAATGCAGTTTATATTTACAATGAGTTCCCGTTTGCATCAACCTTTATTCAGGATAATGCCTTAAACACCGTGTCATTAATGACATCTATGTTTAAAGGACAATATTCCATGGATTACAGTGGGATCATTGCAGCGAGTCTGATGATCATGCTTCCTGAATTGGTATTTTATGTCATTTTGCAGAAGTATATTATAAGTGGTATGACTGCAGGAGCAGTGAAAGGATAAGAAAATGAGAGATATCGTAAGGCCATCCCTACATTTTACACCACAGAAAGGCTGGATCAATGATCCTAATGGCTTGGTGTTTTTTAAAGGACAATATCATTTATTTTATCAGTATAATCCGTACCATGATAACTGGGACAGTATGCACTGGGGGCATGCGGTAAGCCGGGACCTGATACACTGGGAAGAATTGGAACCGGCACTGGTCCCCGACATGCCCTATGATAACGATAAAAACGGCGGATGTTTTTCCGGATCGGTTGTTGTACATGATGATCAGCTATTTTTATTTTATACAGGAAGAACGGAAGATGAAACCGGTATTTTTGAGACGCAAAATCTGGCAGTGTCGAAGGATGGGATACATTTCGTAAAGGCAGAAGAAAACCCGCTGATAAAAGAAGTCCCGGAAAAGGGAGGAAGAGATTTTCGAGATCCCAAGGTGTTTTTTGCACAAGGGAAATGGAGAATGATCTGTGGAGGATCCACCGGAAGAATTGAACATCCGGACAGTTGCGGAAGAATTTATCTGTTCTCTTCTATCGATCTGTACCATTGGACGTATAGCGGAATTTTGTACGAAGCAGAGCCCGGTGAGGGCAGAATGTTTGAATGTCCGGATGCCTTCTGCCTTGATGATGTCTGGTTTTTGACAACTTCGCCGATGTATGAAAAAGACAGTGTAACGACGCTGTATCTGTCCGGACAGGTGGATTTTGACAAATGTGAATTCCATAAAGAGATAAGCGGAACTTTGGATCTTGGAACTCATTATTATGCAGCACAGACATATCCGGTATTGCATGGGGAAATACGGTCTGTTGCCTGGCTGGGCGGCTGGCTGTGGATGCCCTGGATCCGGGATTTCGGTCCGGAGGAGGGGTATCGTGGAATACTGGATGTATCACGAGTGTGGTATTTAGATGATAACAGGCGCTTGTGCGCAAAAGTGGCTGATAAAGTGAAAGCTGAGATGAAGCTCTTCAGCAGAACATTGGAAAAACATTGGACCGGTGAAAACATACCACCGCAAAGTGAGCCGGTTATGGTAGAACTGAAGGGAAAGCTGCCGGGAGATGGAGAGTTGTTGTGTATTGATCTATATGATACAGATAGACATACAGTGACAATATGCTTTGATTCTTCAAATAAAGAAATGACCGTGAATTATAACCGGGCAGACAGAGCTTCCAGATATGGTATACGGACTGTGCCCTGTGAAATGATGGAAAAAGAAACAGATATTGATATCCTCATAGACGGAAATACATTTACATTATTGTGGGAGCATGGTTTATATCGCTATACAGGAAAATTATACCCACAAGGAAATATAGGCGTAGATATAAAATATAGGACAAAACGGCATTATGATATTACCTCTCTGGGAGAGATATTGATTGATTTTACCGGGAAAAAAGAGAGTGAAAGACAAACATTGTCTTATACACAAAATCCGGGAGGTGCACCTGCTAATGTTGTGGTTGCGGCACAACGGCTGGGTGCCCAAACAGCATTTATCGGAAAAATAGGAGAAGACTTCCTGGGTGATTTCTTAAAGGAAACCTTGGATAAATGCGGTGTTTCAACCGAAGGATTAATAAGTGATGCAGACTATTTTACAACACTTGCTTTTGTTAAACTGGCAGATAACGGAGAACGAAATTTTGCGTTTGCCAGAAAACCCGGAGCAGATATCGGTCTGAAGGCTGAGGAAATACGGAAAGATATCATCTGCCAAAGCCGTATTCTTCATGTAGGCTCTTTGTCGTTAACAGATGAACTATCCAGAAATGCAGAGTTTATTGCATTAAAAGCTGCGAAAAATCTGTCTCTTATACACATCTGACGCTGCCGACGAATAGCCTTGTGTAGA
>ERZ1027273.368-NODE-368-length-14957-cov-4.311166_pt1 | contig 14957 bp, 10 predicted proteins | sample MGYA00519256_ERZ1027273 | MGnify/ENA primary metagenome ERZ1027273 (study PRJEB26926, sample SAMN06164431) | human gut metagenome | biome: ENVO:00009003; feature: ENVO:2100002; material: ENVO:00002003 | host: Homo sapiens | place: USA | collected 2012 ...
GATCTGCGCATGTCTCGTGGGCTCGGAGATGTGTATAAGAGACAGGTTAAAAAATATAAAATAAAAAGAAAAAAAGTTGCTTTAATACAAATCAGCTTTGATATGATAGCAAATTTTTCCGTCCAATGCAAGCATATTTGTAAAATATGTCATATTTGAACAAAAACCGATTTCCCAAATGTCCTAAAACACAAATTTCCCCCGATTCACACCCTTTTATTGACAATCGCCGTAAAAAACTATACAATATAAACGCTGACAAGAATTTGACAATAAAACGGCAGGCAAAGGGGCAGGAATGGAAAGCGAGACATTGAACGCGGAAATAGACAGATTGCTTTTCAGGATAAAAGCAGGCGACGCCGACGCTTTTTGCAGCTTTGTGGACGCAACCAAAAGACCGTTGGCATTGAGCGCGTTGGCTTATCTCAAAAATGCAGACGACATCGAGGACGCACTGCAAGAAACCTATATTTCGATACTTGTCCACATAGACGGATACTGCTCGGCTCAAAATCCTATGGGTTGGGTTTACAAAATTTTCAAAAACAAATGTCTGTCCATTTTGCGAAACAGGCGCAGCGACCTGCCGTTGGACTTTGCCGCGGACATAGGAGCCGCTTTCTGCTTTGAACACACGGACAATATGCTGCTTGTTCAAACGCTGATGAACAATCTCACTCAAAAAGAAATCAAGGTTGTTTCCATGAAACTTTGGTTGGATATGACCTTTGAGGAAATCGCGTCCGCCGCGCGCATATCCAAAGCGGCGGCGCACAGAACATACGCGCGGGCGCTGAAAAAGTTGGAGGGCAGCCGTTCTTTCAAAGAAAGTCTCTGCGCCGCGTCAAAAACGCTTAGCTACGGAGGGGAACAAACATGAAAAATATTTTTGAAACGCGCACGAAAACGGAAAAAGCGCTGTCCGAACTGCCGCAAGACGTACAGCCCTTCAAGGACACGGACTTTGCAAAAAACGCGCTCTCGCGGCGGCAGTCCGCCGAAAGAGCCTGTTCGCTGCGTCGCAAACGCCGTCTGTGCGCGGCGCTTTCCCTTGCGGTGTGCCTGATTGTCGCAGCCGCCGCAATGGTTTCGGTTCTGTTGCTGAAAGACAGCGCGGGCTACAACGGCAACGGCGATTACGAATCTAAAACAGTTTTCGATTTCGGATTTCAAGACTACAACGGGCTGTACGGGACGGATTTCCCCGTTTTGCCCCCGGATGTCGGCGGCTCCCGCACGTTTCAGACAATAACACGAACAAAAAACCGAAAGGTTGTCCTGCTTTGCGAAACGGCAACCGAACAAAGCCTGACGGTTCAGCTTTACGTAGCGACGGAAGAAAGCTCGCACTCCGACGCTCTTGACGCGCTTTTCCCCGACGGCTGCCTTGAAGAAACGTTCGACGGAGTGTCGGTGGAATATTTCGGGGAAACGGCTTTGCCTCTGACCGCCGCCCGATTCCGCATCAACCGAGACGACGTTTTCCTCGTCGTGCGGCAAAGCGACAGCTTGGAGCTGCTTTTCAATATTTTAAAAGAAATAATATAAAAAGGAGTCTTTCGGGACTCCTTTTTTTTGTCAATCAAAGTCTTTTGAGGTAAGACGCGGCTTTTTTCAGCGTTTCGAGCAAATCCAACCGCTCCGCGTCGTCAAGCTTGTCTCTAACCTTGTCGCGCATATTCTTGACGAACACGCCCTCCTCCTCGTCTATCAACGCATATCCTTTTGCGGTAAGCTCCACGTAAACCTGCTTGCGGTTGTTCTCCTGCTGAAAACGTCTTGCAAGCCCCTGTTTTACGAGATAATCCACAAGCCTTGTCATATTGCCCCTGTCGTAGTTTACGTTGTCGGCAAGCTCCGACATGCTTTTGGGACCGCTGCGCGCAAGCAAAAAAACCGTGTTGCGCTGCGAAGAACCGCCCAGATTGTAGCGGTCGAGAGGCTTGACGCGGACGTTTTCCTTGTCAAAAACCAATCTTTTGTTGTAAACGGCGATAAACTCCGAAAAAGCGCTGCCCAAGCTTTCAAAAAATTCGTCGCTGTCCGTGTCCTTTGCCGTCTTGACCTCGGCATACTCTTTGCCTGCTTCTTCAACCATATATTTCCACCCCGAAAAATTTCCTTTTATGTTAAAATATCAATACTTTCACATGATACAAAAAAATTGTGAAAAAATCAACTGTTTTTTATTGACATAATCCGACAAAGATGTTAAAATCGGTACAATGATTGTATTTTACAATCAAAAATTTTAATCCATAGGAGGTAACAACGGATTATGAAACAAAGAACACTCAAACTTGCGGCGCTTGTTTTCGCGCTGCTCGCGCTCGTCTGCCTTGCCGCGGCTTGCGGAAAGGTCACGCACGAGGTGGTTTTCGACGCGGACGGCGGCTCCGCCGTGGTCGGGATAACCGTCGCGGACGGTCAAGCCATAGGCAACGCTCCGCACTCGGAAAAAGAGGGCTGCAAGCTCAAAGGCTGGTCCGCCGACGGCGGAGAAACGCTCTTCGACTTCTCCACGCCCGTAACACGTCCGATGACTCTCAAAGCGGTGTGGGAAAACGTCGCCTCCCAAACGCCGCAACAGCCCGTGACCGTCACCTTCGAGGACGACGGCAAGGTCATAGCACAAGTGACAATCGAAAAAGGCGGCAAGGTTTTTGCCCCCGACTACTCCAAGGAGGGCTTTGAGCTTGTGTGGAAAAACGGCGGCGAGACGTTTGCTTTCGACACGGCAATCGACTCCGACTTGAATCTCGTTGCCGAGTTTTCCCCCGTCATGCTCAGCGTCACCGTGCAGGACGCGGACGGACTGCGCCTTGACGAGGTCGAGGTCGCCTACGGACAGGCGGCGGACATTCAGCTCGAACCCACTCACTGGGCTTATCCCGAAATTTTCACCTTTTCGGGTTGGGACAAGCCCGTCGACTGCGTAAAGGAAAACATGACGGTAACGGCGGTTTACGACTACAAATCGCTTCCCGAAAGCCTGTTTTACTTCAATCTCCTCGACGACGGCACCTACGAAATAGCCGTCAAACGCACGCTTGACTTCCGCTACATGAACCTTGACGGCGATTGGGGCGTGCCCGCGACCTTCAACAACAAACCCGTGTCGAAAATCGCCTCCTACGGCTTGTCGTCGCTTTACAAGGGCTTTAAGGACATAGACCTCCTCTACATACCCGAATCGGTAAAAATCGTGGACGCTTACGCCTTTGACGGTTTGGACATCCCCCGCGTGGACTTTGCGGGCTTGGAGCAAATTTGGGCTATGGCTTTTTTCAACTGCGCGTTTGAGCTGAACCTCCCCGCTTCTCTCTGCGAAATAGAGCCTTACGCCTTTTTCCAGTTCGGTCTCATCAATCGGCTGAACAGCCAAAACGACCGCTCCGTCAATCTTTCCTCCGATTGCGAAAGCTTTTTCATGAGCGGGCTTGCCCTTTACTCCTCCGACGGCAGCGAGCTTGTGTATATAGATTACTTGAACCGCACTTCCGAAAACGCGGAGCTTGTAGTGCCCGACACGGTAAAAACCGTCTATCCCGCGCTGCTTTGGCAGGCATGGGGAATAGACTCCATCGTCTTTGAGGGGGACGTAGAAACCATCGGTTCGGGTTTTTTGTACAGTAACTCTATTCAATCCGTCACGTTCAACGGCAATGTAGAACGCATAGAGGGCGCGGAGGCGACCTACGAGCTGAAAGGAGCAATAACCCGCGACCACGCCTCCCAACTCAAAGCGGGCGCTTTTCAGCAATGCAGTCGGCTCGGTTACTCCGCCGATTTTACGCTGCCCCGCGGACTGAAATATATAGGCGACTTCGCATTTTTTGAAACAGAGCTGAAAGAAGTCAGGCTTGACGGAGTCCAATACGTCGGAGAAGGCGCTTTCTATTGCCAATATTATGACAAATTCGATACCGTCGTCGTGACGAACAGCGACAAATATTACAGCTACTTAGACCGCGCTTTGATAGAAAAAGGCACGGGCCCCCTTTTCAACGGCAAAGCGGGAGACACGTTTGTCCTTTACGCTCCCATTGTCGCAGAATACAACTTCAATAACGACGACTTTGACCCGGAAAACGCAGAGCAGTTTTTGACCGAAACATACACGGTGCCTCAGGGTGTGACGGCGTTCCGCCCGTTCGCATTCAATGACGTTTACGACATCAAGACTCTTGTAATCCCCGAGGGAGTGGTTTCCCTGCCGGCGGGCGTTGTCTTATCCGATTCCGTTTTTCAGGTATATGACCACGGTACATTCACCGAATATTATTTTGGAATAAGTCAAATAAGTTTGCCCTCCACTCTCAAAGAAATCAACTCCGAGTTGAATTGGGAAAACGCTCTTGCAAACGAATCTTACCCCGCGTTGACTCTCGGCGAAAACTTCACGGGCTTTGTCTGGCCCAACGGCTGCAATCTCAAAAAAATCGAGTATTACTCCATCCACACTAGACAAACGGAGGTGGAGCTGCCCGCAACCGTCACGGATTACTCCGCGTCGGGCTACGGCAACATGTATCTTGAAAACATAACGGTAGAAGAGGGCAACGGACGCTATCTTTCCTTCGGAGGTTGGCTGTACGAAAAAATCGGCGGCAACGAGCTGAGGCTCGTGCACATCCCCCGCGCTTCCGCAAACGCCGACGGAAAGCTGATTTTCCCCGACACGGGAGAATATATTCTTACTGAAATAGCCTCCCAAGCAGCATATGGCATTACTCCAAATTATTCCGAAGAAGGCGAAGTTATTTTTGACGGAATAACGGAAATCGAGTTTCCCGACACGGTGCGCGTGATTTGTGACCTCGCGTTTAACGGCTGCTCGACTATCAAGAGCGTGACGTTCCCCGCGGGAATAGAATATATCGGCACAAGGGCGTTTGCTCCGGCTCTCAATATCCAATCGATAACCTTCAACGGCATTTTGCCTCCGAAAATGGGCGAAAACGTCTTTTCAAATCCTTTCGGAGAGCCTCTTGCCAACGCAACAATACACATACCCAACGGCACTTACGCCTGTTGGTCGGCGTTTTTGGCAGAGTACGGAAAGCTGTACGGCATAAACTACTTCAAAGCGTTGGAAACGCCGCAAAGCTTCACCTACAATTTTGAAAGCAACGGCGGCACGGAGGTTGAAAGCGTGCAAAGCTACGACCTTTGGAGCCTCCCCTACACAGAGTGGGCGGGCGAAGGCGAAAGGTTTTTCCAAGGCTGGTTCACAAAGGACGGCAGCGTGGACGGAGATTGGGGCGAAAGAGTTTTCGGCGCGCCGTATGTAGGAAAAGCGGACAGTCTCGGCGTTGTCACGCTGTATGCAAGATTCGGCGAGGACAGATACGAGGACGGTTCGGACGTGCCTTTCGCTTTCGTCGTATCCGAAACGACGAGAAAGCTGACCTTGAACGCTTGGACGACGACGTTCTTTGAGTTTACGCCCGAAAGGGACGGACTTTATCTCATGAAGATGAATTTCGACCACGTGGCTTACTCCGACTCCGGCTTCGGGACGTTCGACAAGGCTACAAACACGGTAAACGGATTTTGGTACACGACGGTTTACGACGAAAATTGGAACGTTTTGTATCTCGGATTCGAGTGCAAGGCGGGACAAACGTATTACATCTTTTACGAATTTTCGGAGCAGAACGTTTACACGGGCGAAATTGAAGTGCCTCTTGCGGAATATGAATTTACCGTCGAGTGGCAGGGAGAAATACCCGCACAGCAGGCGTGACGGCAAAATTCTAATTGATTTAAAAAAGGAGTCTAAAAGACTCCTTTTTTTATGCAAAGCAAGCAGCGCGCTCAATTTGTTTTTGCTGCCCGAACATGCCGACGACGGGTAAAGCCAAACAACGACTAAAACCCGCAGTCCCTGACGGACAATTTTTTGAAAACTTTAAAGCAAAGGGGGACGCAAATGCGTCCCCCTTTTGTCAGTACAAATCAACTTTCGTTTATCACTACGTTTGCCGTAAAGGTGAAAGGAAACATCTCTGCGGGCAAATCGACTTCAAGCCAACCGAAATAGGTGTGCCCCTCTTTGACCGTTCTGTTGCTCCTGCTCACCAGATTTTCCATGCTTTCGTCGGAGAACAGCATAACCCATACTCTGTACTCCGCGCCCGCGGCTTCCAGCTCGGCGGAGATAAGCGGCACGTCGTTTGCGTCGGATGCAAGCTTACCCGACGCGGAGGCGGTAAAGCGGAAGTAGTAAATCCCCGACTGCGAAACGGTAACGGTCTTTTGCTCGGAGAAATCCCAACCCGTTTCGACGCTCAGACCGTCCTGCTTGCGCTCGGTCTCCCAGCGGGCATACAGCGTGACGCCCGTCACCTCGCCTTCGTACCAAACGGGAAAGACGCTTCCTCGCCCCAGACGCCGCCGGACACCGTTCCGTCCGTCAGATACCAGCCCCAGAAGAAGTAACCGTCGCGGGCGGGCACGGGTCTTGTGAGCGCCGCAAAGCCGTTGACGGAAGCAATCTGACTGCCACCCTTGGAGTCGAACACAAAGTCGTACTTCGGTTGCTTGCTGTCGTCAAGCGCGGCGGCTATTTCCGGAGCGATGGCGTAAAGCGCGTCGAAATAGTTTCTGAATCTGCCTTCGGGGCAAACGATGGTCACGTCGGAATAGAACCGCGCGGGCACCCATTCGTCGGGGTTTTCGCTCTCGGGCTGATATTTGAACCAATTGTTCTCTCCGTAGTCATCGGCGACGGCGGGCATTTCCCCGCTCAAAAATACGAGCTTTTCAAGCGCGGTATTGCCGAAAAACGCCGACACCCCTATGTTTGTCAAAGTCGCGGGCAAAGTGATTGTCTTCAACGTCGCAATACTCGCAAAGCAGCTTGCCCCGACCGAAACGCAGGCGCTGTCGTCGGCAAAGGCAATGCTTGTGAGTTCCGCGTTGCGCAAAAACGCCACGTCCGCCACATATACCACGCTTGCCGGCACCGTGTAGGTCAAGCCCTGCTTTGCCGCAGGATACATCAAAAGAACCTGCTTGTTTTTGTCGAAGAGCACGCCGTCCTCGGAGGAAAGCGTAGGATGCCCTTCCGCCACGTTGAACTCTTGGAGACTCCAACAGTAGAAAAAGCAATTGTTTCCGAGTCTCATGTTTTCCCCTATGTCGAAGCTCGTAAGTTTGGTGCCTGAAAACATACTGTCGCCCACCTCCGTCAGGCCTTGGTAGTTTTCAAGAACGGTGAGCTTTTCGCAGGCGTAGACGGCAGGGGAAGCGCTCCATATTTCACCTCTCGCCCAAACGGGTATTCCGTCAAACTCGGGCAGACCGTCGGACAAAAGCCGCGTTATTTTTGAAGAAAGTGTTATTTTTTCGACGTAAGAGCCATAAAAACAGCCTGCGGGCAGCTCGGTCACGATGCTTGACGAAAAGTCAACCCACTTTACGTTTGCATAGGCAAAGGCAAAGGGCACGACCTCCGAAACAGAGGCGGGCACGGCGTATTTTTCCTCGCCAACCCTCGCAAATTTTATCAGCCTGTCTCCGCCGTCGGCAGCGGCGCCTTTGGCAATCAACGCCTGTCCCACGTCAAAATAAGCGTTGCTTCCGCCGTCCCGCATAGTAATAACGGGCGTTGTACCAAAGGAGATAAAATCGTCCGCAATTTTTTCCAGAGTGGAGGGAAGGCTAATCGATTCAGGCTCACAAAAACCGCCGAACACCGCGGGACCGATGTATTTCACACCGTCGGGCATAACGTAATTCTCGGCTCCGCAGCTTTCAAACGCGCCGTAATACATGATTTGCTCTTTTTCAAGGGGTGTGAGCCAGGTGTAAAAGTCGTCATTAAACACGTCGGTAAAACCAAATATGTACTCTATGCTGCCGTTTAACGCGACTGAGTTAAGCTCGGGCGTGTTGTAAAAGGTTCCCACACCCAAAAACTCCAAATCGCAGTTGATTGTTATGCTTTCAAGCAAGTTGTCGTCGCAGAAAAGCCCCGAGTGGAGATAGGTGATTTCCTCCCCAATCACGACGCTTGCTCCCAGCTTGGAGAAATTCGCCCAATAAAGTCTGTCGCCGCCAAGATTGCTTAGCCACTTGCCGTTGTCCTTCATCATGAAATGCCCGTTGCCCTCGGCGACTTGAAGGTTGCCAACGCCCAATTCGTAACAGCGGTAAAAGGTGTTTTCTCCGAAATAATTGAGAGAAGCGGGCAGGGTTACGTTTTTCAAAACGTATGCGCTTGCGATTGAAACGGCTTCCAGTCTTTCAAGCCCTTCCTCGATTTCCAACGTCTCCATCTGACGGCACTGATATATGCCTATCGGGTTGACGGTGCGGTAGGTCGATGGTATGTGCAGCTTGATGAAGCTTTCGTACATTATTGCTTCGCACCCAATCGTCGTCACGGGCAGATTGTTGAAATAAGCAGGCAAAGCGACCTCGTCGGGAAGCTCGCCGACCACTCCCGTAAGGGTGTAGCCCTTTTTGTCCTCGTTCAGCTCAAAGTCGAAAAGAGAAGGCTCCGTTTCGAGATATGTGTAAACGGCGTTTAGCGTCATGTCCTCGGTCACGCACTCCAGCTCGTCCTCGTAAACGTCCCAGCCGCTAAGCTCGTAGCACCAGCTGTAAGTGTGCGGGGCAACTGCGGGGCAGATTACGTCGCTTCCGTAAGGCAAAACCTTTGTGTCAAAAGCATAGCCCGTGTCGTCCAAAAACTCCACCGAAACGGTCGCCGTCTCCCAGCGCGCCGAAAAGACCACGTCCTTCAAGGGGCTCTCCGACACGTCGTAGACCGAGCCTGCGGCGTAAATTTCGCTGCCGTCGCTCCAACCGAGAAATCTGTAACCCACTCTCAGCGGCGCGGACGCGAGAGTTACGTCCCCGTCCTTGGTAAAATCCACCGTCGAGGGGTTTTGGCAGTCGGGATAATTGAGGTCGTAGCTCGCTTTGAAAACCGTGCTTGCAAACTTTGCCCACAGCGTCACGTCCTCCGTGATTTCCTTGTCGAAATCGAATTTTTCGCCCGTTCTTTGCTCGTTGTCGTACCAGCCTTCGACATAAACGCCGTCGGCGCACTCGACGGCGGGAGGTAGCGCCTTGCTCCCCTTTTTCACCGTCACGACATAACCGTCGCTTTCGCCTGCGTTGAAGGTGACGCCGTACGTTTTGCCGCACGCGGCAAGGCAAGTCAAAACCAACGCGACGCAAAGCGCACAAAGCAACAACTTAAAAAGCTTTTTCATATTCTGTCCTCCGATAAAAATATTTTTTGCAAACAATTAGATTTTTCAGCCAACACGATTGGTCGAAATTATATTTGCAATTTAAAATTATCATACGGACAAATCTTTGTCAAGCGTTTTTACGCCGTTTTGTCGTAAAAATTTCTTTTTCTTGTTCAGTTGTTTTGGAAATCCGTTCTTTTTTAACTCTGATTCTTCTTGTCGCTGTCAAAAAACCTGTTTTCCTTTGGACGAGTCAAAACGCGCTTCGCTCTTCTTTTTGGCGCGCTCCTCCCCTTTGTCGTAGCCCAGCAGATAATCCGTGCTTTCGTCAAACAGCGCGGCAATCCTGCACAGGTCGGTCAGAGACGGCTCCGCGCGGTTGGTCTCCCAGCTTGCGACCGACGCCCGCGTAATTTGCAAACGGTCGGCAAGTTCCTTTTGTGTCCACTCGTTTTCCTTTCTCAGCTCTTTGAGCTTGTCCGCAAATTTTCTCATACGAGTATTATGTGTAGTTAATACACGAAAAAAATGCAGTGTGCATAAATTACACAACTCAATTTTGCGCGGCGCTGCCTGCGGAGAGCATCGGAAAGCAATTTTTTACACGGAAAATTTACAAAAAATCAAATTCCGCCATATTTCACGGCGCTTTCCGACGCGTCTGCGACAATTTGATTTCAAACAAAAAATACCGCCCGAAAACACGGTTTTATGTCGGCAATCCGTTTTTTTCGGCTCGCAAAAGGATAAAAGGCGAAAGAAAAACAGGCGTGACCGAGTCACGCCTGTTTTGAGTTTAAGTTTAAATTAAATTTTTTCGCGCCGCCATGCTGCGCCCTTTTTCGTCAGGCAAGCAGCTTTTCCAGACGCGAGCGGATTTCTTTGAGGAAGGTTTCGCTGTTGACGGATTTTACCTTTACGCCCTCGTCCACAAGGTTGACGAGGTCCTTTGTCATAATGCCTTCCTCCAGAGTCTGTATGCAAGCCTTTTCCAGCTTTTCGCCGAACTCGACAAGCCTAGGCAGATTGTCCAGCTCGCCGCGCTTTTTGAATGCGCCCGTCCAAGCGAAAATGGTCGCCATGGGATTTGTGGAGGTTTCCTCCCCTTTGAGATACTTGTAGTAGTGACGCGTCACGGTGCCGTGAGCCGCCTCATACTCGTATTTTCCGTCGGGGCTGACCAGAACGCTTGTCATCATGGCAAGAGAACCGAATGCCGTGCTTACCATATCGCTCATAACGTCGCCGTCGTAGTTTTTGCACGCCCAGATGTAGCCGCCCTCCGACCTGATAACGCGCGCCACCGCGTCGTCGATGAGAGTGTAAAAATACTCCAAGCCCATTTTTTCAAAGGTTTCTTTGTAATCGGCTTCGTAAATCTCCTCAAAAATCTGCTTGAACGCGCCGTCGTATTTTTTGCTTATGGTGTCCTTGGTGGAGAACCAGAGGTCTTGCTTTGTGTCTATCGCGTATCTGAAACAGCTGTGGGCAAAGGATTTGATTGACGTATCCTTGTTGTGCATTGCCTGAAATACGCCGCCGCAATCCAGCTTCTGCACCTCTACCGACTCGGTTTTGCCCGACTGTCCCACAAAGGTAAGCGTCGCCGTGCCCGGCTCCGTCGTGCGCAACTCCACTCCCTTGTACACGTCGCCGTAAGCGTGACGCGCAATGGTAATGGGCTTTTTCCAATTTTTGACCACGGGCTTGATTGTGCTTATGGTTATGGGAGCGCGGAAAACCGTGCCGTCCAGCACCGAACGAATGGTTCCGTTGGGGCTTTTCCACATTTCTTTGAGGTTGTACTCGCTCATCCTCTGTTTGTTGGGGGTGATTGTCGCGCATTTGACTGCCACGCCGTATTTTTTGTTGGCATTGGCGGCGTCCCAGGTAATTTGGTCGTTGGTGCGGTCGCGCTCCACAAGCCCCAAATCGTAATATTCCGTTTTGAGGTCTACGAAAGGAAGAATAAGCTCGTCCTTTATCATTTTCCAGAGTATTCTTGTCATTTCGTCGCCGTCCATTTCCACCAGCGGCGTAGTCATCTTGATTTTTTCCATTTTCGGTTTCTCCTGAATTTTTATTCTTATTTGTTTTTTCTGTTGAGCGCCGCGTAATAATTCATCAGACAGCCCTCGCAAATAATTGTCTTCTCGTCCGCCGTCAAGCCCTTGACGTAAAGCGTGATGTCCTCGACTCCCTTTTGGGTAATCACCTTGGCGGGGATTGTCTCCCTGCCGTTGACAATAGCGTCGCGTATGCCCTTGACAAACACGAAATCACCCGGCTGATAGTCGAATTTTGTGTCCTTGTCCAGCGTAAAAGGCACTATGCCCCAGTTTATGCAGTTGGAGCGATAACGCTTGGTGGCGTACTCGTAGCAGATGTTGGCGTCGCCGCCCAGCACCTTCTGACAGCTTGCCGCCTGCTCGCGCGCGCTGCCGTCGCCGGGACGGTTTGCAAACACGCAGCTGCCGAAGCTTGTCTTTTTGATTGTTTCGGAAGGATTGTCGTCAACCTTTGCAAGTGCGTCAAGCAGCTTCTTTTCGAAATTTCCCTCGCGGCGGGCGCGCTCCGTGTTCTGTATCGCCTTGCTTCTGCCGACGTACTCGGGCACTCTGCGCGACAGCGCAAATTCCGAAAGCTTGAGAGGATTGGAACGATAGCTGCTTGTCTCTCCGCTGGGGATAAGCTCGTCGGTCGTCGTCACGGGGTCGTGTATGACGGCGGCAAGCTCCACAAGCATATTTTCCTGCAAAGGATTCATCTTGGGCCAGTCGGTTATGTTGGGACCGAGTCTCAACTGCTCGTCGGACTGCGGTTTGCCGAAGCCGTTGTAAACCCGCTTTTCGTAAACCGTTCTGTCAAAGTCGTAAGCATATTCTTTTTTGCGATAATCTATTTCGCTTGCGGCGGTAAGGACTCCGCCGTTGCGGGCTGTCGCCGCTATGCTGCGCGCGTCCATAAGCGCAACCGAGCTGATTTGGTTTTGGTTGGGCTTGCTGCCCTCTCTGTTGGGGAAGTTTCTAGTCGTGTGCCTTATTGACAGACCGTTGTTGCCCGGCACGTCTCCCGCGCCGAAGCAGGGACCGCAAAAGGCGGTTTTCATGATGGCTCCGCATTCCAACAGCTTGCTCGCAACTCCGTTGCGGGTAGCCGCCAAATTGATCGGCATACTCGCGGGATAAACGCTCAAAGCAAAGTATCCGTCGCCCGTGCTCTGTCCGTCCAGTATATCCGCCGCTTCGCACAGGTTGTCGAACAAGCCGCCCGCGCAGCCGGCGATTATGCCTTGGTCCACCATGACCTTGCCGTCGTGGATTTTTTCGGTAAGGTTAAACGCAACCTTCGAGCCTATCTGCTTTTTCGCGTCCTCCTCCACGGCTCTAAACAGCTCTTTTGCGTTTTTCTGCACTTCTTTGATTGTAAACGCGTTGGAGGGGTGGAAGGGCAGCGCAATCATGCACTCCTGAGTGGAGAGGTCGATTTTTATCATGCTGTCGTAATACGCCGTGTCGGCAGGTTTAAGCTCCTTGAAATCAGCCGCCTTGCCGTGCTTGGCGTAATATTCCTTAACCTTGTCGTCCGTAACCCATATTGAGGAAAGACAGGTTGTTTCCGTCGTCATCACGTCGATTCCGTTTCTGAAATCCACAGACAGATTTTTTATGCCGGGACCGACAAATTCCAGCACCTTGTTATTGACAAAGCCGTTGGCAAAAACCGCCTTGCACAGCGAAATGGCGACGTCGTGAGGACCTACGCCGTGAGGAACCTCGCCCTCAACCCACACCAGCACGACCTCAGGCATATTCACGTCGTATGTATTGTTGAGCAGCTGCTTGACCAGCTCGGGACCGCCTTCTCCCACGCCCATTGTTCCCAGCGCGCCGTAACGCGTGTGGCTGTCGCTGCCGAGAATCATCGAACCGCATTTGACCATTGCCTCGCGCGCATACTGATGAATGACAGCCTGATTTACGGGAACGTAAATTCCGCCGTACTTCTTTGCCGCCGAAAGACCGAAAATGTGGTCGTCCTCGTTGATTGTGCCGCCCACCGCGCACAGACTGTTGTGGCAGTTGGTCATTGCGTAGGGCAAAGGAAACTCGGTAAGCCCGCTTGCGCGCGCCGTCTGTATGATGCCGACATAGGTTATGTCGTGCGACATCAGCGCGTCGAATTTTATGCGCAGCTTTTTGTCGTCTCCCTTGTTGTGAGCGGAGAGTATGGAATACGCCATGGTTCCCTTGCGGGCTTCCTCGGGCGCAGGCAAGCCTCTGCCGCTTTCGACGATTTGTCCGTTTTTCAGATAAACGCCGTTTTTCTCCAAAGTTATCATTTTTTCTATCTCCCTTGTGTTTTTGTTGATATTTCTACGCTGTTCAAAGCAAGCGATTGCAAGTGATTTTTTCGAGGAACAACGTCAGCGCAAGCGTGTCGGCTGCTCCTCCGGGGCTTAAATTGCGCCGTATAAATTCGGCGTTAAGGCTCTCCGCCTTTTCCTCCGAAAAATCCTCGAACAAGGATTTTCCGCTTTGACGCACAAACAGCACGCCCTCCGTACCGCCCCGTTTGTAGGCGTTGCTGTCCCAAATGCTCGACATGATATAGCCGAGAGTTTTTAATTCCGCGTTTTTTTCCTTTGCCGCAAGCATACGTTTCAAAAGCGGCAGACACTCAAACAGCACAAAGGCATACCCCTCCGCCGCCTGCCCGCGCGCTCCGAGCTTGCCCGAATGCAGGAAAAATTTTTCGCCCGCAGTCAGCGCACGGCTTGTTTTGCCCGCAGCGTCTAAAAGCTCGACTTCGATTCCCGCCGCAAGCGTTTTGACCGCGCCGCAAATTTCATTCGGTTCAAACTCTCTGCCCTCGCTGCTTAAAAGTCCGAGCGCTCCCGAAACGAAGCCGAAAGAGAAGATTGCGCCCTTGTGGGTATTTATTCCGCCCGTCGCGCCGTACATGGCTTTTTCCGCCGCAAGCCCCTGTTGCCTGAGCGCGCGCGTCAAGTCCGACGCGCTCTTTCCTTCAAGACTCAGACCGAACGTCCCGTCAAACATTTCGCCGAAAAACGGACAGACCGCGTCTATCCCTCTCGACATAAGAGCAAAATCCATGTCCGTATGCGAGCCGTTGTCCTTCAAATCCACAAGTCCGGGCTTGGGCGTGGTTTCAAGCTCGGCAATCAACGCGCGCTTTGCCAAAGCGGTTAAAAGCGTCGCGTTCATTCAAGCATACCGTTTGCGGAAAGAATCTTTGCCGTGGTGTCGGGCACAAGCCGCGACGCTTCCGCAAATTTTTTTTCTTTAAGCAATGCGCGCACCCGCTTGGCGCTTACCGGCGCGCCGTCCTTTTCCATGCGGGCAAGCTCCGTTACCTTTATTCCGCGCGACGGCAGAATCTGCCTGAGTGCGCTGTTATAGGCGTTCGTAACCGCGTCAAGCGGTTCGCTGCCCACAAATCTTTCGCAAATTTTGAGCGCGGGCGCGATATGTCGGGAAAACAAATCCGCGTCAAGCTGCGCCTGATTTTTGCTTACCATGCCGCTGTCTTTAAGAAAATAAGCGGGAAAGGTGGCTTTGCTTATTACGTAGTCTCCACCCTCGTGCACAACCGCATCGGGCAGATGCTTCAAGCCCGCCTTTATCATTTCGAGTCTCAACGCGAAAGGAAACTCCGACGCGTCCTCTCTGACCTGTCTCTTATACACATCTCCGAGCCCACGAGACATGCGCAGATCTC
>ERZ1027273.377-NODE-377-length-14588-cov-4.029244_pt1 | contig 14588 bp, 9 predicted proteins | sample MGYA00519256_ERZ1027273 | MGnify/ENA primary metagenome ERZ1027273 (study PRJEB26926, sample SAMN06164431) | human gut metagenome | biome: ENVO:00009003; feature: ENVO:2100002; material: ENVO:00002003 | host: Homo sapiens | place: USA | collected 2012 ...
GGCTATTCGTCGGCAGCGTCAGATGTGTATAAGAGACAGGGAAAAAGGCGGCAAGGATGATCCGTCGAACTCCATTCAGCATCAGCAGATCATGTTAATGGAGTATGCAAAATCTCAGCACTTTCCGAACCCGACGTTCTTTATTGATGACGGGTACAGCGGTGTGGATTTTTCCAACCGCCCCGGCTTTCAGAAGATGCTTGCGGAAATTGAAGCCGGTCATGTGGAAGTGGTGATTACGAAAGATCTTTCAAGACTCGGTCGTAATTCCTCGCTGACAGGGCTTTATATCAACTACACGTTTCCTCAGTACGGCGTGCGATATATTGCCATCAACGACCACTTCGACACCATTGACCCCAACAGCACCGACAGCGATATTGCAGGCATTAAGAACTGGTTCAATGACAATCTTGCATAAAGAATGACATGGACAATAGCAGTGCGGGTGCAATCAGAAATCTACAACAACGCCCACATACAGGTGGCTGGACAGCAGCTAACCGTATATGGGCGTTCTTCGTATGTGGGCGTTCTTTTTCTCAGAACCAGAACGGGAAAACCCTTGCGTGGATGATCCACATCTGGATAATCCCCGTGTGGCAAATCCCCATAGGGAAAATCCCGCACAAAGAAATACTAAATAAAGTAATTATCAAAGAAAGAAATACCCATGGAATCAAATATCAATCTATCAATCTTGATGGCTGGGGTAGAGAATGTCTCTCCCTGCTTTGGACTGATGGGACGGATTTAGTGTAGGAATAAAGGTCGAAAATGGCGGATTTTTTCGTTTGTAAGCCACAACCTAAATCCGCCCTGTATGTTTTTCATGTCCCATGCCGAAAACGGCGTTAAAAGCACTACAAATACAAATTCCGACCTTTTCAGAAAACTGCCGCTGTTGGCTAAACCGTCATCGAAAAATCCGGTGACGGTAAAACCGGCAACGGACGAACCGATAACGGAAAATCCAACGCAAATAAATACTAAAGAAGTAAACATGAAAGAATCAAATACTAACTGATAAAATATCAATCTATCAATCAAACTTGATATGATGGGAAAATGTCCAAACTCCTGCATTTTTGAAAATACGCAAGAAATTTTCATTAAAACAGTTGCGTTATTTGGGCGACAGTGGTATAATTATGTTATTTAAGGCATAATACATTAAATTTGAGACATTGTATCTTAGTGTTTATTCTCGTTTATGAAAGTGAACCCGAGTAAACAAACGGAAACAAAGAATTATATTTAATGCTGTATGTCCGGTGGTATCTTTCCCTTTCTCGCAGGAAAAGTGTTTCTGTCGGGCTCTTATTATGCCTTTTGGTGATATATTACCGAAAGGATTTTTTGTTATGAAAAAAGAATTAGTATGGAAAATGGTACAGGAGCAAATCGGGTATGATTTTAAAAACCTTGATTTGTTGCAGCAAGCTTTCACTCGTCGCTCATATACCGCAGAGAACGGCGGTGAAAACAATGAGGTGCTCGAGTTTATTGGAGACAAGGCACTTGATTTTGTGATTGTTAAACTGCTTATTCAGAAGTACGGGCATTTAGCAAATGGGGATCCGGTTGACGGAACAAAGCTTTCTGCTTGGGAACAAGAATTCAAACGTAATCAAGAGGGTTACGAAGCGCCGGCAGTAAATAGTTTCGGCTGTGACTATGACGAAGATGACCTATCTAAAATCAAAAGTCGAATGGTGAATAAAAAAGCATTGGCTCGCCGAATGGATGAACTTGGTTTTTCCGAACATCTTATTATGGGGAAGGGCGATATACAGAATAATATCAACCAAGAAGATTCTGTAAAAGAAGATTTGTTTGAAGCTATTATCGGAGCTGTTGCGATCGATTCAGGATGGAATCTGAAGGACTTGCAAAAAGTGGTTGAAGTAATGCTTGTGCCCGAAGACTTTCTAATTAATGATACCGACACCAATTATGTGCGACTGATTCAGGAATGGGAAATGAACAAAAATGGGTGCATTCCCTGGTACAAATATAAAGAAGCATCTTACACATCGACTTGGTATTTAAAAGAGAGTAACACTATATATCAAAACTTTCCGTTAGGCTACAACTATTCTAAACTAAAATATCATTGTTACCTTAAATTGCTTGATTCTTTACCTGTCTTTTGCGGCTTTGGTGTTTCTGTCAAAGACGCAAGAATGGCGGTATGTAAACTGGCTTATGAGTATTTGGAACAAAAAGATTTGCTGTGGTCGATTCGCAACGAAATCGAAAACCCGAATCGTGATGATTCGATCAACCAACTGGAAATCCTAGCCCGTCGCGGATATTTTTCGATTCCAACTTACGCTTTCGAGGAAACCTATGACCATAACGGTAATCCGATTTGGAAATGTGAATGTCACATAGTGGAAGAAGATTGTTGTTTTGACGGGACATCTTCATCAAAAAAAGAGGCAAAGAAAGATTCTGCTTTTAGAATGCTTTTTTATGTGCTCGGAATGGAGGGTGAATAAAATGGTCAAGTGGTGTTTTAATTATGAGTCCGGAGACTATGAATACATCGAAAAGGATGGCTTCAGTATTGACCGAGGCGAGTATGTTTACAATTGGGATGATAGCGAATATCGTCGCGAAGAAGATGATGAACGCCGCAATTCTTTGTTTAATGATGGGGATGACTGATTTCGATTGCTAAAGCAAATACCTGCGTACACTTTAATATGAATAAGGGCTTGGGATTTTCCCAAAAATGAAAACAGGGCGTTTCGGTGGTCAGCCGGAACGCCCTGTTTTTCCGGTGTGGGGCCACACAGGATTTGCTTGCTACTCTGCAAGTAAATCCCGGTCAACCCACGCCGTTTTTCGCAAGTGTATCTACACTTGCTGTGCTTGCTCTTCCTCCAACAATCGCATTGACTCGAACGTTTGTTCTTGTTATAATTGGAATGAGAGATTGAAAAAAGCCTTGGAATGCAGCTAATTTTCATTGGCAAATGGCGGCATCGCCGCCTTGATTACCTATCTGCACAGCAGAGCATTGCTGTCAAGGACGCGCAGCGAGGCGAAGCCAATTCCTTGACAGATTTGCTCGGCTGTGCTACCAGCCATCCCGAAATTACGGAGGACATACGAAGATGAAAACAGACAATTTCTGCAAAGAGAACCGTCCCGAAGCAAAGAAAAAATTGCGTCTGCCCGATCAGTTGGAGCTGGTGATGGAGGATGGGACTGTGTATCGTGTACGCAGCTTCTTTGTCGCAGAGCAGCAGATGGGGGACGTGCTGGATGCCCTCTCCCTCGAAAAAGTCAATCGGGAGAACTGAATCCCGGCACATTGCCCAGTGGAATCCATAGCCGTGCTGTGGTATAATCATTGCAGATTTCTGATTGTATCACGCACTGCATTTCGGGAGGTTAAATAAGAAAATGCAGGAAAATTATATCGTTGGTATTTACGCACGGCTGAGCCGGGACGATGAGCGTGCCGGGGAATCCGTGTCCATAGAAAATCAAAAGGAAATGCTCTCCCGCTATGTGCGGGAACAGGGTTGGACGCTGTACGATTATTACTGTGATGACGGCGTTTCGGGTACGACCTTCGACCGTCCGGGACTGAACCGACTGGTGCAGGACGCCACGGATCACAAGATCAATCTTGTCCTCTGCAAAGACCTATCGCGCCTCGGTAGAGATTACATCGAAGCGGGCAAGTACACAGACTTTGTGTTTCCGTCCCTCGGCTGTCGATTCATCGCTTTGAACGACGGCGTTGACACGCTCCGCAAGAACAATGAGATGCTGGTCATTCTGAAAAATGTGATGAATGACCTCTATGCGCGGGACACCAGCAGCAAGATCAAGGCGGTGAAGCTGTCCACGTTCAAAAGCGGCAAGTATGTCGGCTGCTATGCGCCCCTCGGTTATAGGAAAAGCGAAGCGGACAAGCACGTTCTTGAGATCGATCCGGTGACGGCTCCCGTGGTACGGCACATCTTCGATCTGCGCTTGCAGGGGTACGGCTTCCGCAAGTTCGCCTTGCAGCTCAACGCGGAAAAAGTCCCTGCGCCAAGGAGCTTCTATTACATGGCGGAGGGGCGGGAAAATCTGCGTGGCGAGACACCGTTCTGGAACGATGTGACGGTCAAAACCATTCTCCGCAATGAGGTTTATATCGGTCACATGGTACAGAACAAGACCGGCACGGTGTCCTACAAAAACCACAAACAGGTCAGCAAACCGGAATCCGAATGGATCAAGGTGGAAAACACCCATGAGCCGCTGATCCCACAAGAGACGTGGGACGCTGTTCAGAGAATGGACAACCACCCGGCAAGAGGGCGCAGCGGCAAGAGCGGCACGGTTGCCCTGTTCGGCGGTCTGCTGCGGTGTATGGACTGTGGATCGTCCATGCGGTATATGCGGGACTATCGCAAAAAGATTTCCGAGAAGGAACCGGAATACAAGGCATATGTCTGCAACCGCTACGCATCGGGCGGCAAAAATGCCTGTTCGTCCCATTACATCAACCAGAAGGTGCTGACGCAGATTGTCATGACCGACATACGGTGCAAGGCAATGTGGGCGCAGAACAGCCGTGAGACGCTGAGAACGCAGCTTTTGGCGAGGGAACAGAACGCCAGCGTGGAGCGTACGCGAACGCTGCAAGCGGAGCTGAACGCCATCGGAAAACGGCTCCCGGAGCTGGATAAGCTGATCCAGTCCGCTTATGAGGATAAGGTTCTGGGGCGCATTCCGGAGAGCGTGTGCGTCAATCTGCTCAATCAATATGAAGCCGAACGTCGGGAAAAGCAGGAGCGTCATAAGGAGTTGACCGGGCAACTTGCCGCCAGCCGAGAAACGGAATCCTCCGTGGACGCCTGGCTGGATATGATGCAGGACTACGCCCAGCTTGAGGAATTAGACCGTCCCACGCTGGTGCGCCTGATTCAGAAAATTGAGATCAGCGAACGCTATACCGTGGACGATCACGAGGAACGCGATATTCACATCTACTACAATTTTGTCGGATATATCGAAGCATAAGCCGTCATTCTTTATTCGAGGTTGACTAACGAGTTTTTCGCCAAAGACACCAGCCGCAAGATCCGTGCCGTCAATAAGGCAAAGGGCGAACGCGGTGTTCCTTTGACTGTCAATGTTCCGTTCGGCTACCGTAAAGACCCGGAGGACAAGACAAAGTGGGTCGTGGATGAAGCGGCAGCATTGGTAGTCAAGCGCATTTTCAAGCTGTGCATGGAAGGGCGAGGCCCGATGCAGATCGCCAAGCTCTTGCAGGAGGAAAAGGTTCTGAATCCCACCGCATATAAGCGGCAGATCGGCATCAAGACTCCAAGTCCGGAAACCGCTGATCCGTACCATTGGAACACCAACACGGTCGTTCACATTCTGGAACGGCGGGAATACACGGGATGCACCGTCAATTTCAAGACCTACACCAACTCCATCTGGGACAAGAAGCAGCGGGAAACGCCTATTGAAAAACGGGCGGTTTTCTACAACACCCACCCGTCGATCATTGAGCAGGAGGTCTTTGACAAGGTGCAGGAGATTCGCCAACAGCGTCACCGCAGGACAAAGACGGGCAAGAGCAGCCTGTTTTCCGGCATGGTCTATTGCGCTGATTGTGGCGCAAAAATGCGCTACTGCACCACCAACTACTTTGAAAAGCGGCAGGATCATTTTGTATGCGCCAACTACCGCAGCAATACAGGAAGCTGTTCGGCACACTTTATCCGCGCGGTTGTTCTGGAGGAATTGGTCTGGATGCACATGAGAACTGTAATTTCCTATGTCAGCCGGTATGAGGATCATTTCCGTGCCGTCATGGAGCAGAAGCTCCGGCTGTCCAGCGAAGCCGCGATCCGCGGACACAAGAAGCGATTAGCACAGGCTGAAAAGCGGCTGGGAGAGCTTGACCGTCTGTTTATCCGCATTTACGAGGATAATGTGGCGGGGCGCATCACAGATGAAAAGTTCTCTATGATGAGCAAGACCTACGAGGACGAACAGGCACAGCTTAAAGAGGAAATCCAGACTTTGCGGCAGGAAATCGAAGTACAGGAACGACAGATTGAAAATTTGGAGCAGTTTATCCAGCGGGTACGCAAATATGAGGACTTGGATGAGCTTACCCCATATGCGCTGCGGGAGCTTGTCAAGGCGATCTACATTGAAGCCCCGGATAAGTCCAGCGGCAAGCGGTATCAGGGCATCCGCATTTCCTATGACCTTGTGGGCTTTATTCCTGTGGAAGAACTGCTGAAACAGGAAACGGCGTGACCGAAGCCACGCCGTTCCTGAGAAAATATGATATTACTTTCTTATGACCCCCGACCATTGGCGCGGGGCTTTTTTACGCTTCAAGAATCAAAACGGATTCAAGAATTCAGTTTGATCAGACAGTAGCCTTCGCCATGAAGATAGTGAAGGTGATGTCCAGATTGCCCTTGTAGGCGTGAGCCGTCAGGCCACTGGAGGTAAGGGTCGTCGTCAGAGTGATGCTGCTGCTAGAGCTGCCGCCCCATGCATTGACCACATAACCGGCCTGCTGCAGAGCGTAACCGGCATTGTTCATCACATCTACGTCGCTAACGCTCGTCGTGTTGGAGCTGTAGGTGAGGTTGACACGCAGAGTGTTGGCGTTGACCTCCCACTCGTAGGTCTCCTCGCTGCTGCTGCCGGCGCTGCCCGCAGCATCCACGGTCTGGATCACGATGGTGGTGACTTCGCCATCCGAATTGGTCTTGTACCAAACCTTGTCGTTGTCGTCCTTCTGGATCGCGTTGACATTGGTGGCAGAGATGGTCTTACCGTCGGCGCTGATCACGAAGACCTCGCACTTATCGGCAACACTGATCGGGGTGCCGGCAAGGGTGATGGTGCCGTTGACAACAGCGTCATTCTGGTGAGAGGCATCGGCGGCCACATACTTCACCGAGGTGTCAGTAGCGCCGGTAGTGGTGGTAGCGTTGGCATAATAGCCGGCAACCAGGCTGTAGACGCCCTTGCTGTCCTTGGTCAGCTGGCTGGCGATGGTAGCGGTGATCTTGTTCGCAGCGGTAGCGGCCATCTTGATCTTGGTGATCTCACCGCCAATGATGGCGTCATACTCATAGTAATCACCAAACTCCTCGGTGTGGTTGACCGCGGGATTGCCGTTCTTATCGCCCTTGATGAAGAACACGCTCTTGGAGTTGCCGCTGATCACAGCGTCACCGTCGTGGGCGACAAAGACGACCTTGGCGGACGCCGAGCCGACCGGCACGTAAACGGCGCAATTGTCATCAGTATCGGTCAGATTGATGGTGGGAACATTCGCAATACCGACGTAAGACTCGACGGTGTTCGTAGCCTCATTGTAGATCAGGAACGTGGTCTTGCCGTTGGCATAGGAAGGACCGGTCTCACCGACGTTGTACTTATCGTTGCCCATCGTAGTGTTGCCCTTGGTGACCAGAACACCGGCGGTTTCGGTGGCATTGACAGACGCAACCTGAGTCAGAATGTATTCCTTGTCGGAATTGATGCGGTAGGAAACAATGTCGTTCAGCTGAGCAGAACCCCAGGACTTGACGTCAACGACCTTGCGGGTGCCGTCAAGGAAGAGCAGCTCGGCCTTGGTGGCGCCGAGAAGGGAGCCGGTGCCGGAAGCGGAGTTGCTGCCGATCACAGCGGCATAAGCATCAGAGGCAGCCGCCGCGTCAACATAAACGGCATCGCCGTAGAAGCCGAGATAAACATCGACGGTGGTGTTCATCGCATTGGTCAAAGAGCTGCCGATCGTAGCCTTGGAAGCGGCAACCGCATTGATCTTATAGGTCGTGCCGCCGGCCACAACAGACTTGCCCTCAACATAGCCGGTAAGGGTGCCGGTGACCTTCTCGGCGAGCTTCATGCTCTTCACGCCGGTGGCGCCGGTCATCTTGGAGTAGGTGTAGAGCACATAATCGTCAACGGCATAAGCGTCGTCGGTCTCATAGGTGCTGCCAAGGCCGGTATTGCCGGTGCTGGCGAGCAGGACATAAGCGTCCTTCGTGGTAGAGGCCTTGTAGGCCGCCGCGATCTGAGCGAAATAGGTGTTGATCACAGTGATGGTGGCGGTGTTCTTAGCGGAATCATACCAAACCTGAGTCAGAGCGCCGTTGCCGCCGACCTCATCGAGGCTGCCCTTAACAATGTCATTGGTGAAAGTGGTCTTTTCGCCATCGACATAGTAGGTAACGTTGCCCGCAGGAATGCCGCTGTTGGACAGACCGAGGTCGGCATAGATGGTGCCGCGCTTGACGGAGTCAGTATACTTGGCATCTTCATCCTCGGCATACTCACCGATCTTCTTGGTGTCGTTGGTCCAAATGTGAATGGGACGACCAAAATCATCCATCGCACCGGAGGAGAGCTTCAGCTTGGTGTAGAGCTTCTCGCCCAGCTCGATGGTGTAACCGCCGTTGTTGGTCAGGGTCGCATCGGAGATGGTCTGCTGCTTGGCAATGGTGTTGGTCACATAGGTGGGCTCGGAAGCGCCGAGGTTGATCTCAGCACCGTTGACGGAGATGCTGGAGCCCTTGGTGGTGTACTCAACGGTGGGGGCCTTGAGGGCGTTCAGAGTCATCTGAGCGGCCTTCTCACGGGTGAGGACCTGATTGACGGAGCCGTCGATCTTGTCCATCAGCTTGGCCTTGGCCATGAGCTTGCTGGTGTTGATGGCCCAGTCGGTGCCGACCATGCCGGCGGCCTTGGCATCGTAGCCGAGCTCAACGAGCAGCATCTTGCCGAACTGCAGAGCAGTCAGCTGACCGGCGGGGTCGAACTTGCTGTTGCCGACACCGTTGACGACGCCGGCCTGCGCGCAGTAGCCGACAAAGCCGGCGGACCAGCGAGTGGAGGCCACGTCGGTAAAGGTAGCGCCGCCCGCGAGGGCGTCAGCAGCCTTGGAGCCGAGCTCGAGGTACGCGATGATCTTCGCGGCCTGCTCACGGGTCAGGTTTTCCTTGGCATTGAAATTGCCCTTTTCATCGCCAACGAACACACCAACGGCGTTCATGACGTCAACAGCTTCCTTGTAGTCGATCTTGTCGGCATCTTTGAAAGCTGCGTTGCTGATGGTGACGAGGGACATGGACATGACCAGCGCCAGCACCAGAGCGAGTAACTTTTTCATATAATGTTACTCTCCTTTCTGAAATTTCCGCGCATGGGGATGCCATATCCTCGAAGCAGTAGCAAAGAAAATACCACAACGCCCTGATATAAAAGGCATTGTGGCATTTTTTATAAATGAAGTGGTAGCCATTGGGTGGACGAGTGAGAACGGCAACACCTGACTTTGCCTTGCAAATCAAGGGGTTCGCAGGTAGCCTTTGGTAGACATCTTCTGACCCAATGAGCTTTTGCCTGTTAATTGTTTGCATCTGTGATGGAATATCGAAATGGAAAGCCGCTTCGACTCTTGTCAGCACATCCTATAATCTCACCTTGCTCAATCATCGGCTTAATTGTTCTCTGTATCATGCGGGGGCTCATACCAAGCGATTCTGAGATCTCATTCGCAGTACAGGCATCGTGCCTTGCAATGTAGTCTTTGATCAACGATTTGCGCTGCTGAGCAATCGTACCTTTACCGATGGTGAGATAAAAGCCTCGGTCTCGTTCTACCTTCTTTTCAGAAAGCAATTCATTTAAACAAGACTGTGCGTTTTGCTTTGTAATATCAAAGATATCGGAGCATTGTTCAGATGTGATGCCGTCATGTTGTGCAGTGTACAAAAGTATCCTTTGCTTGAGATCTTCTTTCATTTGGCGCTCGTTTTCCTCGCGGAGAGCTTTGGGAAGCATATTATCCATGCCTCCCTGAACCAGCAATTCCCGTGTTAATTTGCAAAGCCTCTCTAACGGCATCGGTTTGCGGGCTTGAGGAGAGAGAATCACCTGCGCTGCGTCCTCACACCTACGCCGCTCACTACATTCGCGCAGCAGATGTGTAACCTCGTCGTTTATGGTCACATCCCGATCTGCCAGACGGAGCATACTGTGCTCTAAATCTACCTGCTGCCATGTTAGGGCGGCAATTTCTTTGTATTGCAACCCGGCTGAATAAGCAAGCCAAAGTGCAACGCCTGCAGGTGTGGAGCGATTGTCCTCCAATATTTTTTGCAGCCGCTCTCGATCACACGTCTCGTTGTTCGGCAGTGAATGGTTTTCTATGCTTCTTGCGGCATCCTCCACATGAGCGACTTTATACCTTTGTTTCCAAAAGGAATCCCTGCTTAGTCCTGTCGTCCGTAATGCTTGCTGCCAGCCGTGTCCGGCGATTTGTTCTAAATTATAATTGTAGTGAAGATCGGCTAAGCGTACATTCGCAATGCCAGCATTTCGTAACGTAATACGGACAAGGTTTGAGATCGACTCCGGTGTGAGCGGCCGGTGAAATTTTTCACTCACTGCAACGTACGGACCGTATTCGCCATAGAGCGTTTTCCATTGCGCCAGGCAACGGTCAAGGTCTTCGCAGATCGGAATATCCCGATTCGGAAGGTGCAGCTGCTTCTTATCAAAGTCCACCTGATCCCACTGAAGGCTCTGAATCTCATTGCGCAGCAGTCCTGCACGCCATGCCAGGCGAAGAACAAGCCCTGCAATACTGCACGGATTTTTTGCAAGCAGATCCTCTAAATTTTCCTTTGTTGCTGGATCGAGCGCTATCCACTCTCCACCCTTCTTCACTTGACCCTCGTCATCTCTCAAATAATCCACGAGTACCTCCGCATGAAAGAACTGCAAAATCAGTTTATCGCTTTTTACAGAAAAATACAAGGTAAACATCTGTGTAAGATCTAATGTGTATCCCAACTCTTTCAAAGTTTTTTGCCATCGCCGCACGAAATCGTGCAACAGATGCCCCTCAGAGCACTCACGGTAGAAAACATTTTTCTAAAGCGCCGACTATGGCAAATAACTTATGGAGGAAATTTTATGGCAAGCAACCATACCACCAACTACCAGCTCAACCAATGGGCAAAGCCCGACCGCGTGATGATGGACGATTTCAACGCCGACAACGCCAAGATCGACGCGGCGCTGGCGGCGCGCAACTGCCGATTCTACACCACCAGCTACACAGGAGACGGGGAATTGACGAAAACCTGGACTTTCCCCGCAAAGCCGATCCTGATCGTTCTGACCTGCCCCACCCAATGGCTTCTTGCTGTTATAAACGCAAGAGAGGGCCACGGATGGGGCCAGCTGGGCGGCAATTCGGTAACCGGCTTGCCCTGCACGGTCGACGGAAACAGCGTCACATGGAGCGCGGAAAACAATTCTCAATCGTGGATGGGCAATAATAAGGACACGCAATATGGTATGTTTGCGATCTTAGAGGCCGAATAAAGCACACAAAAGACCCGCTCCTCTCGGAGCGGGTCTTTTATTATCTCAGCACGGATGTGCTTTGATATGCGGAATTAGGCGATAGAGATGGTCGCGTCAGATGCGGGCATCGTGAAGGTGAAGGTAACCTCCAGGCCGGCAGCGCCGAGGTCGGTGTTATTAGCAACCGTCAGCTGGCCGGCAGCAGATTTAGACACACCAGTAAAGGTGCCAGCATAGGCGGTATCGATGCTGTGGCCGCTCAGGGTGAAGACCGCGTCATCGCCAGTAGCCTTGCCGGTGAGCTTAGCAGTCACGGTGACAGTCTGGCCGGCGACAGCCTTCGCAGGACCCTCGAACTTGACGGTAACGCCGTTCGTGGTCTTCTCATCGGGCAGAGTGATGGCGTAAGACGTAGCCACGCTCTTGTCCTTCAGCACGATATTCTTATCGCCGCTGACGGTGAAGGTGACATCAGCCGCAGCATTGCCGGTGGTCTTGGTGATCTTCTGATCCGCACCGGAACCGACCGTGTAGGTCAGAGTCACAGAGCTGTTCGCATCAACAGCAGCGTACTTGACGGTCACATCGCTGTTGACCTTGGCATACTTGGTGCTGTTGTATTCGGTCACGCCGGTGAGCGTAGCGCTGGTGTTATCGGTCACGGTCACATAACCGGTCTCGATAACGATGGTATCAGCATCGCTGGTCATCGCGCCGTCACTGTTGGGAGCATACGCAAAGAAGTAGGTCTTGCCGCCCTTCACGAACTTGTAAGCCGTGCCGTCGGTGCCGTACTTCGCAGCAAATTCCTTCTCGGAGATCTTGGAAGTAGCGCCCTTCGCCAGGTACTCAACGACAGTGCCATTGACGGTCAGCGTGTAGTACTCGGGATTGCTCTCGGTGAAGAAGTAGGTCACGCCGTTCTTGTTGGCCATGACAGTGCCGCCCATCAGGCCGGTCACAGTGTAGCCGTTGTCAGCGAGGACATTTGCAATGTTGTCGACCTTCTTGCCGTCAACCTTGGGGATGACCACGGTGTAGCCATCGATGTAGGCCTTCTGCGGGTTGGCAGGATCAAACTTGCCGGACTCGGGAGTGGTGCTCTGGGGGACCTCGATGATGATGACGTCCTTGAGGACCTTGGTGTTGGTGTCGGCGCTGGCGTAGACCATATCGTTGGTATCGTCGGCGACAGAGGCGACCGCGGAGACCGTGATGGTCTTGTACTTCTCGTCAACAACATAGACGTTGGTCTTGTCGTTGTAGGCCCAGAAGGTAGCAGTATTCTTGTTGCCGGTGTAGTTGAGACCGAGGACCACGCGGTTCGCGGCGACCGTACCGGTCTGGTAGCCGGAGTTACTCGCCGTTTTGGTCGCGCTGAAGGTGTTGGAGTTCTTCACGTCGGTGAAGCTGGTGATGATGTCGTTCTTGTCCTTGATGACATTGTTAGCGGCAACGAACACCTCGTTGGCGTTGTTGTTGAGACCGGCGGTGGTGATGGTGGCATCGACCTTAACGGTGGTCTCCTCGCCGTCAACGATGGCGGGCAGGACATAGTAGGAGCCGGTGGAATCGGTGATGATGTCGGCATTGGCCTTCTTGACGAAGTAGGTGTCAACATCGGAGATACCGGCGAGGTTGATCGCGGAGATGTAAACGACCTCGACCTGGTTGGTGTAGTCGTTGCTGGTCTTCACGGCGAAGCCGGTGATGCCCTTCGTGGTGTCGATGCTGGGCATGTTGGCATAGCCGGTGTAGACGTTGTAAGCAACATCGCTGCCGTCCTTGGTGGCGACCATGAAGATGGTCTCGGAGGTAGCATAGTATTTGGTGCTGCCGAGTTTGAGCTCAGACTTGCCGTTGGTGAACGTGGCGTTCGTGCCGATGCTGGCAGCGGTGGTGTCATAGTTGTCCTGAACGGTCAGCTCATAGACGCCGTTCTTCTCAACATAGGTGACGATGTCGCCGATGTAGTTGTTGACCAGGTTGCCGCCAGTGAGGGTGCTGCCGGTCTTGAGCTTGGCGGTGACAGCCTTCTGGGTGCCGTCGGGCAGGAGCAGGGTCACGCCGGTGGTGCGGTCACCGTAGGGGTTGGTGGAGCCAACACCGATGACGGTGGCATAGTTCTTGGTGCCTTCCACACCGGCGATGTACAGGGCGTAGCCGTAAGCGTCGAGATAGACATCAACGTCAGCCTTGTTCACGTCGAAGTTGTAGATCTGAGAGGCAGCGCCGTTCTCGTCGACGACATAGAAGTTGGCACTGTACTTGTAGGTCTCGCTGTCAACGGTGAAGTTGTTGGCGGAGTTGCCGACGGTGCCGACAATCGCCTTGCCGTTCCACTTGGTGAGGAGGCCGGTGGTGCTCTTCTCAAGGATGGCGGCGGACTGAACGTCATAGCGGCCGGTGGCCTTGTCATAAGCGGCGGTGTAGGAGATCAGGTCGCTCTTCTCGAAGCTCTCGGTCTCGTACTTGTTGAGGGTGCCGGGCTTGGTCAGACCGTTGATGGTCACGCTGCGCTCATCGGAGCCGCTGGCCTTGGTGACGGCGCTGATCTTGCCGACATAGGTGTTGATCTCGGTGACAATGACGGTGTTGTTGTCGTCGTCATACCAGACCTGAGTCAGAACGCCGTTGGCGCCGAACTTATGATCGTCGTCGTTCTTGGTGACGCTCGCAGCAGCGGGAGTCGTGGTCTTGCCGTCGACATAGTACTCAGTGATCTTCGCGGACTTGGTCAGGCCGAGGTCAGCGTAGACGACTTCGTAATCGGTACCGGCAGTGTACTCAAGGTCAGCATCCTTGACATACTCGCCGACCTTCTTGTTCTCGAAGGTCCAGGTGCGGGTGGGACGGCCGAACGCATCGGTGGTGTCAGAAAGAACGAGCTTCTTGTAGAGCTTCTCGCCGAGCTCGATGGTGTACTCGCCGGAGTTGGTGAGCTTATCCTTGGAGATGGTCTGCTCCTTGGCGATGGTGTTAGTAACATAGGTGGGGGTGGAAGCGCCGAAGTTGATCTCAGCACCGTTCACGGTGATGTTGCTGCCCTTGGTAGCATACTCCACAGTGGGGGTCTTGAGGGCGTTCAGAGTCATCTGAGCGGCCTTCTCACGGCTGAGAACCTGATTGACGGAGCCGTCGATGCCGTTCATGAGGCCGGTGGTGGCGATGAGCTTGCTGGTGTTGATAGCCCAGTCGGTGCCGACCATGCC
>ERZ1027273.389-NODE-389-length-14390-cov-5.702616_pt1 | contig 14390 bp, 10 predicted proteins | sample MGYA00519256_ERZ1027273 | MGnify/ENA primary metagenome ERZ1027273 (study PRJEB26926, sample SAMN06164431) | human gut metagenome | biome: ENVO:00009003; feature: ENVO:2100002; material: ENVO:00002003 | host: Homo sapiens | place: USA | collected 2012 ...
GTCAGGCCGCAGGCCGCTTTGCGGCGCTCCAAAAGCAGATGGGCGGGCACACAGACGTTTACGCGGTGGACAATCACTCCTGCGTGATCAATGCCGCGATGGAGCAGCTTGCCAAGCCGGAGCGCAGTGTGGAGCGAAAGGCGGTGAAAAAGGACGTGCCGGAGAGGTAAAATCGTTTTTGAAATAAGGCAAAGGAACAAATGGCTTTATTTCAAAAAGTGATTGTCTTTTTGAAATAAAGCAGGTATAGTAGAGAGTATATTTCAACTTCTTTCAAAAGGAGGCGCATGAACAGATGAACCGAGCAGGTAAATTTGTCAATAATATGCCGGGAGATACTTCATATCAGTCATTTTGTCCTAATCCACTTCCACCAGTTCCGGGACTTGAATTCGATGAGGATATGCTTCAAATTCTGGTCAAGGCAAGCCGCAGTTTGAAGCAGTTGGATGTTTCTGCCCAATTGATTCCAAACGCCGAGCTGTTTATATCTATGTATGTCCGCAAAGAGGCGCTCATGTCCTCACAGATGGAAGGAACACAATGTACCTTGGACGACATCCTTGACCCTGAGCTTGATACCAACGCAAACTTGGATACAGCAGATGTCGTGAACTATGTAAAGGCAGCTCAATATGCCCTTACAAGGCTTCATGAACTTCCTATTTGTAACCGTCTTTTCCGTGAAGCTCATGCTATTTTGTTGGAAGGCGTCCGTGGGCAGGAAAAGAACCCCGGAGAATTTCGACGCTCACAGAACTGGATTGGCCCTGCCGGTTGCGGCTTGAAGGATGCACGATATATTCCGCCAAATCCGGAAGATATGGTGACTGCTATGTCGGATCTGGAAAAGTATATCAACGAAAATCAGGACTATGATCCTCTGGTACGGGCTGCCTTGATCCACTATCAATTTGAAACGATTCACCCGTTTTTGGATGGCAATGGACGAATCGGCAGATTGCTGATTTTGCTTTATCTGATGGAACAGGGATTACTGAAGGAACCAGTTATCTATGTGTCCTACTTTCTGAAAAAGAATCAGGTGGAATACTATGACCGAATCAGCGAGGTACGCAGAAGCGGAAACTACGAGCAATGGGTAAAATTCTTCTTGGAGGCAGTAGATTCCGCAGCCTCAGATGCTGTGGAATCTATAGAAAAGCTCTCAAAACTGCATGAAAAGAATATCGCTTTGTTGCCAAAGCCAAAGCGGAAAAAGGATAATCTGCGTATGCTGTTCGATTACCTTGAAAAGCATCCTATTATTGATATTAAGCACACATCAGAGACTCTTAAAATCAGCTATAACACGACTTCTACCGCGGTAAAGACGCTTGTGGAGTTGGGTATCCTGCGTGAAACGACAAATGCAGCACGAAATCGTGTGTTTTCTTACGAAGCATATCTTGAAATACTCAGAAATGGAACTTAATAAGTCTAAAGCGCAGGCAGAAATGCTTGCGCTTTTTTCATGTCTCCAGGAGATGAACACTGTGCCCTATCTATCAAAAGACCAGATCGCCACCGCCCGCGAGATGGACCTGCTGACCTACCTGCGCCGCTTTGATCCGGAGGAGCTGGTCCATATCGGCGGGAACACCTACACTACCCGCACCCACGATTCCCTGAAAATCTCCAACGGGAAATGGTGCTGGTGGTCGCGGAACATCGGCGGCACGAATGCGCTGGACTATCTGACCTGCGTGGAGGGCATTCCTTTTTTGGATGCCGTGCAGCGCATTCTCGGAGAACCGCCCCACGCGCCGACCAAATCAGAGCCACCCGCACCGCTCCCGAAAACTGAATTTACCCTCCCACCCAAACACGCCGACAATCGGCGTGTTTTTGCATATCTGCGGAGCCGCGGCATTGACGCGGAGATCATCAACCACTGCATCAAGCACGGGCAGCTTTACGAGGATGCCGAGCGTCACAACTGCGTATTCGTGGGTTATGAACATGGAAAGCCTGCCTATGGTGCGCTGCGCGGAACTCTTTCGGATACCACCTTTGCCGGTGAAGTCCCCGGCAGTGATAAGCGGTTTTCCTTTGCCGTTCCCCTTTGCGCCGGTGGCAAAACCCTCTGCGTGTTTGAATCCGCCATAGACGCCCTTTCTTACCTGACGCTGCTGAAGCTGCGCGGGCAGGATTGGCGCACCGTCAATACGCTGTCCCTCTCTGGCATCTACCGGCCAAGAAAGGATGGCTCCATCCGATTCCCCGCGGCACTGGAGCAATACCTGAAGGACAATCCCGGCGTGGCACGGATCGTGCTGTGCCTGGATAATGACGGGCCGGGACGGGCGGCATCCGCAGCCATTCAAAAGAGACTTTCCGAGTATGAAGTCATCGACAACCCACCACGGCGCGGAAAAGACTACAACGACCAGCTCCAACTTGTGAAAGGGATCAGCGGTAGGGTAAAGACCCGTGGTGGTATGGCACGCTGATTTTCTTTTTCGGCTGGTTTAGGACTGCAAGCGGCCTGCGGCTGCTTTGCAGTCGCAAGCATAGCATTTTGACATCAAAATGCGCTTGTTAAGGGGCGCAGCCCCTTAATATCCCCACTTCAACAGGAAAGGAGCCTCTATGAAACGCAACAATGTCAAGCAAATTACCATTCGCCTGACCGCTGATGAATACGCCCATGTCAAACAGCTATCCAAGGACAGCGGCTTGAAAATGGAACCTGCGATTCGGCAGCTTATCATGGGCGTGAACCTGCGTCCCCGTCCGCCTGATGAACTGCCGGAACTGCTGCGTCAGCTTTCCGGCATCGGCACAAATATCAACCAAATCGCCAAAGTCGCCAATGCCTCCGGCTATGTCCGCAAGGAGGATATTCAAAGCATCATGGAAATGCAGGCGGCATTGTGGAGGGCGGTGAAGCGGGGGTAATGGCTGTTACCAAAGTTTTTGCCATTCGCGTCCGTTTAGATGATCGTGTACGCTACATCACCGATGGAGAAAAAACCTCGCTGACGTCCAGCATCACTTACATCTCTAATCCAGAAAAGACGGAGCAATTCTTTTTCACTTCTGTGTTGAATTGCAGCAGCGTGGACACCGCTCTTTCTGAAATGATGGAAACCAAACAGCAGTTTGGCAAAACAGGCGGTGTCCTCGGCTACCATTTCATTCAATCCTTTCAGCCGGGTGAGGTCACGCCAGAGCAGGCACACGCTGTCGGGCTGGAATTTGCCAAGCGGTTGTTTGGTAAACGGTATGAGGTCGTTATCAGCACCCATTTGAATAAGCACCACCTGCACAATCATCTGGTGGTCAATTCCGTGTCCTGTGTAGATGGGCAGAAATACCATTCCAACCCGGAGAGTTATTACAACGATGTGCGCGGCACTTCGGACGCGCTATGCCGGGAGAACGATCTATCCGTCATCACCCCGCAGGGCAAGGGCAAGCATTACGCTGAGTGGAAGGCGGAGCAGGGCGGCAAGCCCACCGTGCGCGGCGTGATCCGTGCCGACATTGACGCCATCATCCACCAAGCCTACACCTACGATTCCTTTCTCATGCTCCTGCGACGAAACGGCTATGAGGTGCGGCGCAGCCCCAACCGGAAATACACTGCGGTCAAGCCCCCCGGCGCAAAGCGGGCAAAGCGGGCGATCCGCCTGGACAGCTTGGGCGAGGGCTACACCGAAGCGGATATTCTGCTGCGGCTCTCCCACCAGCGGCATGGCGGCATGGCCCCGCCAATCATCGCCCATTCCGTCAAGCGTTACCGAATAAAGGGCAAACTGGCCACCGTCCGAAAAAAGAAAATCACCGGCTTTCACGCCCTCTATCTCCGCTATCTCTACCTGCTGCGTGGGGGCAGGCGGAAAAAGCTGCCGCCCAAGCTGCCTTTCTCCGTCAAGCGGGAGGTCATTCATTTGGAGCGGTATGAGCAGCAATTCAAATACCTTTTATCAAGCGGAATCACTACCGAAACGGAGCTGGAGCAGCGTATCCGTGTGCTGGAGTGGGACATCCGCTTGTTGGAGGAACAGAGAAAACCACTTTATCAGGAAAGGAGGAATACCAACGATGAAGAAGCACAAGCCAAGTACAGCGCGGAGATCCAACAGCAGACTGCCGCCCTGCGGGAAAAGCGCGGGGAGCTGCGTCTGTGCCGCAGGATACAGGCAGACATTCCGAGGGTATCCCAGCAGTGCCAGCAGGCGCAGGCTGAACGGCAGAAAAATCTAAAGAAGAAGGAGGAACACGAGCATGAGTACCAACGGTGAAACCGCTGACCTGATGGTGCGTGAGGGTATCCAGATCACCGAGAGCGCCCTCAAGCTGGCAGGGCTGGGGGCGAAAAATCTTGCCGCCCTTCTGATTGCCCTTGCCAATGACAACCAGAAGCTCGCCGGTAAGACCAACCTCAAGCGCCTGATCCACGACGGCGAGGAGCTGACGATCTTTTCCGTCAAGCAGGAGGACTTGAAGGGCTTTCAGATGGAAGCCAAACGCTACGGCGTCCTGTTTTATCCCATCGTCAATAAGGTGGAAAAGACCGGCACGGTGGAGATCATGGCGAAGGCAAGGGATGCCAAGCAGATCAACCGCATTTTTGAACGCATGGGCTATCCTGCGCCTGTGAAGGAGGATACTGCCGCAAAAAAAGAGAACGCCCGCGCTCCGTCCGAGAACAGCTCCAAGGAGCGCGGGACTGGTGCGAGAGCGTCTACGGAACCGGCTGCGGAGAAGGCTGACGCCCGCCCCTCCGTCCGCAGCCGCCTGATGGCACTGCAAGCCGCGGCAGAACGGGATGGCACGGCCCCTACCAAGGACACCGTGCGGGAGGCCATTCAAAAGGCTATGCCCACGCGGGAATAAATTGATTTTGAGAAGGAGAAACGAACATGGCAAAGTTAGACGATTTGATCCAGCAGAAGCAGCAGCGGGACGAGGACTGGAAGGCAAAGAAAACAGCGGAGCGCGAGGAATTGGGGCAGCTTTCCGACGATGCGGTCATGCGCGTCACCAGCGAACCCGGCGCATACCTCCACTATCTGGACACGCAGGCCATCAACCCGCGATACAGCGCGTCCAATGTGATGCTGGCAATGGCGCAGAACCCGGAGATCACCTACATCAACAGTCTGGAGGTGTGGAACCGCTTGGGGCGCAGCGTCAACCGTGACGAGAACGGCATGAAGATCCGCGTGTCGGATACCTATGTGAAGGACGGAAGGGAGTATCACGGCTATAAGATCGGGCGTGTGTTCGATATTTCCCAGACCCACGGCAAGGCCGGTGTTCCGGCGCTGAGCCTGAAAGACAATACACCGGAAATGGACGCCGCCCTGCGCCGATTGCTGGACAGCTCCCCCGTTCCCGTGGTCACCAGCAGCACCATGTACCAGGACGCCGTTTATGATCCTAAGACGCAGAGCATTACGGTATCCAGCCGCCTGATCGACAGCAAGATCTTTGCGGCGCTCTCCCGCGAGATCGTCCACGCCGGTATCCATGACCACGGACGCTATCCCTACTATACCCGCGAGGACTGCGCCATGGACGCCGAGAGCGTCAGCTATATGCTCTGCCGTAATTTCGGCGTGGAGGCCCCGCAGCCCGATGTGTGCCGCGTGGGACAGGTCTTTGACGGCATGGAGGTGCAGGATCGCCGCGGCGTGGTAGACAGCCTGCAAAAGTATTTTCGTAAGCTGCAAAATGATATCCAGCGTGAGATCTCTCCGCAGGAGCGTAAGCAGCCGGAGCAGAATCGGTCCGTTCGTTAAGAAAGAGAGGCGTAATGTGAAAAAGAAAGTTGCGTTTGCACTCTGCACGGCGCTGATGCTGTGCAGCATGAGTGTCGCGGCGCTGGCCGCAGGGCCCATGACAGAAGCCGATACGGTATCCACAATGATCTCTGCCGCAGATACACTCCCCGGCATTTCCGCCTATCCCGCCGAGGTCAGAGCCAGCGAGGAAAACGGTGTGTACCGATTAGAAAAGGTCTACTACCTGACCGCAAAGGACGATCCCGCCACGATCCCCACCGCTGACTTTGAGCGCGAGGGCCGCACCTATACGCTCCTTGATTTGCTGAAAAATGACCAGACAGAAACGGACACGCGGGAGCATATCGAGGTGGTCACGCTGGAGAGCAAGACCAAGGACATGGCGGAAATTCTGAAAATGCTGGAGCCGAAGCTGGAGGTCAAGACCGAGGACGGCTATGAGGGTGTCCTGTCCCTTGACCACACCACCATTCAGGTGGAGGCTGCGGGGTACGGGACCAGCAGCCGCACGGTGACGGCAGAGCGCATCTATCCCAACCTCTCCGATGCGGATGTGTCCCTTGTTCCCAAGTCCGTGAACGAAAATGGCCGCACCCTGACCCTTGCCGATGTAAGCTGGCAGGAGGCGGCGGTCGATCCCACGGACGGCTATGACATTCCCATCCGCTACACCGCCGTGGCAAGCTACACCGGCACCGCCACCAGCAAATACGCCACTGGCTACACCGTCACGGCGGACTATAAGGGTGACGTCACCCGCACAAGCTGTGATACAGTGGTCTATACCGCCGTTTTTTCCAGCGTTGGGAATGCAGCGGCGAAAACCGGACGCAGTAGTTTTAACTGGCTGTGGCTGCTGATCCCCGTGGGAGCGGCGGCGCTGGGTGGCTGCGGCTATGCCGGTTACAAAGGCTACAAGCACTACATCAATAAGAAAAGAGGGTACGCCGCATGAAAAAATATCTAACCACGCTGCTGGCCGCCTGCTGTATGCTGGCGGCTTTTTCCATGCCTGCATCGGCATTGGAGTATCACTTTGACGGCCCGGACGCAGGGCTGTTCGGACGCCCCACCTCGGACGATACGATTTATGTCACGATGGACAAGCCTGCGAATACCGACCGCAGCAAAAACGCCGCCTATATCCCACCTGCTTTTGGCTCGCCTACCTCTTATACGCTGAATGCCGGGGAACTGCTGACACCAAACCTTGTGAGCGGTTCAGTCGCGGAAACAATCAGCGGCACAGGCGGTGTGACCGTCCTGCCGCCTACGACTTCGGGCAGTAGCAGCGGAAATACCGGTTCTTACACGCCGGTGAAGTACACCGCGGTCACGAAAGACCTCTATTACAGCGGCGGCTACCTCGGTACACTGAAAATCCCCACCCTCGGTCTGTCTGTCAAGGTGTATCAGGGGACGGACGCGGACGCGCTCCGCAAGGGTGCGGGGCATTTTGCCGGCACCTCCATTTGGGAGGGCAATGTGGCCATCGCCGGACACAACCGCGGCGTCAACAATCACTTTGGCAAAATTCACACCCTTGACATTGGCGACACCATCAAGCTGACCACCCAACTCGGCACACGCAGCTATGAGGTGTACTCTGTCAGTAAGATCGGCGTGGACGATACCAGCATCCTAAACGACAGCACGGAGAACATCATCACCCTTGTCACCTGCGTGAAGAATCAGCCGGATTACCGCTGGTGTGTGCAGGCGCGAGAAAAATGATGAGATGCTGTGATGGCCATTGATGTAAAAACTTTTACTGAGCTCCAACGCCTCCATATTTTTTGACACCCACCAACTTTTACGATACCATGAACCCATTAAAAGACTTTGGAGGTACACTCTATGAAGCGAGGAAGTTTTGCGGCAGGTTTTCTTACCGGCTTGTTGGTGGTGGGCGTCACCACCACAGCCTACGCCGCCGGGATCATGGCAGAGCGCAGCACCCACCGCGTATTTGTCGATGGACGGGAAGTACAGATGGAAGCCTATGTCATCAACGGCAACAACTATGTGAAGCTGCGGGACATTGGCGAACAGGTCTGTTTCAATGTTTATTGGGACAGCGACAACGGCTGTGTGCAGGTGGAAAGCGGAAAGCCCTACACCGGAACCGCACCCCAGCAGACTGCCGCAGCCCCCACAGACGGTTCTCGGTATGTTCCCAAGGCGGGCGATGTGATCCGCTGCGACGATGGTACGGACTACACTATTAAAGATGTATCCCGCTGGGATAAAAACGCCTTTTCCAGCGCACCGCTGGGAGAACTGCCCACCGCCACCTGTGACTGGAGCAAGCTGCCCCAGCCGGAAATGCCGCAGGCAGAAGCGCGCCACTTTACCAGCGGCGGACAAGACTACCTGTTCCAGCGCAATCTCTACGAAACGCGCCGGATGCTCTATACCTTGTATAATGCCATCGGGGAAAACCCCGAAACATGGCAGAACGGCCAGCCGGTGAAATTCCCCAGCGGGAATGATAAGGTGAAGATCAACCTGACCATTCCCGCAGATGTCACACCGCAGAGCTTTTGGCCGTGGCGCTCGGAGCAGATCACAGAGCTATTCAATTCCTGCCCTCCGGGGACTTACTCTCTGGAGGCATGGGACGTCTACAAAAACGGCGTGTTTCAATACACTGAGTACAGCATCTATGTGAGCTGACAACTTCATATCTCAACGCGCGGGCGGTATGCAAAAGCATACCGCCTTTTTTATATCCAAAAAATTCAGGAGGAACGTACTATGAAAAAACGATTGATCTCCATGCTGCTGTTGGTGGTCATGGTGTTGGGAATGCTCCCGGCCACGGCCCTTGCCGCCAGCAGTGAGGAGGAAGCCCTGGGCGAAGTCAATATCTACAACGGAGAGCAGAAGCTCTCCTACCTCTCCATCAACGGGCGAATCCGTGAGCTGATCTACACCTATTTCAACCATGTGGATGCCAACGGAAAAAACAAGGAGATTCCTGCCTACTGCGTCAATCCGAATACAACAGGTGTGCCGCAGACGGTAGGCCCCGGCGAGAGCATCAAATACATCGCCAAGGAAAAGGGCAACGATCCGAAGGTCATGGGTATCATCGCCAACGGCTATCCCACCCGTGGCCTTTCGGAGCTGAAGCTGGAAAACAAGTACCACGCCTACTATGCGACCAAGATGGCGCTGTGGTGCTACCTGCTCCCCAACTGGAATATCAACAACCTAAAGGTCAATCCCAACCTGACCGGCGCGGAGCTTCAGCGGGCGCGGGCTATCCTTGCCGCCGCCAAGGACATCTATGTGCGTGGCACGGCGTGGAACAAGATATACTCGCCCCGTGTTACCGCTGCCCCCGACCGCGACACCGCCTATGCCGTCACGGTGGACGGACAGCAGTACAAGCAGCAGGTATTCACCGTCCATTCCGACACATGGGTATGTAATTACGCCATCCGCGTGGCCTTTTCTGATCCCGCCTCCGTCCCCGCAGGAGCGCGTATTGTGGACATGAACAACAAGGATATTACCACCATCACCACCTCCGGCACCGGGGATGGCTACGGCGGCAAATTCAAGGTGCTGTACCCTGCCGCTGCGGTGGCGGGCAAGACCGGCAGTGTCCAGCTTTCTTTTACCACCGATGTTTATAAGTATGCTGTGTTTTACGCTGTGTGCGCAGAGCAGAACAAGTACGGTAAGCTGCAAAATTATATGTGCGACACCGATCCTACCGTTACCATGCGCCTGTCCACCTACAGCAATTACAGCGATGGCGGTGAAGTGGAACCGCCCGACACCGGTCTGAAGATCATCAAGCTGGAAAAAGGTACGGATACCCCGCTCAGCGGTGCCATTTTTGAGGTGGTCGATCCTGATGGAGCCACTGTCGGCACCTTCGCCACCGGCTCGGACGGCACCGTGACCATCCCTCTGACACTGGCGGGCAACTACACCGTGTATGAGCGTGTGGCACCCCTGGACCATCTGCTCAGTGATACGCCCGCACAGAATATCAAGGTTGAGTATGGCAAGGTGGCGGAGCTGACCTGCTGGAACGAGCCTTACGGAACGCTTCGCATCGAGAAGCTGTCCGACACCGGGGCGCACCTGCCCGGTGCCATGGTGCAGATCAAGCACATCGAGAGCGGCGTAACCTACACCGCCGAAACCAATTTTGCGGGCTATGCCATCTTTGACAACATCAAGCCCGGTGCTTATGAGATCAAGGAGATCACCGCGCCCTCCGGCTGGCTGAGGGACGACGCCACCTATACGGCTTCCGTGGCCACCGGCGAAACGACGATCTTTTCTCTCGTGAACAAGGAACTGCCCGGTCTGCGGATCATCAAGTATGACCGCAAGAACATGGCGGCGATGGCCAATGTCACCTTCGAGATTTTCCGTGACAGCGTTTCTCTCGGTAAATTCCGCACGGACGAGTTTGGCGAAATCCTCTTGACCGATGCTGCCCCCGGCACCTACCGCGCCGTGGAGGTGGATACCGGCAGCGACGGCCACATCCTCGACACCACGCCGCAGGAGGTGGAGCTGTCTGCCGGAGACGGCATCAAGGAGCTGCTGTTCTTCAATGATGTGAAGCCCGGTATGCGGCTTATCAAAGTGGACAGCACCGACCCCAGCAAGGTCATTCCCAATGCAGTTTTTGAAATCAAGTCCGTGGCTGGTGACTACGGCCCCAAGGAGTTTACCACCGACCAGAACGGCGAGATCGACCTCTCCAAGCTGCCCACCGGCGCGTATGTGGTGACGGAAAAAGCCTGTGAGGGCTATATCATCGACCAGGCCCAGCGTATCATCCAGCTTGACCCCAACGAGGATGCACAGTTCGTATTCACCAACACCATCAAGCCCTCGTTGCAGATCATCAAGACCAGCTCGGACGGGAGCCGCCTGAAAAATGTTCATTTCCGTATCGCCAAAATTGAGGATGGAACGCATTATCTTGACCGCACCACCAACGAGCAGGGCGAAATTCTGATTGCCGATTTGGAGCCCGGCGTTTACTCCGTCAAGGAAACCGCCACGGATTCCTCACACATCCTCGACCTGCGGGAGTATCACATGGAGCTGTTCGCAGGCCGAACCAGCACCCTGACCATCGAAAACCAGAAGCGCCCCAACCTGACCGTCTACAAGCACGACGCCGATACCGGTGAGCCGATTGCGAACACCGTGTTTGAAGTCCGCGCCGCAGACGGCCACAGCGTCGATCAGATCAAGACGGACAGCGAGGGCAAGGCGGAGCTGAAGAACTTGCTCCCCGGCGTGTACGAAATCTCGGAAAAGTCCGTGCCGTCCCCGTATCTGTTAGATGCGCCTGCACAGTTGGCTACGCTTTATCCCAACCGCGACCACACCGTTTATTTTGAAAATCATCAGAAGCCCGCACTGACCGTCAAAAAGGTGGACAGCGTGACCGGCGATCCCTTGCAGGGTGCAAAGTTCCATGTTACCTACGCCAGCAACAACACCGGCAGCGGTGAGATCAACGACCTCGGCACCTACTACACCGGCGAGAACGGTCAGTTCCAGCTCACCGGTTTGCGGGACGGCTGGTACAAGGTAACGGAGCAGGAGCCGCCCACGGGGTACGCCATCAAGGAGGCCACGCAGGAGGTCTACATCAAGTCCGGCACTTCCAAGACACTGACCTTTGAAAATATTCCCCTCTCTGCGCTGGTGGTGTGGAAGTACGACAGCGTCACCGGCGAAGCAGTCAGCAACGCCGTATTTCAAGTGAAATACCTCGGCGGCACCTCCGGCACTGGCGGCACAGTCATCGGCACCTACAAGACTTCCGCCAATGGCAGCTTCACCGTGACGGGGCTGAAAGAAGGCACTTATATCGTCGAAGAACTCTCCAGTGACAGCGGCCATGTCATCGACTCCGCACCGCAGACGGTCTACATCAGCGGCAAGCAGCAGGATGTGGTGCAGCTCTATTTTGGCAACAGTCCCAAGGGCAGCCTGCTGGTGAAGAAGATCGACAGCGCGACCCACAAGCCCCTTTCTGATGTGGAATTTATGGTGACGACCGCAGACGGAACGGTGGTGGGTGACGCCAACGGCAAATATGTGACGGACAGCGCAGGTACTTTCACGATTACAGACATCGTCCCCGGCACAACGCTGGTGGTAAAGGAAACCCGCGCAAGGGACGGCTATCTGCTGGACGATGCACCGCAGGCCGCAACCGTCAAGGCTGGCCAGACCGTGACACTGGAGTTCCGCAATCAGCCGCAGGGCTCCCTTATTATCAATAAGCTGTCCAGTGCGGATAAGAAAACACCCCTGGAGGGTGTGCTGTTCCAGATCACCTATTCCGACGGCAGCTTCGTGGACAATGGCGCACTTTCCAGCAAGGGCCTGTATCGGACTGATAAAAACGGCCAGATCATTCTCAGCGGCATCACCGGGACGGTTATCGTAACGGAGGTGGAAACCATCAAGGGGTATCGCATTGACGATGCCTCCCGCAGCCAGACCATCGAAGTCCGCGCCAATGATACCCAGCAGCTTTGGTTCTACAATGCTCCCATCTCCCGAATCCTGCTCCACAAGGTGGACAAGGCCACCGGCAAGGGCATTTCCGGCGCGGTGTTCCTGCTTTACGACGGAAATCACAATCCCATTGGGGAATATGTGACCGATCAGGATGGCTATATCTACGCCGACGAGGGACTGACCGATGGCCGCTATTATCTGCGTGAGATCAAAGCTGCCCCCGGTTATGTGCTTGATCCTGAACTGAAAACAATCTATGTCCGTTACGGCTCTACCACAGAAATCGAGTGGAGCAATACCGCGGAGTGCGGCCAGATCCAGATCATCAAAAAATCTGCGAACGACAATCCTATCAACGGTCTGCCTGCCGGGACGCTGCTGGAGGGCGCAGTGTTTGAGATCTACGACAAGGCGGGCAATGTGGTGGACACCATCAAGTCCGACCGCAACGGACGCGCCATTTCCAAGACGCTGCCGCTGTCCCGCTATACCATCCGGGAAATCAAAGCACCTGCGAATTACTCCATCAACCCCACAGTGATGACCGCCTATCTGGAATTCAACGGGCAGATCGTCACCTTTGAAGCGCAGAATGCCAGCGTTTCCACCGGCATTTCCATTAAGAAAACAGGTCCCGTGCAGGCCGTTCCCGGTCAGCCCATTCGCTATGTGTTCTCGCAGATCAAGAACAGCTCCAACGTTGCCCTCGACTCCTTCTATTGGCGCGATCAGCTTCCCGCGCAGGTGACGCTGAGCAAAATCGTCACCGGCAGCTACAATCAGCCGCTTTCCTACAAGGTGGTCTATAAGGCCAACCTCTCCGGGGACTACCGCACTTTGGCGGACAATCTGAGTACAAGCAAGGTTTACGTATTGGACGCCCGCCCCGCTGTCCTCGGCTTTGCCGCCAATGAGCGTGTTGCCGAAGTCATGTTCGTGTTCGGAAATGTAAAGGCGGGCTTTGCACAGGTAGAAACGCCTTATATCTACGCCACTGCCCGCAGCGGTCTTGCCAACAATGCCAGCGTTTTGAATGTGGCGGATGTGGGCGGCCTTTACAATGGGCAGTGGATTCAGGCGGTGTCCCGCTGGCTCACTACCGTCTACACCAAAACAACGGTGAAGCTGCCTAAAACGGGGTACTAAGCCTTGCGGCAGAATGACTTTCGCAGCGCCGCCCCTGTGTGGGCGGTGCTCTCCCCGTTGGTCCTCTGGCTCGCGGCAATCGCCGCCTATGCCTACGAGGACGGTATGAACCTCTTTCAATGGATGGGGCGTTTCAGCCAAGTGCTGGAGCGCCCCTTTTCCATAGGCTGGACGCCCTACACACTGAAATGTATGCTGGGGAGCCTGCTGCTTTACGGCTGTGGCATTGCGCTCTACTACTCCAGCCGGGAGAATCGGCGACCGGGCGAGGAGTACGGCAGCGCCCGATGGGGCAATCCCAAGGAACTGAACCGGAAGTATATGGATCACCAGCATAAGGACGCCAACATCATTCTGACCCAGCGCGTCCGGTTGGGTATGGACGGCTACATCACCCAGCGCAACATGAATGTTCTGGTAGTGGGCGGCTCCGGCTCCGGCAAGACCCGCTTTTTCTGCAAACCCAATATTTACAGTGCGAATTGCTCCTATCTTATCACCGACCCCAAAGGGGAACTGCTGCGGGCAGCGGGCGGATTACTGGTGGCGCTGGGCTATGAAGTCCGGGTGTTCAACCTGATCGACCCAAGCCAGTCCGACGGATACAACCCCTTTTCATACATTCACAGCGAAAAAGATGTGCTGACCCTCATTGATAACCTCATCAAAAATACCACGCCCCGCAACGCTTCCAGCAACGACCCCTTTTGGGAGAAGGCGGAGATCGCGCTGGACTCAGCCCTTATGCTCTACCTCGTCAGCGAAGCACCCTCGGAGGAACAGAACTTTGAGACTTTGATCTACATGATGAATTTTGCCGATGTAAAGGAAGAAGATGAGCAGTACCGCAGCCCGCTGGATATGCTGTTTCGAGCCTTGGAGGAGGAACAGCCGAACCATGTTGCGGTGAAGCAGTATGCAATATTCAAGCAGGCAGCGGGTGTTGTATGCTCTAAAAGACTTCTTAAT
>ERZ1027273.436-NODE-436-length-13517-cov-9.062472_pt1 | contig 13517 bp, 7 predicted proteins | sample MGYA00519256_ERZ1027273 | MGnify/ENA primary metagenome ERZ1027273 (study PRJEB26926, sample SAMN06164431) | human gut metagenome | biome: ENVO:00009003; feature: ENVO:2100002; material: ENVO:00002003 | host: Homo sapiens | place: USA | collected 2012 ...
CTACACGTCCGCAGGTTAGTACATATATCTCAGGTTAGTGGCGTTTTTTTGAAAGACCAATGTCAGTGCAGTTGCACTGATACACCCACGAAATTATTAATTACTTGTCGATATGGAAACTGTTTTAAGCAGTGTTGGCGATATATTTCACTGCGTGGGCTTTGATAATAATCAGTTTATCGACAGCCTGTGCGTTAGTGCTTTTAAAACGTGCTATTATGCTTATCTGTAGGTTGTGAATTCCTGTACCCAGTAATACTTATAAGCATCGTTATATGTGCCGAATGCTACGGCGAGATTTTCAAAATCGGGATTGAGAATATTTTCACGGTGACCCTTGGTGGAGGCCATCCAGCTGTCGACTACTCTCTGTGCGGTGGGCTGACCTGAGCCGAGATTTTCTCCGACGGAGCAGAACTTATACCATAGTTCATCATCACTGTAGCCGTATATGGTTTTGAAGTTTGAGCCGTCAGGCCGCAGATGGCTGAACTTCTGCTCAATTTCACTGCAACGTGCCTTCGCCGCCTTGTATGCGTTTGTATCCCACTTATAAGGCTTAAGTCCGTAGGAAACACGGATCTCATTCACGATACGGAAAACCTCCGCCTCTTCTGCGGAGCAGTTTACGGGGGTGTCGGTTATTACCGGTGCGGGAGTTGCATTATCCTGCACGGTGGGTTTTGCTGTTGCAGGAACGGTAGTTGCGACAGGCTTGCTTTCGGAAAGATAGTCGCTGTGGATATATGTGCCGTCATCAAGCTTATAGTAGCCGGTGTCTGTCAGTGCGGCGATATTTACCGCATCTCCGTAATATTTATAGGAAACGACCTTTGATCCTTGTAAGCCCTCTTTTCTTGCGGAACAGCTTGAAATGTTTATGTACATTGTGCCGCTACACTTCTTTTCTGTCCATGCAGGCTTTGGTGCGGCGGTTGTCGCAGGTGTTGTAGCTTTGGTTGTCGCCGCTGTGGTCTGAGTGGTTTTTGCTGTTGTGGTTGCCGATGTAGTTGTCGATGTTGCAACGGTGGTTTCCTGTGCCTCGTTATGCTTGTTGGCTTTGGTGGGAACCTTTTGTTCCTCGACAGGCGCAGTAGTGGAATATGATAACTCTGAACCGTTGTTGTAGCTGATACCCTCGTCATCGGCTTTGACTCCGAACCATGAGTAACGGCTTGACAGAACGCAAAGAGCGACTACGGCGACAAAACCGCATGACGCACAGCCGATTTTAAGAAAATTGCCGTGAGACTTCTTTTTCCTGTCGTATGTCTGAATCCCGCTTTCACGGTCTTCGGTTTTATTTTCTTCGTTCATGTTCATGGGTATCACCTGCCTTTCGCCTGAACTTAACGGTAAGCATAATTTCACATCTATATTTTAGCACAAATGCGTTGAGCGTGTCAACAGATACTGAAATTGCCCAAAAATATTTGTAAGGGTTGCACAAATTAATGTGTATCGTTTATGTAAAATCACAATAAAATAAGTCTGTTAAAAATGCACTGTTACAAAAGCGAAAGTAGATGTATTTTTGTACAAAAGGGCGAAATGGTTACAAAACGGTAACAAAATAGTTACAAATTGTTGCGGGTTTGTAATCTTTTATGTTATAATGGCGGTGACGGAAAAGATTTGCTGTCTTTCATGACGGAAGGAAAAGCAACCTTAAAGGTGTGGAGCGGGCATTATGCCCGTTCCTGCTTTTAACGGAAAAAGCGTTGATTTATCACCTGCCGTTCACAACGGCGGGTTATTATATATTGATTGTTTGGGGCGTATGCCCGTTTGATTTGGTTTATACGGAAAAGGATTGATAATGGGAAAACTGATGATACCCGATTATCGTGACGATATTGAGGAAACTATACTTCCTGACAGCGACAGTGAAAAGGAAGCACAGGAGGCTGATGTAAAGCCTGCGGTTGACGATACGTCGGAGAATCGGAATGAAGAAAGCAACGAAGAAAAAGATAAAGGCAAAACCGGTATTTCGGTTGTTGCCGACAGGATCTTTGATTTTCTGGTTATGGCAGGGCAGTATTTCTGTCATATCATAGTCGATGTATTTTCAAAGCCTGCTGTATATGTGGCTTATGCCGCCGTGTTTATATGGAAGCATACGGCGCTGTTCAGGGACGCAGTAAAGAGGACGTTCTGCGAAATAGGCAGCTTCTTCTTTGCGCCTTTGTTAAAGTCAAAGCGTGTGCTTCAGCGTACAAACAGGCAGATAAGGACCGCAAAGGAGCAGGGCGACAACAAGAAAGCGGCAAAGCTGTACGGAAGTATAGCGAAGGACGCAGTATTCGGCAAGCAGGGTCTTGCGGTAACGCTGTTCAACTATGCCGCACCGATCATAGCAATAGTATTTCTTATGAGCGTTGTCGGATATGCGACGGGTACGGACTATGCGATAAAGCTGACGGTTGACGGAAAGTTTGTAGGATATGTCGAAAGCGAGCAGGTGTTCAATGACGCAGAGCGCATAATGCAGGAGCGTATCACATATATCGGCAACGAGAAGAAGATAAGCATGGAGCCGGGATATTCGCTCGAAATGCTCGGCGACCAGGAATATCTGACGAAATATCAGCTTGCAAACAAGCTGCTTGAGCTGAGCGATACTCCTATTGAGTATGCATACGGAATGTACATAGGCGGAAAGTTCTACGGTGCGCTTGTTGACAATACAGCGGTCGAAGCGGAGCTTCAGAAGATACTTGACGGCTACCGCACAAATGCAAAGGACGAGGACGTTGCCTTTGAGAAGGATATAGAGTATGTTCCCGGTCTTTATCTGTCGGACAGTATTGTGTCGAGTGATGAGATCATCAAGCTGATAAATTCCAAAAAGGAAGAAGCGTCCTATTACACTGTGGTTGACGGCGACAGCCATTCGGGAATATGCTCAAAGCTCGGAATAAGCATGGAAGAGCTTGAGGCGTTGAATCCCGGTATTATGGACGAGGACTATGTGCTGAGAGCCGGTGAAAAGCTGCTTAAAACGCAGGAGGTGCCTTTCCTGTCGGTAAGTATTTCAAGAACGGAAACATACAACGTTGAGGTTCCGTATGAAACGAAATATGAGGATGACGATACACGCTATGAGGGTGTTGAAACGGTTTACCAGGAGGGCGAGACCGGAACTAACAAAATCACAGCAAAGGTGTATTATGTAAACGGCGAAGAGGTCAAGCGTACCATAAAGAAAACCGAAAGAGTGAAAGAGCCTGTAACGGAGATAATCCTTCAGGGTACTCTGCCTCCGCAGTCATCGCATTATTCAGACGCTTCTGCCGATACGGGCAAGAAGTATATATGGCCTGTTGACGGCGGCACATTCTGGGAGTGGGGCTGGTGGGACGGCGGTTATGCCGGACACAGAGGCGTTGATATAGGCGCACCTTACGGTACGGATGTATATGCCGGAGCAAGCGGTACTGTAATATTTGCAGGATGGGACAACGGCGGACTCGGTAATGCCGTGATGATACTTCATCCCGACGGATACACAACGGTATATGCCCACAACAGTGAGATATTCGTCAGTGCAGGTCAGGAGGTAAATCAGGGCGAGTGCATAGCCGCAGTAGGCGAAACCGGACTTGCATACGGCTGTCACTGCCACTTTGAAGTAAGATACGGTTCGGAAAGGCTGAACCCGAGATATTATCTCAGCGGTCTGCCGGATCCCGGATATTATTAATATGAAATTTAACGGATAACAGGAAACAACCGCTGTGCTGAGGCATGGCGGTTGTGTTTTATTGCGAAACGGTCATAAATTTTCTTTTCCTCTCATAGATTTACTGTAGAGTACCCGAAAGGAAAGGACGTGCAGTATGAACGAAATTATGACAAGGGAAGAATTTTTAAAGGAACGAAATGCGGTATACGAGCCTGACGCTGCGGCAGGCGGGGATGATGTTTGCAAGGGGCAGGATGCGGATACGGCGGTTATGGCGGAGGAAAACGGGAAGCTGAGTGCCGACGGTATAACCGTATCGGAAGTAGTGGTGAAAGGCAGGCACAACAGGCAGTATGCGGGGCTGATACTCTTTATAACGGCGGTTGCCGGGGCTGTTGTCGGGGCGGTGTTTTACGGGAAGGCAACGGTGACCGTGCCTGACGAGATGCTGGAGGGCTTTCTCGAAGGAAGGATACACGGCGGATTTTTTGGGAATGCCGCCGCTTCGTTCATATCGGCGCTTATATGGTGCATAGTGCCGTTTTTAACCGGACTGTGTGCTGTCGGACAGCCTGTGGGTGCGCTTATACCGGCATTCAAGGGTATAGGCGTGGGAATGACGTTTGCGGCGCTTGTGAATATATACGGGGCAAACGGGATACCGGCTTTTGCGGTGTTTGTTCTTCCGTCAGCATTTATAGGAACGGTAATCTGCTGTTATCAGTGCCGTCTGTCCGTGTTATGCTCAAACAGTGTGCTGGCTGTGCTTAAAGGCAGGCGTGACGAGGCTCCGCACTATTATAAGATATATCTTGAGCGGTTTGCGGTGTGCTGTATCGGGTGCTTTCTGCTGGGGATAGCGGACGCTGTTATAACTTTTTTGTTCCGCCCGATATTCGTTATATGAAACACTTGAAATTTTCGTTTCACGGGTGTATAATGTTAACAGTAACAATTGCCTTTGGCATGAAAGAAGGATAACATTATGGAAAAAATGGAAGTATTACTGGAAACCTCCGCACGTCACATCCACGTTACGCAGGAGGCTCTCGAAACACTGTTCGGCAAGGGTCACGAGCTTACAAAGAAGAAGGATCTTTCTCAGCCCGGTCAGTTCGCTTGCGAGGAAAGAGTTACTATAACAGGCCCCAAGAGATCGCTTGCAAACGTATCTATTTTAGGTCCTGTTCGTCCTGCTACACAGGTTGAGCTTTCCGCTACAGACGCACGTTCTATCGGATGTCCTATATTCGTAAGAGAATCGGGCGATATTGCAGGCACACCCGGCTGTAAGATAACAGGTCCTGAGGGCGAGATCGAAATCAGCGAGGGCGTTATCGTTGCAAAGCGTCACATCCACCTTGTTCCCGAAACCGCTGAAAAGTGGGGCGTGAAGAACAAGGACGTTGTAAGCGTAAAGGTTGATTCTGACGGAAGAAAGGCAATTCTCGGTGATGTTGTTATCAGAGTAAGCGAGAATTTTGCAGACGCTATGCACATTGATACAGACGAATCAAACGCTGTAATGGCCGCTCCCGGCATGATGGTCGAAGTAATCAAGTAATACGGCGTTACATATTGACGGTTTTATCTCCGTGGCTTTGGGCTGCGGAGATTTTTTTGTAAAATATATTGAAACTTCACAAAAAATACTGTATAATACTATTATTACAATTACTGTATTACAAATTAACAACAGACTGAAAAAGGAGGAAATATGAAAAATCTTTTCAAAAGAATTATTGCGGCGATAACAGCCGCTACGCTTGCGGCAGGAAGCGTGCCGCTTAATATGACAGCATCGGCACAGCTTGCGCCTGTGAAGGTTAACGGTCACGGTATGCTTTCATCGGTGTCGGAAAAATATATAGGATATATTGATTCCGGTGAGGGCAACGAAGTGGGGGCTGCGCCGTCTATGCTTGATATGTCGTATCTTGGCGAAAGCTACGCACAGCTTACACAGACGGCAAATAAAAAATTTCCGTCATCGTATGACCTGAGGGATTACGGCAGGGTGTCGCCGGTTGAGAATCAGTCGCCGTACGGTACCTGCTGGTCGTTTGCGTCGCTTGGCACGATAGAGTCACAGCTTATAACGCAGTTTACCGATATTTCCTTTTCTAAAAAACACCTTGTCTGGAACGCATATGAGAACGATTATATGCGGGAATTCTTCAACGGGGTAAGAAGCAAAGAGGATTTCGATAATCCCTATGATATGGGTGGTTTTGAGAGCCTTGCAACGGCTACGCTGGCGGAGTGGAACGGTCCTGTTTATTCCTACAGATTGCCGTATGACAAGGATGATACCGATGAGCATCTGACGGGTGAAAGCGATTTTCATCTTACAGATGTGTACTTTGCAACGGCAAATACCTATATTACGGACGGGTATGATAATATTTTAGAAAAAGAAGTTTCCGAAAATATCATAAAGGAGCTTGTAAGCGAATACGGTGCATCGACGATTTCGTTTTGCAGTGATGATGCTTACTACAACAAAGAATATTACACTTCCTTTTGTTATGACGAGAATAAAGTTTCCGACCATGCGGTTTCGGTTGTCGGATGGGATGATGATTTTTCGAGAGAAAAATTCGGCACAAGCGATGACACACGTCCCGAAAAAGACGGCGCATGGCTCATAAAGAACAGCTGGGGTGCAGACTGGGGAGATGGCGGATATTTCTGGCTGTCGTATGAAGACCCGACTATAGGCTCGGTGGCAACATATATCGTTGACAGCAAGGACAACTACAGCAATTATTACGGTGTCGGAAAGATGTGGTCGCTGAACGCTTCGGCGGATACGTTCTATAAAGACGAAGACGCCAAGAAATACGGCTATATGTCGAATATATTCACAGCAAAGGGCAATGAACAGCTTGAAGCGGTTTCGTTCTATACGACTGATGTAAATACGCAGTATGAGATAACTGTTTATACCGATACCGACAAGGAAAACCCCGTAAGCGGCAGTATAGCTTCAAGCGGTCTTACGGGAACGGAAAAATATCCAGGTTATCATACTGTGGAGCTTGACAAGGCGGTCGCACTGACAAGCGGAGAGAATTTTTCGATAGTGATAAAGCTGACTAATCCGCAGTATGAATATCCGCTGCCGGTTGAAACGTATTTTAACGGCTTTTACAATTCTTCACCGAAGTATTCCGATGACGGCAGAGTATCAATGTACAGTGAAAACGGCAAGGATTGGAATGACGTGTCGGAGCTGTCCTATGTAACCGACGGATATACATTATGCGCTACCGGCTTTTGTCTTAGTGCGTTTACAAATCCTCTGCCGGAGAGCAGGATTGCATCGGAAAATGTGAGGTTTTCAATAATTGAAGGTCCTGTTGCACTCGGAAGCAAGCTGGAACTAAGCGGAGCGGATGAAATATGGTACAGCATAGACGGAGGTGCGGCGATACGCTACACAAAGCCGATAATTCTTGAAAAAGCCTGCACTGTTTCGGCGTGGAGCAAGACGGACGGCAGCAGCGGAAACATTGTCAGCCGTACATATACAAAGGCAAAATCAGCGCTTACGGAGTATGCGATAAGTTACGGGGATAAAAAGATATATGTAACGCCCGATGACTATGCTAATGAGAACGTGATAGCTCTTCCTGTCGGCGAGAGCGGTATTTCGATACGTCCGAGAGGATGCGATGAAATAACCGTTGACGGCAAAAGAGTTATGTCTGATGAGTGGTCAGAGGAAATCACTTTAGCCCCCGGCGAAAGCCGTGATATAGTAATAAAATCGTCTGCAAGCGGAAAGGACGCTTCGGGATATACCGTAAAGGCAACAAAGCGGTATATCGGCTATGATAAGGACAAGGAAACGATACAGTATGATGAAAGCAGATTTACCGTAAAGGATAAAGACGGAAATATACTTGCAGACGGTGACTCGGTGGCTGACTTTACAAAGCAGGAGATAAGCGTTTATGATATGAACGGCGAACTGCTTGCAACGGAAACAACGCCGAAGAGATACACGATTATTCCCGCTGTAAAGACTCTTGCTTATAGCAAGGAAGCTACTCTTTACACATTCTCGAAGAATTTCGTATACTCGTATTCTTCTGATATGAGCGATGCGGTAGCACTCGATGAGGAAACAATACCGCTCACACCCGGAAAGAATATCTACCTTCAGCGCATAGCTGATTTAAACGGTTTTGCAAGCGAGGTGCTTTGTATAGAAGTGCCTGAAAGACCTGCCGCTCCCGAAAATGTAAAGGCAAAGCCGGGACCGGATTATATCGGCATTGACGGAAACGGAGTATATGAATACCGTATAAAAGGTCAGGACAAGTGGGTAAGCGACAGCGACTATATTATGGGGCTTGACAGTGACACGGAATATACGGTTGAGGTAAGAAAGAAAGCTACCGACAGCGAATTTACTTCCGATATTGCGACTGTCACGGTAAGAACGGTAAAGGGCGTTATCGTACCTGTATATTTTACTTACTACGCAACGGTTGTTTTATCCGATGAGAAAGAGTTTACGACGCTTGGTGAAAACGTAATCGAATATGACGAGAAGGATCTTGCAAAATTCGGATATGTATTCACACGAGCAAGCAAGGCGACCGTCAATATCACAGAAGAAAACGGCAAGTATGTTTCTGATAAGAGTTATGTGATATTCGATGTAACGCCTGCCGTTGATAACTCAGACAAAACAACTCGTGTTGTTTACTGTGACGCATTCACCGGAGATGTAGTGGATGAGGGCATAGTAACTTATGCTTATCACACAATATTCAACATAGATAACCTTGATTGCCCTGAGGGATATGATCATTATCAGTATGAGCTGAAAAGCAGGAATGACGCTATCACGAAGCTAGTGTATATAGACGGCAAATGGTATCCTGCCGACAGCGAGATCGTACTGCTTGTTGAAAAGCTCCCTGTAATCAAAGTAAAGATCGTTGACGAAAACAGTAACATAGTTTATGAGTACAATGAATACGCACCTTACGGCGAACATGAAGCCGAGGCTGATATTCCTGAGGGATATACGGCTGTAAGTGATGAGAATTTTACCGTAAGCGTAACGAGAGATGAAAACGGCAGGCTGATAAGCGATATATCGGAATTTGTTGTAACGGTAAAAAAAGATTCCGAAAAGCCCGAAGAGCCGGATAAACCGGAAGAACCCGAACAGCCTGCAAAGCCCGAACAGCCTGCAAAGCCGGAAAAACCTGCAAAGCCGGAAAAACCTGCTAAGCCGGAAGAACCTGCTAAGCCCGAACAGCCTGTAGAGCCGGATAAACCGACAAACCCGAATACAAGCGGAGATATACCGTTTGCGGCGGCAGCTGCCCCTGTTGTTGCGGTTGCGGTGATGATAAGCACAGTTACGACAAGAAAACGTAAAAAGTAAATATTACGGGAAAAGTCAGGTATAACGCTTGGCTTTTTCTTTTGTTTGTGGTAAAATATAAGTGGTAAGCCTAAACTAACTTATATTGAGGTGACACAATTGGAGATATTTCTGATACTGATGATACCGCTTATGGGAACAACGCTCGGCTCGCTTATGGTGTTCCTTATGCGTGATAAGGTGAGGGTTGGGACGGAGAAGCTGCTGCTTGGTTTTGCATCGGGAGTAATGATAGCGGCTTCGGTATGGTCGCTTCTGATACCGTCAATGGAACTGTCCGAACAGGGCTACGGGAAAATGAACTGGGTGCCTGCTGTGGTCGGCTTTGCGGCGGGGATACTGTTCCTGCTTGGGATAGACAGCCTTGTGCCGCATCTGCATCTTGACAGCGATAAGCCTGAGGGCGTGCGCTCGGGGCTTTCAAAAACTACCATGATGCTTCTTGCGGTGACTATCCATAATGTGCCGGAGGGAATGGCTGTCGGTGCGGCTGTAGCCGGGTCAAGCGGCACGGGCGGCGACAGCGTTACTCTTGCAAGCACATTTGCGCTGGCGCTGGGTATTGCAATACAGAACTTCCCCGAAGGAGCGGTGGTTTCAATGCCGCTTAAAAGTGAGGGAATGAAAAAGGGAAAAGCGTTTGTGATGGGAGTGCTGTCGGGAGTTGTCGAGCCGATAGGTGCGGCGGTGATGATACTGCTCGCTTCTTTCATCGCTCCGCTTTTGCCGTATATGCTGTCGTTTGCGGCAGGGGCTATGATGTATGTTGTGATAGAAGAGCTTATACCCGAGGCGCAGGGCAAAGAGCATAGCAACATAGGAACGATAGGTGCGGCGGCAGGGTTTGTTGTTATGATGGTGCTTGATTGTACGTTGGGGTGAGAAAATGCCCGTCCGTTGAGGACGGGCATCCAGCTTGTAGAAAAAGTCTGTTTTTTATAAGATAATGCGAATTCTCTATCCCTATAAGAACGCTTTGTGGGCTTTGCGTCCTGCAAAGCCTTTGGGCGTTCTATCTCGGCATCCTTGCCGAAACCCCAAACCCCTTCCCCGTGGGAAGGGGCTATTTTGCTGGGGCTACCGCCCCTAGACCCTGTCGGGGGCTACGCCCCTGCGACCCCATTTTCAGAAAACACAAAGGTTTATCGACAGCCTGAAATGCCCGTCCGTTGAGGGCGGGCATTGGTTTTAAATGGGTTATTTTCTTCCTATAATCTTCAGGTAAATTCCCGAGGTTATTTTATAGGCGAAAATGTAGAACAGGGCAAATACGGCAAAGCATATCACGTTTGCGATAAGAAGAAGCGTGCTGTCGGCAAAGCCGAACATTTTAACTGCTTTAAGTATTATCGGAAAGGCGAATGTAAGGTGTATGCCTGCAAAGATAAGAGGAGCGAAGAACACGGTCAGTACCTGCGAGTTTATGCTTTTCTTTATTTCCTTTTCCGTCATTCCGACACTTCTCATCGTTGCAAAGCGTTCTCTGTCCTCATAGCCCTCCGAAACCTGCTTATAGTAGATTATAAGCACAGTGGCAAAGATAAAGACAAGTCCTAAGAATATTCCGAGAAAGAGAAGTCCGCCGTAGGTCGCTATCATCACATCAAGGTTTTCGGTTCTGCTTTCGGCAAAGGGGAAGATATTCTCCATATTCCGTGAGCTTTTTGCCAGAATGTCCGTGAGGCTGTCGCACAGGGCTTGCTTGTCGGCGTTGCTTCCGTCAATGTCAAAGCCGAAATAATGCTTTAACCACGATGCGTTTTCGCCGTAAGCCTGACGGTTCAGAAGGAATATATCGTAAAGGGTGTTATTATCGGGGAGAATAACGAAAAATACGCTGTAAACCGTTTCACCGTAGGAAATATTTTTCGGCATAGGAACTGCCCTTGACTTATATTTCTTGCCGTCTAATATTATTTCGCCGTCGGTGCTGTCGGAGCCTGCCGTCAGTATTTCGCCTTCGGAGAGCGTTTCGTGCCTGCCGCTCGTTTTGTTATAATCATCAAGCGTGATGAAGAAAAAGTCCTTTATTTCAGATTGGCTTACATCTGCGGAATCTGTCGCTGGGGCTAAGTGGACGGTATTATCTGAAAAATAACCGCCGACTTCAAGATAATCATACGAAAGAGTATTTACGGGGCTATGATCATTGCTTTTCGCCGTGTCAAGCGCTGTGCCGCACAGGTCGGAAATATTGCGTATCGTCTTATCTTCAAAGCTGTTGTAAGTGAGCGTTACCGAGATGTCACGGCTGCGGATAAACGTGCTTGTCTGTATCCCCGAAAAAAGACTTATCGTGGACGAAAGCATTACAAGCACCATAGTTGAAAGAATGCAGACAGAAGCCAGTCCTGCGCCGTTTCTTTTCATACGGTATGTCATTCCGGAAACGGATACAAAGTGATTCGCTTTGTAGTAATATCTTTTGTTTTTCATCAGCAGTCGGCAAAGTGCGACAGAGCCGCTGACAAAGAGCATATAAGTGCCGATTATTACAAGAAGCACCGCAAGGAAGAAATTCCCGACAATTTCAATGCCCGCCTGTGTCATGACGGCAATGTAATAAGCGATAGCAAGCAGTATCAAGCCGAATAAGGCAAATACGAAGTTTGCCCGTGGCGGTTTTTCGCCCTGCTTTTCGCTTTGAAGCAGATTGATTGCGCTTAGTCTGCCTATGCGGACAAAGGCGCTCAGCAGAAGAATTATCGTAATGGCTGTGAATACTGCGGCGGTAATGGCTATTGCGCCTGCATCGACAGACAGATTTCCGACAGGTTCAATGCCGAGAAGTCTGAACATACACAGCTCAGCGAGGCGTGACAGGAGTATTCCTGCGGCAAGTCCGCAAAGAAGCGATATGATAAGCGTGAAAAGGCTTTCGCAAAGGAGTATGCGTGCAATGTTGCGTTTGTTCATTCCGAGAATATTGTATAAGCCGAACTCTTTGCCACGGTTTTTGATAAGCACAAAGTAGCTGTAGAAAAGAAAAATCAAGGAGAAAATGCTGATTACGATTATTCCGAGCCAAAGACACCACTGTGCGTAAACGCCTCTGTTTGTGTTTGCGATGTTTTCGCTCCTTGCAAGGTATGCCGTGATGTACATCATCATCACCATTGCAACTAAGGTAAGGATATAAGGCAGATAAAGCCGTTTGTTTTTCTTCATGCCGTTCACGGCGAGCTTCGGGTAGAACAGTGTTTTCATCTGCGGTCACCGCCTGCCACAAGCACCGTCAGCGTATCGTTTATCTTTGCATAGAATTCTTCCGCTCCGGAAACGCCCTTATATATCTGGTGGTAAACCTCGCCGTCCTTTATGAAAAGCACCCGTGAGGCACTGCTTGCCGCCTTTACCGAATGTGTTACCATAAGGATAGTCTGACCGTCACGGTTTATTTCACCGAACAGATTGAGAAGCTCCTCCGACGCTTTTGAATCGAGTGCGCCTGTAGGCTCGTCCGCAAGCAGAATATCGGGGTTTGTTATAAGCGCACGGGCGACAGCGGTGCGTTGCTTCTGACCGCCTGATATTTCATAAGGGTATCTGTCGAGCAGGTCGCTTATACCGAGTTTTGCGGCAAGAGGGAGAAGCCTTGAGTTCATCTCATCGTAGCTTTTGCCCATAAGCACGAGCGGCAGAAAAATATTGTCACGCACGGAGAATGTATCGAGCAGGTTGAAGTCCTGAAACACAAATCCGAGATGCTCACGTCTGAAAAGCGCAGAGTCGCTGTCCTTTATCTTTGTTATGTCAACTCCCGAGAGCATTACAACACCTGCGGTCGCCTTGTCAAGCGTTGCGAGGATGTTGAGCAGTGTAGTCTTGCCGGAGCCGCTTTCGCCCATAATAGCGATATATTCGCCCTTTGCGGCAGAGAAGCTGACGTTTCGCAGTGCGACATTCGGCTTTGCGCCGAGCCGCTGTGTGTAGACCTTTTTAAGTCCCGTTACTTCAAGTAAATTCATATTGTACCTCCTTTAAGCTATGACAATATTATAGCTGAAATAACGGAAGTGTGCCATTTATCCGTCTTACGATAAGTGCGTCCGTCTTACATTTTTGTAAGGCCAGTACCGTTTGTCAAAGGCAATGCTTAATTCCTGTCAGGCAGTATAATTATTCACGCAGTAACTTTGTTGCCGGTAATTTCAGTATAACGATGTAGTTAATAATTTCGTGAGTGTATCTGTGCAACTGCGCTAACATTAACCTTTCAAAAAAACGCTACTAACCTTAGATATATGTACTAAACTGCGGACGTGTAGCGTTAAGCGTTCCTGAACTTACAGGATATACAATGTTCGGCAGTTTTACGAGTTTCGCCAACACCCCAACGGGGTGTGGGTATGGGTAAGGAAAGTGGGAGCAAGAGGGAGAAAACCTAAGGGACAGGGAGAGGGGCTGTCAAGTCCCTTG
>ERZ1027273.456-NODE-456-length-13114-cov-9.199479_pt1 | contig 13114 bp, 10 predicted proteins | sample MGYA00519256_ERZ1027273 | MGnify/ENA primary metagenome ERZ1027273 (study PRJEB26926, sample SAMN06164431) | human gut metagenome | biome: ENVO:00009003; feature: ENVO:2100002; material: ENVO:00002003 | host: Homo sapiens | place: USA | collected 2012 ...
CTTGGGGCCGTAGAAGGCGCCGTCGCCCTCGTTTATGGTGAAGTCCTTGCCCATCTCGGTGATGGCTTCCTTGAGGATGTCCTGGTTGTGCTCCCACTGCTCCACGGTGCCGATGTGGTCCTCGGGCATGGTGGACAATTCGATCTTGTAGGGCAGGCCAAACAGAGAGTAGACCTCGTCGAACAGGCGGACGGTCTCCTGGATCACGTCCTGCATCTGGTCCCGGGTCATAAAGACATGGGCGTCATCCTGATTGAAGCAGCGGACGCGGAACAGGCCGTGGAGGGCGCCGGACAGCTCGTGGCGGTGGACCAGGCCGATCTCGCCCACCCGCAGGGGCAGCTCCCGGTAGGAGTGCGGCTCGCTGGCGTAGACCAGCATGCCGCCGGGGCAGTTCATGGGCTTGATGGCGTAATCCTCTTCGTCGATAACAGTGGTGTACATGTTCTGCTTATAGTGGTCCCAGTGGCCGGAGCGCTCCCACAGCTTGCGGCTGAGGATGACCGGGGTGGAGACCTCCACATAGCCGTACTTCTTGTGGACCTCGCGCCAGTAGTCGATAAGCGTGTTTTTAAGAACCATGCCCTTGGGCAGGAAGAACGGGAAGCCGGGGCCTTCCTCGGTGAGCATGAACAGGCCAAGCTCCTTGCCGAGCTTGCGGTGGTCGCGCTTTTTGGCTTCCTCAATACGGGCAAGATATGCGTCAAGCTCGTCCTTTTTCATGAAGCAGGTGCCGTAAACGCGCTGGAGCATCTTGCGGTTGGAGTCGCCGCGCCAATATGCGCCGGTGCAGGAGGTGAGCTTTATTGCGTTGCCCTTGACTCTGCCGGTCGAATCGAGGTGAGGGCCTGCGCACAGGTCGGTAAAGTCGCCCTGCTTGTAGAAGGAAATGACCGCGTCCTCGGGCAGGTCGTTTATAAGCTCGACCTTGTACGGCTCTTCGCGCTCTTCCATGAATTTTATTGCTTCCTTGCGCGGAAGCTCGAATCTTTCAAGCTTTATCTTTTCCTTGCAGATCTTGCGCATCTCGGCCTCGATCTTTTCGAGGATCTCGGGAGTTATGGCAAAGGGAGCGTCAAAGTCATAGTAAAAGCCGTTTTCGATAGCAGGGCCGATGGCCAGCTTGACCTCGGGATACAGGCGCTTTACCGCCTGGGCGAGGATATGGCTTGTTGTATGGCGATAGGTGTTTTTGAATTCGGGATTTTCAAAAGTGTACTTATTTTCTTCCATGATTTATACTCCTTTATCAAAATCAAAACGCCCCTGACGCAATGCGTCAAGGGCGTAATATTTTTTACGCGGTCCCACCTTGATAGAACTCATCATGCGCTTAACGGGCGCGGCGCGGAAGCACATTTCCTTGCTTCGGCTCGGGAGCGGTCTCCGACGTTTTGTCCGAAAAGGCTTGCAGCCGGCGGCCTTTCTCTCTGGACAGACAGCGCGTCATCGTTCTCCGTCATCGCTGATTGTTTGATTTTATCACCGTCTTTGAGCGCTGTCAACCTGCAAGCTCAAAGAATTTCGCCTCTTTTCCGCATTGCGCGGCGCTGGAAGGTCTTGACGATCTCAACGATGACCATGCCGAGCATGCCTATGCCCATTGCAATGACGTATTCGGCAAACGATACCGGCGTGAAGCCGAATGCTTCGGCCAAGAACGGTACCTCGCACACAAGCGTGGTTGCGGCAATGCTGCCGACGGCAGCCCATACGAGAGCCTTGTTCTTCGTGCCCATGGTGAAGATGCAGCCGCGCAGCGAGCGCATGTTGAAGCTGTGGCATACCTCGGCCATTGACATCGTAAGAAATGCCATCGTTGTGCCGTCGGCGCTGTCGGTTATCGTCCAGACTCCGGTTTCGATATAATGTCCGACGAAATACGCCGCCAGAACGAGCACCGAGATGAGCACGCCCTGATACGCGATATCAAAGCCCATTCCGCCTGCGAATATTCCGTCCTTCGCCGGACGCGGACGGCGGCGCATTATATCGCCCTCGGCCTTTTCCATGCCGAGTGCCAGCGCCGGGAAGCAGTCGGTGACGAGATTTATCCACAGAAGATGCACCGGCTTTAATATCGTAAAGCCCAGTATGGTAGCGACAAAAATGCTTATGACCTCGCTCATGTTCGAGCCGAGCAGGAACTGGATCGCCTTGCGGATGTTATCGTATATCCTGCGGCCTTCCTCGACGGCGCCGACGATGGTGGCAAAGTTATCGTCGGCAAGCACCATATCGGCAACGTTTTTGGTAACGTCGGTGCCGGTTATGCCCATACCGACGCCGATATCGGCGCTTTTTATGGACGGTGCGTCATTTACGCCGTCGCCGGTCATTGCAGTGACATAGCCTGCCTTGCGCCACGCCGAAACAATGCGCGTTTTGTGCTCGGGCTGAACGCGCGCATAGACGCTTATATTCTGAAATTCGCGCTCGAATTCCTCATCGCTCATCTGTGAAAGCTGCGTGCCCGTTACGGCTCTGTCGCCCTCGCGCAGGATGCCAAGCTCCTTGGCTATGGCTACGGCCGTGTCAACATGGTCGCCGGTTATCATAATTGCGCGGATGCCGGCGGCCTTGCACTCGTCGATAGCGTCCTTAACCTCCGGACGCACGGGGTCGATCATGCCCGTAAGGCCCACAAAGCAGAGCTGCTGCTCGAGCGTCTCCGGCTCGCAGTCGTCAGGCTGCGCGCTCCAAATGCGCAGAGCACAGGCCAAAACTCGCAGAGCCTTATCGGCCATTGCCTTGTTGCTGCGGAGTATCTCACGGCGGTAGTCCTCGGTCATGGGAACGGCTTCGCCGTTTTTGAGATAGTGCGTGCATTTTCCGATGATAACGTCGGGTGCGCCCTTTGTGTACTGAACCACACCGTTCGGGGCAAGGTGCAGGGTGCTCATCATTTTTCTGCCGGAGTCAAACGGCGCTTCGCCGCAGCGTGGAAACGATGACTTAAGCGCTGTTTTATTAAGCCCCAGCGTGTTTGCCCATGTTACCAGCGCGGCCTCCGTAGGCTCGCCGGTCACTTTCCCCTCATCGTCTATCTCGGCGTCGCAGCACAGCGCCATTGCCTTGGCAAGCTCCTGCTCGTTTTCGCCGAAGAAATCGACAACGGTCATCCTGTTCTGCGTCAGCGTGCCGGTTTTATCCGAGCAAATGACCTGCGCGCAGCCGAGAGTTTCGACCGCCGTCAGGCGGCGGATTATCGCGTTGCGCTTTGACATGTTGGTAACGCCGATGGACAAGACCACCGTAACGACCGCGGCAAGCCCCTCGGGTATGGCGGCTACCGCGAGCGATACCGCTATCATGAAGGAGTTGAGCACGACCTCAAAGCTCATTCCGCCGGCGCGCAGAAGCTGCACGGCAAATATGACGACGCATATGCCGAGAACGAGCCATGTGAGTATTTTGCTCAGCTGCGTAAGCTTTATCTGCAAGGGCGTCTGCCCGTCGGAAGCCTGCGCAAGAGCATCGGCTATCTTGCCCATCTCGGTGTCCATGCCGGTTGCGCAGACTATCATTGCGCCGCGGCCGTAAACAACGGTAGAGCCCATGTAGGCCATATTGCGGCGGTCGCCGAGCGGAACGTCGCCCTCGCCGTCTGCGAGATTTATGATGTCGATAAACTTGCTGACCGGCACCGACTCGCCCGTGAGCGCCGCTTCTTCTATCTTGAGGCTTGCGTTTTCTATTATTCTGCCGTCGGCCGGAACGGCATCGCCCGCTTCGAGCAGCACAACGTCGCCGACCACAAGCTCCTCGCTGTGGATCGTGACTATCTTTCCGTCGCGCAACACCTTTGACGTTGCCGCCGACATTTCCTGCAAAGCTTCAATGGCCTTTTCCGCCTTGTTTTCCTGATAAACGCCCAGAACGGCGTTAACGACGACGACAAACAGGATGATTATAACATCCGTAAAGCTCTCGCCCTGCGTCACTGCGAGCACTCCGCTTATAGCGGCCGCAGCCAGAAGAATGATTATCATCGGGTCTGCCAGCTGCTTCAAAAGCTGCTTGAGTATCGAGTCCTTTTTTGCCGCGGCGAGCTTATTTTTGCCGTTTTCGGCAAGGCGCCGCTCCGCCTCGGCCTGGCTCAGGCCGTTTTCTCCACTGTCAAGCTGCCGCATCACGAGATCTTTTTCTTCGCAATAATACTTCACTTATGAATCCTCCCTGAGTATGCTAACATTAACATTTACCTCGAGCACACGTCTTTCATCAGTAGCCTCGACCGTTACCAGCATGCCGCTGCACTCGAAGCTTTCGCCGCTTGCCGGTATGCCGCCGAGTGTTTCCGTGACCCAGCCGCCGACCGTGTCGGCATTACTGTCGATGCTGCATCCAACGCTTTCACACATGTCTGAAAGCCGTGTACTTCCATTTATATCATAGCTGCCGTCGGGGCGTTCCCTTATGTTCTCTATCACTTCATCGCTCTCGTCCCATATCTCTCCCACCAATTCTTCAAGAATATCCTCAAGCGTGATTATTCCGATAACTCCGCCGTAATCATCAACAACCACTGCCATATGCGCATGCTCGCGCTGCATATCGAGAAGAATGCGGTTTATATGTGTGCTCGCGTGGACAAAGCGCGGTGGCATCAGGAAATCCTTCATTTCGCACCGTTCGCCCCTGCTTTGGGCGGTAAGATACGTCTTTGCGTAGAGTATTCCTACAATGTCGTCGATATTTTCGCCGTACACGGGAAAGCGAGAATAGCCGCTTTCGGCTATTTCATTGAGCAGTGTTGTTCGAGCATCGTCGCGTTTTAGGAAAGCTACTTGCGAACGATGCACCATAACATCTTCGGCAGTGGTATCGTTGAGTGAGAATACATTTTTTATAAGCTCTTTTTCGCCGCTTTCTATAGAGCCTGCTTCCTCACCCTCATCGAGCATCATTATTATCTCTTCCTCCGACACCTCCTCGGCATTATCCTTCGGGTCTATGCCGCACAGGCGCAGCACACCGTTAGTTGAAACGGTCAGCAGCCAAATTACAGGGCGGAGCACCGTTGTCATTCCTATCATCAGTCCGCTTACAGCGCGTGCAATGCCCTCCGGGCGTTTCATTGCGATACGTTTTGGAACAAGCTCGCCGAGCACCAGCGTAAAGTAAGACAAAACAAGGGTTATTATGATGACAGATATCGTATCAAGTGCCGAGGGTGACACTCCGGATACTTCGCAATCATTTATAAGCCAGTTTACGAGCTTATCGGAAAAGTTATCAGCCGCAAACGCCGAGCCAAGGAAGCCTGCAAGCGTTATGCATATCTGAATAGTTGACAGGAACCCCGTAGGTTCAGTCACCATTCTAAGCATTTTAGCCGCTTTCCTGTCTCCGCCCTCGGCCATGCGCCGCACTTTCGTCTCGTTGAGCGAAATAACGGCTATCTCGGTTGCGGCAAACAGTGCGTTGACCGCTATCAGTACAAGCTGAAGCAATAGTTGAGGCAATATTGAGTCCGATTCCATGTTTAAGTTCTCAAGTCCTTTCTATAAATAGTATAAAAAAGACCTTTACGGCAATTATTCTTGCCGTAAAAGTCTTGCAAATACTGTATCGTACTCGGCACACCGAACCTGACGGTTGAGATGACGACGTGCCGAACGCCGCTTGGCGCACGCTACTCCCTTTTATTGAGTTATAGAATATCACAGCAATGCCGCCGCGTCAATATTACACACGAAATTTTACATTTTCTTAATCTAACTTGACAGACGGCAGATTCCACTTATAGATCGTCGCAAACAGGCGCAGCGCAAAAATCACGAGCATTCCGCAGCCGACTGACAAAAGCTGATTTATGTCGAGCACATGCATCACATAGTAAAGTCCGCCGCCGATAAGCGACGCGACCGCGTACACGCGCTTTCGGAGCACCTTGGGCATGGTGTTCGTCATAACGTCGCGCAGCATGCCGCCGCCGACGCCGGTGCACATGCCTACAAACAAAACTAGGATTACATTATCGCTCACCGGCATTGCGGCGTTCATGCCGGATACGGTGAAAACAGCAAGGCCTATCGCGTCAAAGACATTGTTCACTGCGTCAAGCTTGTCCAAATGCAGCTTGTATTTTTCGCTGCGCAGATAAGCGTCTATAAACACCGCAAGCGCCGCGACGACGGATATGAGAAGATACCAGTAGCTAACAAACATCACCGGCGGTATTCTTCCTATGAGCACGTCACGGATAACGCCGCCGCCGAGCGCCGTTGTCACCGCGAGGAACAAAACTCCGAATATATCGGCCTTTTTTTCGATTGCGACCATTGCTCCCGACACTGCAAACGCCGCCGCACCGATGAGTTCGAGAACAAACATTACATCTTCCATCACACGTTGAATCTGAACAGCGTAACATCGCCGTCGTTCATAACATAATCCTTGCCCTCGGAGCGGACAAGGCCTTTTTCCTTGGCTGCCGCCATGCTTCCGCAGGCTTTGAGATCGTCAAATGCTACTATCTCGGCGCGGATAAATCCGCGTTCGAAATCGGTGTGTATCTTGCCGGCGGCCTGGGGCGCTTTCGTTCCGCGGCGTATCGTCCATGCTCTGCACTCATCGCTGCCGCAAGTGAGGAAGGATATCAGGCCAAGCAGCGAATACGAGGTCTTTATCATGCGATCAAGTCCCGACTGGCTCATGCCCAGCTCTTCAAGGAACATTTCGCGCTCATCCGGCTCAAGGGCCGCGATCTCAGCTTCGAGCTTCGCGCAGATAGGCAGGACCTCCGCGCCCTCTTTGGTTGCTATATCGCAGAGCTGCTTGTAATAAACGTTGTTTTCATAATCGGCGATGCCGTCCTCATCCATGTTCGCGGCATAGATGACCGGCTTTATCGTAAGAAGGTCGCTCGTTGCGATAAGCTCCATATCGTCCGGATCACACTCATAGCTGCGCACACTCTTGCCCTCGTTCAGGTGCTCAAGAAGTCCATTGAACACCTCGGCCTCGTGCAGGTATTTCTTATCGCCCTTGGCGTTCTTGTTTGCCTTTTCTATCCTGCGCTCGACCATTTCCATGTCCGCCATGATGAGCTCAAGGTCAATGATATCAACGTCACGGGCAGGATCCGTGCCGCCCTCGACGTGGATGACATTTTCATCATCGAAGCATCTGACAACGTGAACGATAGCGTCTGTGTTGCGGATGTTGGACAGAAACTTGTTTCCCAGGCCCTCGCCCTTGGACGCGCCCTTGACAAGGCCGGCTATATCCACAAATTCTATGACCGCCGGAGTGTATTTCTTCGGCTCGTATATCGACGCAAGGAAGTCAAGGCGTTCGTCCGGCACGGTGACCATGCCGACGTTCGGCTCGATCGTGCAGAACGGATAGTTCGCGCTCTCCGCCCCGGCGTTCGTAATTGCATTAAACAGTGTGGATTTGCCGACATTCGGCAGCCCGACGATACCTAATTTCATAGTTTTCTCTATCTCCTTATTTTTCAAGGGTTTTCGGCACTTGAACGGCGCTTACTGTACCATTACTGTACCATTTTGGTTTTGCTGCACTTTTTCAAATTGTAATACGGCTTTTGACATGGAATCATTCGTCACATGAACATACCGATCCATTGTTGTTTTTATACTTGCGTGACCAAGCAGCTTTTGAAGCACCTTCGGCTGCACGCCGCTTTCAATCGCTCTTGTGGCGTAGGTATGGCGTAAAGCGTGCATACAGAATTTTTCAATTCCTGCTTCGTCGCATAGCTTATAAAGGTGGGTATCATAGGAACTGTTCTTTGCCGGTTCCCCGGTGCGCCAGTTGATAAAGACCAGATCACGCATGACCAGCCGAGCCGTGCGTAATATAAACCGTTCTTTCTTTGGCAGATACCCTTACCGCATTCTTTGCCTCGTAAACTTTTACCCATTCGGAAGCTCCTTTCTCACTATGAGAAGAAGCCCCTATGCATTTTATAATTGTAGCACAAGGGCTTCCTTTTCTCAATAGTGAACTTACCTTCAAATTGCCATTGTACGGCTGATGTACTCTTCAAACTCCCGGCACTTTACCAGTTTCTTTGTGCCGACGAAAAGCACGAACGGGCAGTTGGGCGCTCTCAGCATACTGTCGATCTTGTTGATGCCGATGTTGCTGTATCTTTGTTTTGCCGACTTTTCCAGATCAACTGAGTAATGAAGTTTGTCTTCCCGAAAATCTCATCCATAATCAGGCGAAGGTATGTTACTTCGATATCATCAATGCTGATGAAAATAACGCCATCATCCGCCAGCAGCTTCAAGCGCGGATACATCATGCACAGCCGCTTGTCGTGGCGGGTCAAGTCCTCGCCCTCTTTGCCGACGACCTCGCCCAGCCGCTTCTTGATCTTCGGGTCATTGACGTTATCGTTATAAACCCAGCCCTCGTTTCCTGTGTTGTAGGGCGGATCAATGTTCCTACTGATTTTGATACAAAAAGAAAAAGCCCTCTCCGGCACAAAAGTGCCGAAAAAGGCTTGAAATCAAGGGCTTCCGAGGTCAACTGCTGACTTCGGAAGCCCTTTTTTGTTTATTCGATTGTGGGATTCCAGCGTTCAGACGCTCGGCAGCGATGTGGCATAGGAGTCTTGCGGTGTACGGATTTTGGAATAATACCGACGCCGGGGATATCTGTTTGCTATGTATCAGTTTGCGAGTATCTTGTTTATGCGCGCTTCCGCTTCCTTTGCTATTACTTCGGGGACTATGCCGGTGGCGACGACCTTGTCAAAGATCTCGCCGCACTTTTTCTTGCCGAGCAGTTTTATGGGGTACTTGAGCAGCTCAGGCGCAAGCTCCTTGATAACGGCGGCGGTATCGGGATTGTCAAGCAGCTCCTTGACGGTAAGCTTTCTGAAATCCATGGCAATACTCCTTTTCGTTATTGCGGGGAGTTGCCCTGCGGATGCTTACATTATAGCTCCATCCCACAAAACGGCAAGAGATTGACAGACAGGCTTTCATTTAAGCGTACTGTTGGGTACGTCGAGCACAATGTCGGACATAGGGAAGGACGCGCAGGGATGGATGTAGCCAAACTCGATATCGGCTCTGCGGCGGCCGTCGGTCTTTTCCGGGACAAAGACCTTACCCGAGACGAGCTTTGAGCGGCACCATGAGCACTCGCCGCTGCGGCAGCGGGAGGGAGCGACGATGCCCGCACGCTCGATGGAGGTCAGCAGCGGCTCATCGGCGGAGGCGGTGATGTCGTATTCCCTGCCGCACTGAATGACCTTAAGGTTGAAGGTCTTGCCGCGGATATCCTCCGGGTAGCCGGGCTGATTCCACGGGTCCTTTATCATGCCGAACAGCTCACGGCGCACGAACTTACGGCGCAGGCCGAGCTTTGCGATCTCGCCATCGAGGAAGTTGTACATCGCCTGCGGACCGCACATGAAGACGCTGTACTCCTCGCCACCGTACTTTTTGATAAGCTCGGCGGTGATGAAGCCGTGCTCATAGCCGGGCTTCTCCTCGTCGGACAGGACATGCACGACGTGTACCTTGTCGCAGGCGGCACAGACCTCGTCAAGTTCTTTCTTGTAGACAATGCCGTCCTCCGTGCGTGAGCCGAAAAGTATCGTCAGGTCGAAGTCCTCAAAGCCGTCGCGGATGGCGTATGCCATGCCCATGAACGGAGTGATGCCGGAGCCGCCCGCGAGTGCTACGACCTTCTTTGCGTCGCGCAGGCGCTCATAGTAGAGGTGACCCTGCGGCCCGGAGATAGTGACATGCTGCCCGACGACCCAGTGATCCTGAATGTACGGGCTGACAAAGCCGGCGTCGTCGCGCTTGACGGTGATGTTGTATTCGCCGCGTTTTGCCCACGCCGGGGACGAGCAGAGCGAATATGAGCGCGTGGTCACGGTGCCGCCTATGGGGACGCATACGCTGATGTACTGCCCGGCTCTGAACGGGGCGAGGGCGGAGCCATCCTCAGTCTTGAGGACGATCGTCTTTGCATCGGCACCGTTCCGGCGTATCTCGGCCACGATGACCTCCTGCTTCTCCGGGTGGCGCTGCTTTGCCTTTTCGTTGGTGGTGAGAGTTTTCGGCAGCGGAGCGGAGGAGGCCGCCTGTATCGCCTTTTCGCGCACCTTGGGCATGTTCTTGAACCTGAGCATATCGAGCGCGCCGATCATGCCTACCTTGTAATTGAGCTTATCTGCCATCTTCTCAAGCCTCCTCTTCTTTCATTTCTGCGAGAGTCTTTTTTGCGAGCGTATCTCCGCTGAATATCGCGGAATTGTAGCCGTCGCCGCGGATGCTTGCCGCGCCGACAAACTTCAGCCCTTTTACCGGAAACTCTGTACCCATCATCATCATTCGCGGCATCATGTTGTCCCAGTCCTTCAGCTCGAAACCGTAGGCCGCGCCCTGAGGAACGTTGACATAGTTGCACATCGTCCACGGCGTCGCGATCTCAAGCTCCTCAATGTACGGGGTGACGGTAACGCCATAGCGCTCCTCGAAAAGCTTTATCAGCTTCTCGGCAAAGGCGGTCTTCGTCTCTACGTAATCATCCGGATCTACATTTGCCCAGTCATCATCCATGAAGGTGCTTGTGAGGGAGACAACGCAGGTACCCTCCGGTGAGAAGCCGGGGTTCACAACGTTGTAGCACACCATGACCTGGTTGCAGTTTGTCGCGATGGTTTTTCCGGATTCGTACTCCTTGGCCGTATCGGCAGAGGTCGGGAGGAAGACGGTGTAATCGCGGATTCCGAGTTCCTCGGCGCTCCTGTCAAGCCCCATGTATACGACGAACATTCTCGCCGAATAGGTGCGGGCATTGCCAAGCTTCACCATGCGCTCCGGTACGACCTCCGGCGGGCACATCGTGGCGTACACCATGTTCTGGTTCATGTTGCAGAGAATGTGTTTTGTCTCGACCTCGCCGCAGGTAGTCTTAACGCCGCGGACGGCCTTGCTCTCATCGAAGAGTATCTCGGTCGCGGTGCAGTTCATCCACACCTCGCCGCCCATGCTGCGGAAGCATTCGAGCAATCCTGTCGTCAGCTCGTTGCTGGTCTTGTCGGGTATCCACGCGCCGTGGTTTACGTACAGCCAGAGCATGTTGACGTACTGGAGGAAGGACAGATGGTCGGCGTCGACGCCGAGATAGCCCCAGTAGGTGTTCATTATATCCTGCGCGAGCTTCGGCATCTTCATCGCCCTGAACACACGGTTGACCGTGTAGCTGCCCAGCCGCAGGAAGTTGGGGAAGTGCTCCTGCATATACTTCGGGTCTGTCTTGCCCGCGACGCTCAGAGAGTAGTCGCCGGCGGCGTGAAACTCCGTGCCGAGGTCGAACAGATCCTGTATGGATTTGCGGCAGCCGGGCACAAGACGCTCCATCTCATTGACAAACTCCTTTACCGTGCATGGGAGGGTCGCGTCGATATGCGTCCTGCCGTCGGAGGCGGTGGTGATAACGCGGAAGTTATCCGGAACCATGTGCCACGGAATGTCAAGGCCGAACTCATCACAGATCCTGCGGCAGCCGCCGGGGTTTTCCTTTGTGCCCCATTCGCAGATCTCGTGCAGCGCCGTTTCAAATTCAAAACGGCCTCTACGGAAGCTTGAGGCGCAGCCGCCGGGCATATTGTGGCGCTCGATAAGCAGGGTCTTTTTTCCACCCTTTGCCATGCGGCAGGCTGCGGCAAGACCTCCGTTTCCGGCGCCGATCACAACGGCATCATATTTTGGCATCAGTATCTCCTCCTTAATTTGTGGTAATACCACGTGTTTGTACTGTGCATTTTATAACAATCACCGGCAAAAGGTCAATGCTGTTGCCGTATTTTCAGCGGAATAGTCAGCATTACGCTTGACTTTTAAGCATCTTGCAGGTAAAATTTGAAACGTGGAATTTGGTATGACCACAGGCAATCCGCGTTTTGGAGGCAAATATGGGGTTCAATAAAATAGTAGCGGTGTCCATGACGGAGCTGTTCGTGCAGCAGATTGAAAACATGATACTCTCCGGGGAGCTCGCTATCGGCGAGCAGCTGCCGCCGGCGCGGGAGCTGTCGGTGAAAATGGGCGTCAGCAGAACGGTCATTTCCGCGGGGCTTGTGGAGCTTGAGAAGCTCGGCTTTGTTGAGATTCGCACGCGGCAGGGCGTGTTCGTCTGCGACTACCGGCGTAAGGGCAGCCTTGAGACGCTTATCGCCATCATGCGCTATAACGGCGGCGCGATGAGGAAGAACGAGGTAAAATCCCTGCTCGAAACGCGCGACGCGATGGAGTGCCTGTGCCTGCGCCTTGTGTGCGAGAAGAACGACGTGACCGAGCTTGAAAAGCTCAGCCCGATCCTTGACAGCATCCGTGACGCACGCAACGCCGACGAGGCCGCAGAGCGGGTATTCAGCTTCCACCATGAGCTTGCGATAATGTCCGGCAACGTGCTGCTGCCGCTGCTATACTATTCCTTTAAGACGCAGGGCGAGTACCTGTGGTCACTCTATTGCAAGCGCAGCGGTGTGAAGAAGCTGTATGAAATAAAGCTTGCGCTCTTCTCGGCACTTATGAATAAGGATATTGATTCCGCGATAGAGCAGACGCACCGGATCATGGATGTCGCGAAGAACGACCTTGGTTTCTACGGGGCGTGACAACAGAAAAAGCTCGTTGGGCTCAAAGCACCCTTACGCGCTTTTTCCTTGGCGTTATTAATTAAAAGGTTTATTTGCCATCAACTGCAGTTTGGTGCAAAACGTTGGTAAGGATTTTCTCAATCCGCTGTCCCAAGAGCTTGTTTTCCGCCGGAGCCTTTCCTTGAAGAGTCTTCAATTCCTATTGAGACATTGCAGCTAATTCTTTGTCGGTATATTTTTTTCATAACAAATCTTCGACCAAAATCGAAAGCAATACCCTAATTTTAAAATTATCATTTCCCATCAACATAACTAAATTGAAGTCCGTTTTTTGTGAAAATTGCAACAATTTCTGCATTGATAAATCTCCGGCTCCCCCGATTTCGGGCAAAAAAATCGCTGCATTCCCTTTGGGATGCAGCGGGCAAAAAAACAAGCCCCGTCTGTTGACGGGACTTCAGCCTGTCGAAAAAGGTCACCGCAAGGTGGCTTTTTTCTCGTAAAACAGGG
>ERZ1027273.461-NODE-461-length-13038-cov-5.367095_pt1 | contig 13038 bp, 4 predicted proteins | sample MGYA00519256_ERZ1027273 | MGnify/ENA primary metagenome ERZ1027273 (study PRJEB26926, sample SAMN06164431) | human gut metagenome | biome: ENVO:00009003; feature: ENVO:2100002; material: ENVO:00002003 | host: Homo sapiens | place: USA | collected 2012 ...
ACGAGATCTGCGCATGTCTCGTGGGCTCGGAGATGTGTATAAGAGACAGATCCATTACTGCGATTCTCCGATAAATAAAAACTTCAAATTAATCATATCATAACTTGTCTAAAAATACAATTTTTAAAAAAAGAGAAAAAAGAAAATGCTATATATCAAAAGGTACATAGCATTTCTTTTTCAATAATTTAATTACTTATTCGGATATTCCTTATTTGCTAAATCAACATAGTGATTATACCGCTTTTGAGCGTCCTTTAAATTCCACTCCAGTAATTCCTGAGCTTTTTCAGGATTTACCTTAACCAGCTGTGCATAACGACCCTCATTCATCAGGAAGTCATTGTACTTAGACCAGTCTGGCTCCTTGGAATCCATTGTGAACGGATTCTTGCCTTCCTTAGCTAAATCCGGATTATATCTGAAGGTTGGCCAGTAGCCACATTCCGTAGCCTTCTTAGCCTCCATCTGTGACATAAACAGACCCTTCTTAATATTATGGGCGATACATGGAGCATAGCAGATAATGATAGACGGACCATTATAGGCTTCAGCTTCCTTTAATGCCTTAATTACCTGATTCTGGTTATAGCCATGAGAAATCGCTGCAACATATACATGACCATAGGACATAGCGATAGAAGCTAAATCCTTTTTGAAGGTTGGCTTGCCGGCAGCGGCAAACTTCGCAATAGCACCCGTACGGCTTGATTTAGAAGCCTGTCCGCCGGTGTTGGAGTAAACCTCGGTATCAACAACTAAAATATTTACATCCTGATTGTTGGCAATGACATGGTCTAATCCGCCGTAGCCGATATCGTAAGCCCAGCCGTCACCACCGATAATCCATTGAGAAACCTTAACCAAATAATCCTTTAAGGATAGAATTTCTTTAGCGTAAGGTGCGTCAATAGCCTCCATAGCGGCAACAATCTTCGGGGCTAATTCCTTTGTAATTAAACCGCTTGTCCGGTTTTCAATCCACTGAGTACATAATTCAGCAGCCTCAGCAGGCATTGCTTCCTTATTCAAAGCCATAACGGTCTGGATTCTATCTCTTAAGGTTTCAACAGCCATATGCATACCGAAACCAAATTCGGCATTGTCCTCGAATAATGAGTTTGCCCAAGCCGGTCCACGACCCTCAGCATTGGTTGTATATGGGCTGGACGGATAAGAACCAGAGTAAATAGAGGTACATCCTGTTGCGTTGGCAACCATCATACGGTCACCGAACAGCTGGGATACAGCCTTAACGTAAGGCGTTTCACCACAGCCGCCGCAGGCACCTGAGAATTCAAATAAAGGCTGAGCGAATTGAACGTTCTTCGCATTCGCATTTCCGGCAACCTCGCTCTTATAGGTGACATGGTCTAAGAAGTATTGTGCGACAACCTCTTCCTTAGCCTCACGGGAAGCAGCCATTGTATGGCTTGTTAATGCCGGGAACTTGGTAATTGTGCCGTCCTCTGCCTTCTTTGGCTTACCCGGACATACTGTCAGGCAGACACCGCAGCCCGTACAGTCTAATGTAGAAATACATAGATGATATTTATATCCCTTGAAGCCGGTAGCGTCTAGGAACTGTGCTCCCTCAGGGGCATTTGCAACCTCTTCTTCCGTACATAGGAACGGACGGATACAAGCATGAGGACATACGAACGCACACTGGTTACACTGGATACAGTTAGAGGATGTCCATAGAGGTACATCGGTAGCTACACCACGCTTTTCATAAGCGGCAGTTCCCTGCGGCATATGGCAGTCCTGTCCGAACTTGGCAAATGCAGATAACGGAAGAGAATCTCCCTTAATAGAATTGATTACGTCGGCAATTTCACGAACGAACTGAGGACGAGTCATATCAACGGTCTTAACCTCATCGGTTAAATTAGCCCATTCAGGCTTTACAGGTACTTCAACCAGCTTTGAGCCGCCCATGTCGATGGCCTTATGGTTTTGGTCTACCAGCTCCTGACCCTTTCTTAAATAGGTCTTAGTAGCAAATTCCTTCATGTGCTGCTTAGCTTCTTCATAGTCCATAATCTGTTCATTCAGCTTGAAGAATGCAGACTGCATAATGGTATTAACGCCTAAGCCCGGACGGAAGCCGCACTCTCTAGCGGCAGCATTTGCGGCAATAATATAGAATTTAGCATGCTTTTGAGCAAGAATTCTCTTATAGCTGTTCGGCAAACGCTGTTCGATATGGTCCTTATCAACGACCGTATTCAATAAGAATGTACCGCCGTCACGAAGTCCGGAAATCATATCAAACTTATCCAGATATGCATCCAAAGAGCAGGATACGAAATGCGGCTGATTTACCAAATAGGTAGAACGGATTGGCTTCTTAGAGAAACGCAAATGAAGGCGGGTAGATCCACCGGATTTTTTAGAGTCATAAGCAGCGTAGCTCTGAGAATAGAACTCCGTATAATCGCCGACAATTTTAGAAATGTTTTTACAAGCACCAACAGTACCGTCAGAACCTAAACCGAAGAATAATAATTCCGTGGTTGTAGGGTCGGCAACGTCGATAGATGGTCCCAGAGGCAATGAAGTATGGTCGATATCATCATCAACACCAACCACAAAGTGGTCCTTCGGCTCTGCCTGAGCTAAATTCGTATATACGGCATTTACCATATCCGGCGTCGTATCCTTTGAGGACAGACCATAGCGTCCGCCGACGATAACCGGTGCGTTCTTTTGATTATAGAATGCAGACTGTACGTCTAAGCATAACGGCTCATATAAAGCTCCCTGCTCTATCGTTCTGTCTAAAACGGCAATTTTCTTTACCGTATTAGGAACGGCGGCAAGGAATCTCTTAATGTCAAAAGGACGATATACATGAACCTTAACGATACCGACTTTTTCACCCTTAGCGGTCAAATAGTCGATTACCTCTTCTGCACACTGAGTCACAGAACCCATAGCGACGATAATTCTGTCTGCGTCCTTGGCTCCATAGTAGTCAAATGCCTTATAGGTACGTCCGGTCACCTTGCCGATTTCGGACATATATTCCTCAACCGTATCTACGATATTGGCGTATTTTTTAGCCTGAAGCTCTCTCGTCTGGAAATATACGTCATCATTTTGTGCCGTACCGCGGGTCTTAGGATGAGCCGGATTCAAAGCGTCGCTTCTGAACTTGGCAACCGCATCGCGGTCTAACAGCTTATCAAATACTTCATAATCAATCGGATGAATCGTATTTACTTCATGAGAAGTTCTAAATCCATCAAAGAAGTGAAGGAACGGTATGCTGGTCTTAATTGCGGATAAGTGAGCGACACCAGCCAAATCCATAACCTCCTGAACTGAACCGGAGCACAGCATTGCGAAACCGGTCTGACGGCAAGCCATAACATCCTGATGGTCGCCAAAGATAGATAAGGACTGTGCGGCAAGCGTACGGGCAGATACATGGATTACGCCCGGTAAGCACTCTCCGGCAATCTTATACATATTCGGAATCTTCAGTAATAATCCCTGAGAAGCCGTATAGGTTGTCGTTAAAGCTCCGGCCTGTAAGGAACCGTGAACTGTACCGGCAGCACCAGCCTCAGACTGCATCTCTACAATCCGAACAGGCATACCAAAAAGGTTTTTCTTGCCTTGGGCAGCCCATTCATCAGTATACTCAGCCATCGGAGATGACGGAGTAATCGGATAAATACCGGCTACCTCGGTAAAGGCATAAGAGGAATATGCGGCAGCATAGTTTCCGTCTATTGCCATTCTTTTAATTTCTTTGCTCATTTTTTCCCTCCTAATGAGTTAAATTATTTTGTCACTTTATATTATAAAACTTTTGTAAAAAATAATCAATAACTATCCCGTTCTAAATCATGGAAAAGAGGGTACAATTTAATTCATTGTACCCTGTAAATTATACTTCCGCCAAAGCGATTAAGAAAATATTTGAGGTATCCGCCTTGCTAATGGTATGTGCCCCGGAGGCAAGCTCTATCGTAACGATTCCATTAGAATCAGAAACAAGCTTTTCCCCGTCTACCTTAATGGTCTGTCCGCTATACGTTCCGCCGTTTCCTAAAACTAAAATCAAGGTCATCGGCTTATCCAGCGTAAAGGTAATACTCGTGCTGGATTCCAGCTTAAGACACTGCGTAAGCGTTTCGCCGTTATAGGTTTGCGTTCCTTTGGACGTAGCCAAATTCCCTGTAATGGCAAAAAACGTACTTTCTTTGCCGCTGGTTGTAAAATTATGCACCACAGCTCCCTCAATGCTTGGGGAAACCGGGGTATCCGGATTCGGATTATTTTCGGATTCATTTCCAGAAGCGGAACCGCTGCCGGAAGCGTCCTGTGAATCCTCGCCTAAAATCTTTAGAATTGAAGATTGATAGCCGACAATTAATTCCTTTAATTCCGGAATTATTTCATAGTTTGTATCCTCCACGGCATTATCAAATTCCCACTGAAGGTCCCCGCCGTTCATTCTTCCGGCATATTTCATAACATTATCCCTTGCCGCCTCCGGACTATCCGCAGTGTAGGAATAAAAATCACTCGCCGTATCAAAATTACTGTATGCCGTACCGCCGGAAAGAGTCGTATAGGAGGACGGAACAGCTTCATCTCTTGAGGAAGCTAAATATGCATCGAATGAGGTCGCATTTCCCGCAATCGTTCCTAAATCAGAATTGGCATAAACAAGACTGCTAGCACCGACAACGGTATTATTATATGCCTTAATCATACCGCCGGTTTCCTTGGAAAAAGTCCCTTCCGCCGCCAGCTTATCCGTTCCCTGCAAAGAACTCATCATCGGATTCTTGCAATTCCGGAAATAATTTCCCTCGACAAAAATAGAGCTTCCCCTAGTCGCACCAATTCCGTATTTGGCATTTCCGTCAAAATAATTATTATACACATGGATTGCCGTCGACAGCCGTACCCGCGGATGTCGTGAATCGGAATGGTCATACCAGTTATGATGATAGGTTATATAGTCGACCTCGTCGCCGTTGCTGTTTAAATGTGTTTTCCCAGAATCCCAAAAATGATTGTAGGACAGGGAAGCATATTTCGTTCCCTTAATATCCAAAGAGCCATCGCCCTTAACTTGGTCCTTGGCACTGCCCGGCTTACCGTAGAAAAAGTCGCAATTATGTACCCATAAATTACAGTTGCCGCCGTTGATGGAAATGCCGTCGTCCAGAAAATACATAATCCCAAGATTTCTGATTTCAACGTTCGCACAGTTTTTAACTAAAATACCAAAGCCGTAAATCGTACTGTCCTCGCCGATTCCCTCTATGGTTATATTCATCTGACTGTAATTGCTTTTGCCCTTCAGCTGAAGCCCCTCTTCGGAACTAGAAATATGGTCTAAATCCTCCAAGCTGACCTTGCCGACAATTCTGAAATCAATCGGCTTGGTATCTCCGGATTTTTGCTTCCCGTCCAAAATACTTTGGAAGCCTGTATATTCTACACCACCCAGAGTACATTTTACTGTTTTTGCCGTTTTCGCTGTAATATAAATAACCTCGGCATTGGATTTCAGAGTCCCGTCATCATTGTAGGCTCCGGAGCCTGTTTTTACCGGAGAAAGACTGGAAAAAGCATACCCTGAACGGTCATGAGCGATAACCGTCATTTTCGCAGTAGAATAAAAGCTCTTTTCCGTATCCTGCACTACCGGCACAACCTTAATCTCATAATCTCCAGCCGCAAGACCCACAATATCTACCCGGTAATATTCCGCATATTTCCGAATCAGCATATCGCTAACCCGAATATAGGATGAATCTCCTGCTCCCTGTTTTTTATAATATACATGATAGGAGGTCGCATCCTGAACGGGCGACCATTCTACATAAGCCGCCTCCAAATGTCCGGAGGATTCTAAAATCTGCACCTCTCCCTGTGTTCCGACATCTCCCCCCAAATCCGGTGTATCAGGCTCGTCCGGAGTTTCAGGGGAAGGTGTATCCGGAGTGTTTCCCGGCTGTTCTTCCTTTCCGCTATCGCCGCCGTCCGAAATATCCGGATTATCCGGTGTATCGGGATTTACCGGTGTTTCCGCAGGCTCATCCTTTGTATCGGGAAGGTTATCCTCGGTATTGCTGATACAGGAGCTGACTCCCATAATCATAGAGGCAAATAATAAACCTAATAATATTCTTCTTTTTTTCATTTTACCCTCTCATAAATATGATTAATGGTTTCAGAGTACCGGCAAAAAGCCGGCACTCTACCATTTTATTGTACGATTAATGCATAAATGATTAAGGAATTATCCTTGGAAATAGAATACGCTCCGGCCGCAATCTCTAAAACTAATATACCGTCGGCGTCGGTTGTATAGGATGTACCGTTTACCTTTATGCCGGAGGAGGCACTATTCGTCACAATCGTCAGTACGCTCGTCTTTTCAACGGTAAAGGAAATACTGGTTTTAGATTCCATTTTCATCGCGGTTGTATAGGTATTTCCGTTATATTCCTTAGCAGCCGGCTTGCTTTGCAGACTGCCGCTGATAGTGAAGAAGCCCGTAGAATCGGTCAGCCCGTCGTCAAAGGTTTTTTCATGCGTCTGAGAAAGAATTTCAATGTATGCTTCCCTTGCTTCCTCTAAAATTGTATAGTTTGTTATTTGACTCTTTTCAGTTGAAGAAAGAGAATCATACAGGGTTTCCGCTTCCTTAATTACTGCTCCAGAGCCGTTAGATACAGTTCCGATGGAGTCAATTAATGCCTTGGTATAAGATACCTTAACCTCGGAAAGTCTTTCTTCAATATCTATTGCCTGCTTTTGGGCGTCGGTTAAAGCATTATATGCCGTTAAAGCCGCCTTCATAGAAGATAAACTGCTTAAATCCGCATCAATTAATAGATTCTTCGCATTTTCAATGTCTGCCAAACTCTTATAGGCTTCCTCTGCCGCCTTCAACGTACTATAATTTGTCACCTTAGCCTTTTGTATTTCGTCTAAAGAATCGTATTCCGCACGGGCAGCCTCAATATCAGCCTTGCTGTTTAATGTGACAGTTCCGATAGCATTGATTTTATCCATACAGGACTGTACGGCAAATTCATAGAATGCCTCCTCTGCCGCCGTTAAGCTGGAGAAATTGGATACGATGGCATTAGCGTCTATTGTCATCAAATAATCATAGGCTGCTCTTGCCCTAGAAATAGCACTTCCGCTGTCCTTAGTGACTGTGCCGATAGAATTAATCAGTCCCTCAACATAGTCTTCACCCAAGGAAATATATTCGTCGTGTGCGGACTGTACCTTGGAATAATCCACCTTTTGCTGTAAATCAGAGCTTAATAGCTTGTATGCCTCTATGGCAGCCTTAATTAAATCATAGCAGTCCGCCGTATAGGTAATATTTGCAGGAATAGCGTCTGCCTTGGCATTAAAATCGGCAATACGCTTAGCGTCATATTCTTCCGTATTATATTTTTCAAATGTCAATGAGGTAAGAGTCGTTTCCTTATCCTTTTGAACTGAAGTAATAAAATATGTTCCCGGAGCAAGCGTGACATTTCCGCTTCCGGCAAGCATTACTTCGCCCGCAGAGGATACTAAATATCCGGTAGAATATCCGTTTGCTGAGGCAGTTATTTCCATAGCTACTATCGCATAATCCGTCAGGGTAAAGGTGACACCCTGTCCCTTAAACTTGCAGGAGCTGGAGGTTGTGCCTGTAATGGAGGAATAATAGATATATCCGGTCATTCCGTCTGTTTTAGAGCTTGCCAGCGGTGCCGTATAGCTTCCGCTTGAAAGATTAACCGCTTCCGTCGGCGTATGAATATTCGCTTTGGTTTCCGTTCCTAAAGATGTACCATTCAGAATTGTCCGATAATAGGAGCCGGAATACTTTAAGCATTCCTCTCTGGCAACCACAGCCGTTGTCAAATAGCAGTCGCTCTGCTTCTTAGCCGTATCATAATAAAACAAATCCGGATTTGTATCAAAAGCAGAATAGTCTATTTTTTCATAAGTATACTGACACTTATTGCTTACAGCCTCTTCTCTATCGGAAACATCCTTATTTCCAACGGAGGCTTGGAAGCAGGAAACATACTGATTTCCATAGCATTTTGCCGTGCCGCCGCCCTCGCCGGTATCAAATACCTGCTTTGCACCATCAAAATAATTATTCTCAGAATACATATACGCATTTGCCCGCAGGGAGGAAACATAGCTCAGGCTTGCCTTTAAACCGACAGCATAATGCACTGAGCTGGCTGGTGCCTTAGTTGAAACCTGAGTCGCATCACCATAAACCAAATTATTATAAAAATGAACATTGGCATTGCGGACCAGCGGAATACGGGAGCCGCAGTTGTACCAAACATTATGATGCATAGAAATATTATACTGCAAAGACGTGCTGGCTGAGCCAATTAGATTGGTCTTATGACAGTATTCAAAATAACAATAGGATAGGGTAAAATTATAGCCGCGTTTAAAATCGCAGGAGCCGTCCCCCTCCGCCTTATCGCTTTCCGCCGGATTGGCACAATAGCCCGGGAAGAAAGTACAATGATGAATCCAGCAGTTCTGTACCGGAGCCGTAATCGCAGAGGAAACACTGGCTGATGCCTGAACGCCCTCCATACCCAAGGCGTCCTCCGGATTATTTACAAAGGTTAAATTCCGAGCCTCGAAATTCTTTCCTCGCTGACCGGTTGTATCGCTTGCCATAAAATGGAAGCCCCAGCCGTCGATAATCGCGTCAAAGCCGACGCCCTCAAGGGTAATATTTCTTAAATCCTTCATTCTTGCCATGTGACCGTTGTCATTTTCACTGCCGCCCTCGTTTAAAGAGTCATAGGCGGTACAGCCCTCCGGTGTCGTTACAGTACCGACAAAACGGATAACAATCGGGTGATTTTCTACCACGCTGTAAAAGCCAAGGCTCTGTCCGTTTGGGTCCCAAGTATTTCCCGGAGTACCGCTTGAATCCTTTTTCGTATATTGGGCGTTATTCAGCCACCAACCGATTCCCAATGCCTGCTTATTTTTCCAATCCGCACCGGGAATATTAAACATATACTCAGATACCTCGGAAACCTCGCCCATAATGGTATCCTTATTTTCGTCCGTCACATAAATAACAATCGCATTATCCTTTAACGTTCCGTCGTCATTATAGGCTCCGACTCCCTCGGTATTCTTAAAATGAGCATATCCGGAACGGTCATACGCCACAACACTCAGCCTGCAGACGGAAGGCTGGGATTTACTTTCCTGTGAAGAAACTACCGGAACAACCTTTACATTGTATTCCCCTGCCGAAATTCCCATCAGGTCTGCCCTCATTTTTCCGGAGGTAAGCTCCTGAATATAAACTGTTTTCTCATTCAGCAAAACATAATCAGAAGCATTAGCCGCTTTCAAATATACATTGTAAGAGGAAGCATTGCTTATGCTGTTAAATTCAATGTATGCTGCTTCATTCAGTCCGGAACAGCTGGTTATCTTGATTTCTCCCTCAGAAACCACTTCTCCGTTTCCGGCATCTATCGCTCCTTGGGAGCTTCCGTTATTCACATTGGAATTCCCTCCGGTACCGCTGCTGTCATCACCACCCGGTTTATCCTCTCCGCCGCCGGTATTATCATTGCCACCCGGATTGTCATTGCCGCCAGTACTGCCGTTTCCACCGGTATTATCGCCGCTTCCGGTGTTATTGTTGCCGCCCGGAGTATCGGTATTGCCGCTATCGCCGGTGTTGTTGTCATCATTTCCCGGATTGTCGCCGTCTACCGGCGGATTCGGGTCATCGACCGGTTTATCCTTATCCCCGACGCAGGAAGCCATGCCGGCAAGCCCTAGAAAAGCTAAAGATAAACCCATGATTTTCTTTAATTTCATGATTTTCTCCTTTCCTCTATCAGCAAAGGAAAGGAATGATTATTTTTAAACATAAACCATTCCTTCCTGCCAAAAATAATAATTTATTTACTTTAAGCCGCTATTGTAATCACAATATTTTCTATAACTATGCTTACACTTCCGGTATGTGTACTATCCTGATAGATAATTTCAACCGTATAGGTTCCGGATACAATCTCCTCTACCGGCTGACCACTTCCATCTAAATATCTAACCGTAATTCCTTCCGTCTGAGCGGTGACTGTCTTGGTCTGACCGCCCTCAAGCACTAAAGTAATTTGCAGTGCCGCTTCTACCTCGGCAGTACCGGCATATTCTGTTCCTTCTAGGCTGGCTTCAACGGAATCCACATTATAAGAAACATTTTCCGACTTCTTGTCCTCCAGCACCATTGTTCCTATCTTATGCTCTGTTGTATCAAAGACGATTTCATAGGTACCTGCCGCACCTAAAACAATGGTCTGCGTCTTATTTTCAAATTCATAAGGCGTATAGGTACTGCCATTTAAGGTAAATGTTCTTCCGGCAGATACAGAGGTATAGGTAATCGTGATTTGAGCGTTGTCGCTTGCTGTCGTAAAGCTTATCGTAGAGCCTTTAATAGATAAATAACCGCTCTTACTGTACTTTGCCGTACCAACTGCCTTATAGGTAATAAATCCGCTTGTTTCGCCGGCACTAATCTTTACGTCGGAAGAGCCGCCCTTATTTGTTGTTCCGTCAAAGGTTTTGATATCGTCAACCAGCTCCTCAATTTCCGCCTCCGGCTTATTATCGTAAGCAATTTGCTGTTCGTCCGTCCGAATCGCGTTTAATTCCGCAAAATCAACAGCCTCAACCTCTTCTATGCTTTCAAGTCCCGCAACTCTTGTCAAAAGCTCTGAATATGCTTGATTGTAGGCTTCAAGATTATATTCTGCCGTATAATTTGCAACATTTTCATTGTAATATTGCGTAATTTCTGTTTTCTTATTTTCCTTCGTTTGTTCTAAATCATTTAGTACAGCGTCAAACGCCTCCTGTACCTCCGTCAATTTAGCACTCACGGCATTCACATAATCCAAAGCCGCTTCATCTGTAAGGTCCTGCACCTCAGAAGCCTCGGTCAAAATAGCCTCCACTGCGGTCAAGCCATTATCTCTGATTTCTAAAAGGGTGCCGGCATTCATCGTATAATTTTCTAGGTTTATCGCCTCATAGGCTTCATTTATTTTATTCTTTGCATCTAAAACCGCACCCTCTACGGCGTCAATCGGAGATGCATTATTTATCGCATTCTGAAGATTTTCCCATAAGGAAGTAATCTTGGTGCTGGTATCAGAAGAAATTAATGCCTGTATTTCGGCAGAAGCATTGCTGTACGCCTGATAAAGCTCTGTGATAGCGTCCTGATTAGCCAACAATACCGCATTTGCAGAATCTGCCGCCGGCAGTTCGCTGATTGCCGCCGTCAAGTTCTGTGCCGCAAGCTCATTTTCTTCGGCAATAGTTAAAATCGCCTCTAAATTCTGAATTAATTCCTGTCGGATACCGTCAATCACCGCTTTGGAAGCCTCTAAATCCTGAGCTTCGGAAACCTTCACTGCCTGAATGTCATCTTCTGCCCGAGAAATCAAAGCCGTAATCTCAGCATAATTTTCTGAGGAATAATTTTCCGGCAAATATCCTAATTCAGCAAAACCGGCAATCACCGTTTGTCCGTAAAGCTCAAGCTCTGCGTCCGTCGTTTCCTTGATAGATAATATGGCTTTCATATCCGCCATACTCGTTTCATAGGCTTCAATCGCACCGGCATTATCTTCCGCTGATGCAACCGCAAGCTTTCCTGCCTCCACTGAAGCCGATAAAGCCTGCCAGTTTTCTATCGTATAATCCGTTTCCGTCTTAGAAGCAAGATATGCATCTAGCTTTGCCGCAAGATTATTCTTTAAAGCCGTCGTTTCAGCTTCCTCTACCGCGATAGCAACATTATCTAAATATACATTTCTTAAATCAGCCTTCGCCGTTTCCAGTTTAATTCCCGCAAAGCTGTCTTTAGCAATCTCCGCACTGCCAATCAGCGTACCGTTATAGGTAAACTCTACCGTTCCCGCCGCCAAATCCAAGGTAATCAATACGGAAACCGTATCATTAGCCGCTAAGGAAATAGACTGTGTAGACATCACATTATTTGCCCGGAAGCCTAGATTGCCTTGACTTATCGTTCTGACAGAGGCAATCTCTTCATTTTTATCATTGACTAAAACCAACATAGACCATTTGCCGTTATTGGCAGAAACCGTAAGGTCGGCATAAACTGAAACCTTTTTATAGGTTATTGTATCCGTCGTAATATAAGCCAGTGTGCTTTGAGCCCCGTCTGTATCTAAAACATTCAGCTTCCCGCCGGAGATATTCACGCTGTTGGTTGCCGTAAAATCTGCCGCACTGTCGGAAATAGCACCGTAAATCACGGACGAAGGCATTTCTCCCGTACCGATACACTCTACCTCGGAATCCTCATCAAACGTATTCGTATATATGACATTATCCCTATCCATAAAAAGCTCATAGCCGGTTTTATCCCGCCAGCAGGCATAAATTGTCGTATTTTCCGTAATAACTTCATTCTCAAAATCAAAAGGAGTTTGTCCGCCCGCATCCTTATACCATCCTAAAAAAGCTTTTCCTGTCTGTTGTGGGTCGGTTTCCGGTTTTACTGCCTTTTCTCCGGAATTTACCTCCTGCTCCGGCTCGTCTGCCCCTTCAAAAACAACCTTGAATTTAGTGACTACACCCGGATTATCATCGTCATTATTTCCCGGATTATCGGTATTCCCCGAATTGTTATTGCCGCCATTTCCCGGGTTGTCCGTATTGCCGGGATTATCGGTGTTTCCGGGATTATCGTCATCCACCGGCGGATTCGGATTTACCGGCTCGTCCTTATCGCCGCCGCAGGAAGCTAGTCCCAATGCTGCTCCCGCAAGCAATAAGCTTAATAAAATTTTTTTCTTTTTCATGCCACTCTTCTCCTTCATTCATTAACAAAAACATAAAATATAAGCCTTCACTAAAACATTATGTTAAGTTTCTTTGATTATACCTTTCCGACTGTCTCTTATACACATCTGACGCTGCCGACGAATAGCCTTGTGTAGATCT
>ERZ1027273.465-NODE-465-length-12932-cov-4.553778_pt1 | contig 12932 bp, 9 predicted proteins | sample MGYA00519256_ERZ1027273 | MGnify/ENA primary metagenome ERZ1027273 (study PRJEB26926, sample SAMN06164431) | human gut metagenome | biome: ENVO:00009003; feature: ENVO:2100002; material: ENVO:00002003 | host: Homo sapiens | place: USA | collected 2012 ...
CTCGGAGATGTGTATAAGAGACAGCCATATTTTGTCCGAAATTATGCGGCAAAGTTACTATTTTTTGTAACTTTGCGGCGCTGCAAGGCAATAGAAAAAGGAAAAACCCATGAAAACCGACTTTCTGGTTATCGGTTCCGGCGCCGCGGGCCTTTCGTTCGCGCTGAAAGCCGCAGCCCACGGACACGTTACGATCGTCACCAAGGGCGCGATCGAAGAGTGCAACACCAATTATGCACAAGGCGGCATCTGCTCGGTAACGTACGCCCCCGACACATTCGAGAAACACATCCGCGACACGCTGGTCTGCGGCGCAGGCAAATGCGACGAGAAGGCCGTGGAACTGGTCGTGCGGCGCGCTCCGGAACTGATCGCCGACCTCATAGCCTGGGGCACGCGTTTCGACAAGACCCCCGACGGGCGTTTCGAGCTCAACCGCGAAGGCGGACACTCGGAGCACCGCATCCTCCACCACGAGGACCTCACGGGAGCCGAGATCGAACGGGCGCTCGTGCAGTCGGTGAGGGAGCATCCGAACATCACGGTTCTCGAACGCCACTTCGCCATCGACCTGCTGACGCAGCACCATCTGGGCGAATTCGTCACGCGCCACACGCGCGGACTGGCCTCGTTCGGGGCCTACGTCCTGAATCTCGACACCAACGAGATCGAGACCATGCTTTCGAAATTCACCGTCGTGGCCACGGGCGGCTGCGGCAACGTCTACTCCACGACCTCGAACCCCGTGGTCGCCACGGGCGACGGCATCGCCATGTGCCACCGCGCCAAGGCCATCACCGAAAACATGGAGTTCATCCAATTCCACCCCACCTCGCTCTACCATCCGGCCGAAAAGCCCAATTTCCTCATCACGGAGGCGATGCGGGGTTACGGCGCGATCCTGCGTCTGCAAAACGGCGAAGAGTTCATGGACAAATACCACCCGATGAAATCGCTCGCACCGCGCGACGTGACGGCCCGGGCCATCTATACCGAAATGACCCGCCGGGGCGAGGACTTCGTCTATCTCGACGTGCGGCACAAAGATCCGGAGCAGACGCGCCGGCATTTCCCGAACATCTATGAAAAATGCCTCTCGCTCGGCATCGACATCACCCGCGACCTGATCCCCGTCACGCCGGCGGCGCACTACTGCTGCGGCGGGGTGAAAGTAGATCTCAACGGCGAAACCTCGATCCGGCGGCTCTATGCGCTGGGAGAAACCTCCTGCACGGGGCTGCACGGCGCCAACCGGCTGGCTTCGAACTCCCTGATCGAAGCGGTCGTCTATGCCGACCAGGCCGCCAAACATGCCGCCTCGCGGCTCTCCTCGGTCGAGATCCAGGAAGGTATTCCCGACTGGGATTTCGAAGGTACCCAGCACACCGAGGAGATGCTGATGATCATCCAGTCCAAGCGCGAGATGCAGGCCATCATGTCCAATTACGTCGGCATCGTCCGTTCGAACCTCTCGCTCGAACGCGCCCTGCGCCGCCTGTCGATCATCTACGAAGAGACCGAAGAGCTACACAACAAGATCAAGCCCAATCGCGAGCTGTGCGAACTGCGCAACATGATCGCCGTGGCCTACCTGGTCATCAAACAAGGCAGCGCATTGAAAGAGTCGGTCGGCTGCCACTACAACTCCGACTACCCCAAACCGGACAATAAATAATCTGCAAGAGAACTCACCCACAATCTTTATTACCGTTTATGACCTTACAGGAAGAGATCACCCGCCGGCGGACGTTCGCCGTCATCGCGCACCCGGACGCCGGTAAAACGACCCTGACCGAAAAACTGCTGCTCTTCGGCGGCGCCATCCACGTCGCGGGAGCGGTCAAAAGCAATAAAATCAAGAAGGGAGCCACCTCCGACTTCATGGAGATCGAACGTCAGCGCGGTATTTCGGTCGCTACGTCCGTCATGGGCTTCGAATACCAGGGCCGCAAGATCAACATTCTCGATACCCCGGGCCACGAAGACTTCGCCGAAGATACCTACCGCACGCTGACGGCGGTGGACTCCGTAATCATCGTCATCGACGGCGCCAAAGGCGTCGAGTCCCAGACCCGCAAGCTGATGGACGTCTGCCGCATGCGGCAGACCCCGGTGATCGTCTTCGTCAACAAGCTCGACCGCCCCTGCAAGGATCCCTTCGACCTGCTGGACGAAATCGAGAAGGAACTCCGCATCCGGGTACGTCCCCTCTCATTCCCGATTTCGAGCGGCGACACCTTCAAGGGCGTTTACAACATCTACGAGAAGAACCTCACGCTCTTTACGAGCGACGAACGGCAGACGGCCGACGCTTCGACCGTAGAGATCAACGACCTCGCCTCGCCCGAACTGGACGAATACATCTCCGAACGCTACGCCAAGCAACTGCGCGAAGACACCGAACTGGTCGAAGGCGTGTACGACGCTTTCGACCGCGACGCTTACCTGCGGGCTGAGCTGGCCCCGGTCTTCTTCGGCTCGGCGGTCAATAATTTCGGCGTGAAGGAGTTGCTGGAGTGTTTCATCCGCATCGCCCCCTCGCCGCGCCCTGCGCCGACCGAAACCCGGATCGTGGAGCCTGCCGAGGAGAAAATGACAGGCTTCGTCTTCAAGATCCACGCCAACATGGATCCGAACCACCGCGACCGCATCGCCTTCCTGAAGATCTGCTCCGGCACGTTCGAACGTAACAAGAATTTCCTGCACGTGCGCAGCGGCAAACAGATGAAATTCTCCTCGCCGACGGCTTTCATGGCCGAGAAAAAGTCGATCATCGACTTCGCCTACCCGGGCGACATCGTCGGCCTGCACGACACGGGCAACTTCAAGATCGGCGACACCTTCACCGAAGGCGAAAAGCTCAAATTCACAGGCATTCCCTCCTTCGCACCCGAACAGTTCCGTTATATCGAGAATGCCGATCCGCTGAAATTCAAGCAACTGGCCAAAGGCATCGATCAGCTCATGGACGAAGGCGTGGCGCAGCTCTTCACCTCGTCGCTCAACGGCCGCAAAATCATCGGCACGGTGGGCGCCCTGCAATTCGAGGTGATCGAATACCGCCTGGCGCACGAATACAACGCCGCCTGCCGCTGGGAGCCGATCTCCATCTACAAAGCCTGCTGGATCGAGAGCGACAACGCCGAGCAGCTGGCCGACTTCAAACGGCGCAAACATACGAACATGGCCATCGACAAGCACGGCCGCGATGTATTTCTGGCCGACACCAGCTATGCCCTGGCCCTGGCGCAGGAAAACTTCAAGGACATCAGATTTTACTTCACCTCGGAGTTCTGATCCCGTTACAAGCAAGTTCTGATCCCGCCAGCAATCATCAAAATATAAACCACCCGTGCTACCATTGCACGGGTGGTTTTATTGTCAAAATAACTACTCTTCCCCGCACAAACGATTCGCGCGACATACCACATCCGTTCTCGATCGTCCCGGTCTTCTATACACTCACACGAAAAGGGCTGCCTCTGTAGGCAGCCCTTTCGATTTTCAGGATGGGAAACCCACGCCGACAACAACTCTATTTTTCGAGCCCCATCTTTTCGATCAGAGCCTTGGTTTCGGGCTTGTGTCCCCGGAAATTCACATAGAGCGTCATCGGATGTTCGTGACCGCCCTTCGAGAGAATTTCGCGGCGGAAAGCCTCCGCCACTTCGGGATTGAAAATACCCTTCTCCTTGAACAGCGAGAAGGCATCGGCCGCCAGCACCTCGGCCCACTTGTAACCGTAATAGCCCGCAGCATATCCGCCGGCAAAAATGTGGCTGAAAGCCGGCGACATCGCAGCACCCTCGACAACCGGGAGTACCTGAGCCGGAGCCATCGCCGTCCGTTCAAACAGTTCGACATCGCCCTCGAACGGCTTGTCGATCGAATGCCATGCCATGTCGTTGAGCCCGTACAGCAACTGGCGGACATTGAAATAAGCCGCCTGATAGTTCTCTGCGGCGACGATCTTGGCAATCAGGTCGGCAGGAATCGGTTCTCCGGTCTTGTAATTCACGGCCCACAAGTCGAGGAACTCTTTCTCGGTCGCCCAATTCTCCATGATCTGCGAAGGCAGCTCGACGAAATCCTGATATACGTGCGTACCGCTGATCGACTCGTGCTCTCCCTCCGAAAGAATGGCGTGCAGCGCGTGTCCGAACTCATGCAGGAAAGTTTCGAATTCACTGAAAGTAAGCAGTGAAGGAGTCGTATCGGTCGGCTTGGTGAAGTTCATCACCAGCGACACCAGCGGGCGGGTTTCGTGTTCCTCGACGATTGAAACGCTCCGGAACTCGGTTTCCCAAGCCCCGCCGCGTTTGGTAGCCCGGGGGAAGAAGTCGAGGTAAAGTTCCGCCAGGAAGCGACCGTCCTTGTCGGTCACGTCGTAAGCCGTCACCTCGGGATGATAGACCGGGACTTCGGGATTCGGCGTGAAATTAAGGCCGTAGAGCTTATTGGCAAGCAGGAATACCCCCCGCTTCACACTGTCCAACTGCAAGTAAGGCTTCACCAACTCCTCGTTGAGCTCGTATTTCTCATGGCGGTACTTCTCCGAGTAATAAGCCATATCCCAGGGCATGACCTCGCCTTCGAAACCCTGCGAGCGGGCATACTCCCCGATCGTATTGTAATCCTTCACGGCATACTCCTTGGTCTGGGCAAGCAATTCATCCAGGAAAGCATTGACCGTCTGCGCGTTTTCAGCCATTCGGTCGGCCAGCACGTAATCGGCGTACGTCGGATACCCCAACAGGTTGGCGATCTTCAAACGCAGATTGACCATCCGCTTGATGTTCTCCGTATTGTCGAACTCACCGCCCAAGCAGAGGGAGTTGCTGGCTCTCCAAAGCTTCTCCTTCAGCTCGCGGTTGGTCGAATACTCCATGAAAGGGACGTAACTCGGCGCCTGAAGCGTCACCGTCCATCCCTGCTCGCCACGGGCCTTGGCTTCGGCGGCCATACCGTCCCGCACGAAATCGGGAAGCTCGGCCACCTGCGCCGGATCCGTGATATTGATCGTAAAGGCATTCGTGGCAGCCAGCACATTGTGGCTGAACCGGAGCGAAAGCTCCGAAAGTTCGGTCGAATATTGCCGGTACAGTTCCTTGTCCTCATCGGAAAGGTTCGCACCGCTGCGCACGAAACCGTTATAGGTTTCCTCCAGCAATTTCTTGTCCTCTTTCGAAAGGAACCACCCCGGATGTTCATAGACGGCCTTCACACGCTCGAAGAGCTGCGGGTTGAGCGATATGTCGTTGGACAGGGCCGTCAATTTGGGCTGTACGTTCTCGGCCACCTGCTGCATCTCGGGCGTAGCATCCGCTTCGAGCAGGTTGAAAAAAATACCTTCGACCCGCGAAAGCAGCCGGCCCTGACGATCGAGCGCCACGATCGTATTATTGAAGGTCGGCTTGGCTGGATTGTTTACGATCGCGTCGATTTCGGCACGCGACACAGCGATCGCGGCATCGAACGCCGGTTCGTAATCGGACACCCGGATCCGGTCGAACGGCGGGGTTTCGTGCGGCGTATTCCACTCCGCGAGCAAGGGGTTGTTCGTATCAATTTCAGGCAGCTGGGCAACGGGCATCGTATGGTCCGCGCATCCGGCTGCCAAAGCGGTTAAAAATGTCATAACAATCTTTTTCATCGGTTAAATTAGATTTTAGGCTTTTCATTCGGTTCGAGGGTCACGACGGGCACGGCAAGGCTGTCGGCAGGTTCTTCGGGCAGCTCCTCCATCAGGCCACAGGCCACGAGCATCGCCCGTTTATCAGGATCGGCCCCGCGAAAATCCCGGTAGAGGGTCATACCGTCCGCCGAACCGCCCCGAGAAAGCAGCGTCCGGAATTTCCGGGCGGTCGCACGGTCGAATACGTCGCCGGTCTGTTCGAAGGCCCGGAAAGCGTCTTTGTCGAGGACCTGCGCCCAGATATAGAAATAGTATCCCGACGCATAGCCCCCATCGAAAATATGCAGGAAATAGGGATAGCGGTAGCGGGGCTGTATCTGCGGGATCAATCCCCGGCGACCGTACACGGCATCGGCTTCGAACTCGTTCACATCGAAAGGTTCGTACTCCGTAATAGCGTGAATATCCATATCGGTAAGAGCGGCAGCTACCAGTTCGGTGACAATGAAGCCCTGGTTGAACTTGCCGCTTTCGCGGATGCGCTTGATCAAGCGTTCGGGAATCACCTCTCCCGTCGTATAATTGATCGCATAGTGGCGCAGCACTTCGGGTTCGGTCGCCCAATTCTCCATGATCTGCGAAGGGAGCTCCACGAAATCGCCCTCCACCCTGCCGAGCGACCGATATTTCACGTCGGCGAAAAGCGCATGCAGCCCGTGCCCAAACTCATGAAAAAGGGTCTGGACCTCATCGAGCGTAAGCAGCGAAGGCGTCAATTTGGTCGGCGGAGTAAAATTGCATACGATGGCGACCACAGGAGCGATGCGTTCGTCGCCTTCGTAGCGCTGGCTGCGGAACGCGGTACACCACGCACCGCTGCTCTTGCCGCTGCGCGGAAAAAAGTCGAAATAGAGCACGCCCAAATGAGTCCCGTCCACGTCGAGCACCTCATATACCGAGCAATCCTTGTGGTAAACCGGTGCGACCAACGGACGGAACGTAATCCCGTAAAGCCGGTTCGCCAGCGAAAAAGCGCCTTCCCGAACATTTTCGAGCGAAAAATAGGGCCGCAGCGTAGCATCGTCGAGCGCATATTTGTCCTTGCGCACCTTTTCGGCGTAATACCACCAATCCCAGGGTTCGAACGTCGCCCCCGGCACATCCCGCTGCAACATCGTATTCATCTCGGCCATCTCTTCCTTGGCGCGATCGAGCGCCGGCGTCCACACTTCGTTCAACAACTCATAAACGGCAGCGGGCGTTCCGGCCATCTCATCGGCCGTCACATAAGCCGCATAGGAGGGATAGCCCAGCAAGCGGGCTTTCTCGTTACGCAGGCGGGCGAAATCGTTCACCAGAGAGCGGTTATCGTACTCGCTGCCTTCGTTGCAACGGTCGATATATGCTTTGTACAACTGCTCCCGCAAGTCGCGCTGAGTAGAATACGTGAGAAACGGAATCCGGCTGGGAGCGTCGAGCGTAACGACCCACGCATCGTTCAATCCCAACTCCGCAGCCTTCTCCCGGGCCATCCCCTGCACGCTTGCAGGCAGCCCGTCGAGCTGTTTCTCCGTCAGTTTCAACATAAAATCATTCGTCGCCCGGAGGACATTATTGCCGAATTTCACGGGCAGCAGCGCCAATTCGCCGTTAATTTGACGCAACCGCTCCTTCTGCTGCGGATCGAGCAGCGCTCCCGCCCGCACGAACTTACCGTAAATCTTCTCCACCAGGCGCGTCTGCACGGCATCGAGGCCGAGGCTGCCGCGACGGTCGTAAACGGCTTTGATCTTGTCGAAAAGCACCTCGTCGAGCAGAATATTGTCCCGATGGGCGGCCAGCAACGGCATCGCCTGCTCTTTCGCCGCCAATAACTGATCGTTCACGTCGGCCGAACAGAGCATGTTGAAAACCAGCCCCACCTGCTCCAGCATCAAACCCGAACGGTCGTAAGCCAGAATGACATTCTCGAAAGAGGGCTGATCGCCGTTGGATTTGATAGCGTCGATCTCGGCTTCCTGAATCGACATCGCCCGCTGGAAGGCAGGCAGAAAGTGTTCGGGCCGGATCCGGTCGAAAGGAGGCACGCCGTAGGGCGTTTCCCACTCCTCGAAGAACGGATTCTCCGCCACCTCTTTACGCTGGTTGCATCCCGTAGTCATAAGCAGAATCAATGAAATTAAAAATAAAGAATATCGCTTCATCGGTTCGTTGGATTTTATTTACCTTTGCAAAGGTAAACAATTTATAAAAAATGCAACTGTTTTACGCCCCCGATATCGTTCCTCCGGAATATACGCTCAGCGAGGAAGAGTCGAAACACTGCATCCGCGTGCTTCGCATGGCCTGCGGCGAAGAGCTGCACATCACCGACGGCCGCGGTAACCTCTACCGCTGTGAAATCGTGGACGACAATCCCAAACGCTGCCGGGTGCGGGTGCGCGACACCAACAGCGAATTCGGCAAGCTGCCCTACCGCCTGACGATGGCCGTCGCCCCGACGAAAAACAACGACCGGTTCGAATGGTTCCTCGAAAAAGCCACGGAAATCGGGGTCGCGGAGATCATCCCCCTCGCCACGGAGCATAGCGAGCGACGCACGCTCAAGCCCGAACGGGAGAACAAGGTCATCACGGCTGCCGTGAAACAGTCGCTCAAAGCCTACCACCCCCGCCTGCACGAAATAACTCCGCTGCGACAGGTCATCAAGCAGCCCTTCGACGGACAGAAATTCATCGCCCACTGCGACGCTCCCCGTTCGGCCCTGGGCAAGGCATTTCTGCCCCACATCCTGCACAAAGGAGGCGACGTACTGGTTCTGATCGGGCCGGAAGGGGACTTCTCGCCCGAAGAGATCGACCTGGCCGTCCGGGGAGGTTTCCGCGAAATCACGCTCGGCTCGCAGCGCCTGCGCACGGAAACGGCCGCCGTCATGGCGACCGCATTGGTGGCTGCCGCCAACGAATCCGAAATCGGAACGGACGACAGACAACCGTCTTCAAAACCGGTACAATGAAACAACTTTGGGAAATATTCTGGTCGTTTTTCAAAATCGGACTCTTCACCTTCGGAGGCGGCTACGCCATGATCCCGCTGATCCAACGCGAGGTGATCGACCACCGCAAGTGGATCCCCGCTTCGGAATTTCTCGACCTGCTGACCCTGGCACAATCGGTCCCCGGCCCTATTGCGATCAACACGGCCGTCTTCGTCGGATACAAACGCTCGGGGCTCCGAGGCGCCTGCGCATCGCTGCTGGGCGCCGTGCTGCCGTCGTTCCTCATCATCCTGGCGATCGCCCTCTTCTTCGCGGGCATCCGTCAGAACCCCGTCGTCGATGCAGCCTTCAAAGGAATGCGCCCGGCGGTCGTTGCCCTGATCATCGCTCCGCTGGTCACCCTCACGCGGGGCATGCACTGGAGCATGATCGTGCTGGCCGCCGCACTGGCCGGACTGATCTGGTGGCTGGGTCTTTCACCGGTACTGATTCTTGCCGCCGGTGCAGGTGCAGGCATCGTCTGGGAATTGTCTATCGCAAAAAAGAGTAAGCAATGATATTCTGGGAACTGTTCGTCAGCTATCTGAAAATCGGATTCTTCGGCTTCGGCGGCGGTTATGCCATGCTGTCGCTGATCCAGAACGAAGTGGTCGTCCAGCACGCCTGGATGACCAACGCCGAATTCGCCGACATCGTGGCCGTATCGCAGATCACGCCCGGCCCCATCGCCATCAATTCGGCGACTTACGTGGGTTACACAGTTGGAATGCAAAGCGGCAGCGTATGGTACGGTATTCTGGGCTCGGTCATTGCGACTTTCGCGGTCTGCCTGCCGTCGATGACGCTGATGATTCTAGTCGCCCGCTACATCGCCCGACTCAAGGGCAATCCGCTGGTAAGCGGCGCCATGCGGGGACTCCGCCCGGTAGTGATCGGCATGATTGGGGCGGCCGCGCTCCTGCTGATGTTTCCGCAGGACGCAGGCGACGCCAGCTTCATCGACTTCTGGAGTTGGATTCTCTTCGGCGGCGTACTCGCAGGCTCCTACTTCAAACTCAATCCGATCCTGCTGATCGTCCTCTCGGCTGCCGCAGGCATCGCGATCTATCTTTAACCGCGCTTACTCTCCTCCGGCGACGAAGAAGATGCCGCCCGTAAAGAGCACTACCAGGAAAGAGATCAGGGCCAATGCCGTAAGCACCATGAATCCGATGTGCACGAAGCCCCATTTCTCGCCTCCGTGCGGCAGTCTCGGCGAGGTCAGAGCCGCGATAAGGCCCACGACAGGCGTAAGGATCAGACTTAAAACGAACGTCCAGGCGAATCCGATCTTGCGGCGGCTGCCGACGAGCCCGATCAGTACGGAAATAAGACACCAGGTCAGGATACCCAGTACAATAGAGAGCGTAGTCATAATTTCATAAGTTTTTCAAAACCGCTCTGCCCCGTACCGGCAAACCGATCGTCGGCTACCTGACAAAACGACAGTACGTCCCCAGGGGAAGCCGCTTGCCGGCCCGGTCGTCGAAGCAGAGTTCTCCGAATTGTTCCTCAAACGGCGTGCCGAAGGCCTGTCGCACGGCGGTCGAAGCGAGCGTTGCCGACAACCCCATCGAATAGAGGTTCAACACCAGAAACGCTCCGCGCGGCTCCAACAACCGGGCGCAACATTCGAGCATCTCGCCGATGTTATCCTCCAGAATCCACTTTTCGCCGTTGGCACCCCGTCCGTAAGCCGGGGGATCGAGGATAATTCCGTTGTAGCGGTTACCTCGCCGCACTTCGCGCTGCACGAATTTGAGCGCGTCTTCGACGATCCAGCGCACCCCCTCCAAACCGCTCTGCTCCATATTCTCCCGCGCCCAGGTCACGACCTGTTTGACCGAATCCACGTGGGTCGTATCGGCTCCCGCCGCCCGGGCCGCGAGCGTCGCTCCGCCCGTATAGGCAAAGAGATTCAGGACCTTCGGCGTCCGTTCCTCCGCTCTCATCCGCACACAGTTGTCGTAGATGAAATTCCAGTTGGCCGCCTGCTCCGGAAAAAGCCCCACGTGTTTGAACGAAGTGAGGCCCAAGCGCATGCGCAGCCGCATCCCTTCGTAGGCGTAGTCCACCGTCCACCGGGACGGCATCCCGGACCGCAACCGCCACTCCCCGCGTTCTTCGCTGCGTCCGTCGCGCAGGAACGAGGCGTCGGCCAGGCGGCGCCACTCCTGCTCCGTAAGACTCCGCCGCCAAATGGCCTGCGGCTCAGGCCGGCGCACGACATAACGGCCGAAGCGTTCGAGTTTCTCGAAATCGCCGGAATCGATCAGTTCGTAGTCGGGGAATCGGGGAATCAGGGCTTCAAACATGGAATTATCTTTAATCATACATCATATAACGAATTATCCGGTTCGTACACGGCATACTGCCGACATCCTACTTCTTTTACCGGCCTGCGGCGAACAGGTGCAAGCCGAACAAATTTCACCGAGCCGCCCGCAGAAACGGAACTCGCCCGCAACTTCCACCGCCGAAATAATCAGACCGATCCGGCCAATCGAAAGCACGGGACTCTTTTGTTATTTTCGATCGCTCTCGTCGATCAGGCTCATTTCGCACCGGGCACAGTCGAACCGGAGCCGGTATCGGAACCGGCCGCGCATCAGAAACAGCTCTCCTTTCAGCGTCGGATGCTCCTTCAGGCACTGTCCGATCTCACGCCGAATGCAATAGGCCGAACGCATGACCGGATGCCCTGCCGTCGCAGGTTCCAGATCGAGTCCGCGTGCAATCCGCGTCACACCGTGATCGCGGTAAAACTCCTCGGCCAGACGATTCGTCACATTCTCCTCGGCCGTCAGGACTTTCGACGGATAGGGCGCAGAACGATCCTCGGGCAAAATCGCATGGACGACAGGACGGTCGAGCCGTGCCCGGCGCAAACGCTCCAGCCCCTCGCGGCGCAGCTCCGCCAGCAGCGATACCGGCACGAAACGGTCGCACCCTTCGGAGCGAACTTCCCGCACGTCGAAAATCGTATCTCCGCTGCGGGAAAGTTGTGCGGCGACGGTTTCCGACATCTTCCGGGAATCTTTCGCCGGTTCGAACGCCCCGTCACGCGTAACCTCGGCTACAACCCCCTCGCAATCGGTAAAACGCACCGTTACTCGCTGCGGCGTTATCGCCGCGTCGGCACGCACGGGAATCACGCGCCGCGTACGGCTGCGGTCGAGCGCCAACGAAAAGCGGCGGTCGAAATTGCGGAACACCTCCGCCCCGGGGACGACGCCCTCCATCCGGTTGGGCACGATCCGATTTCCGGCGACCTCATTGACATTGGTACCCGCCAACCCGTTCCAGGTCCGGAAACAGATGCCGTCCCCGGGCGCCAGGTCGTGCGGCCCGGCCAACGTGAAGTTCCGGCCATCAACCCGGGCTACTCGGCCCACGAACTCGCCGACGGACTTGGGCGTATCGAACGACGCGACTCCCGCCCGGCGACCGTCGAAGAAATACTCCGATTCGCCCCGCGTGAAGCTCTTCGAAGGATCCGGCTGAAAGTCCGGCCTGCTCTCCCCCACGGACGAGCGGCAGAATCCCGGCCGCGACGCGAGCGCCCGATCGATCCGCTGGCGGTAATGGCTCACGACATTTTTAATATATCCGACATCCTTCAGGCGTCCTTCGATCTTGAACGAGGTAATCCCCGCATCGATCAGCTCGCCTATACGGTCCGACAAATTCAAATCCCGCACCGACAGCAAATGCCGCCCCTTGACGACCGTACGCCCGGACTCGTCCACCAGATCGTAGGTCAGGCGGCAGGGCTGGCTGCAAGCGCCCCGGTTACCGCTGCGTTCGCTCATCGAACGCGACAGGAAACAGCGGCCGCTGTACCCCACGCAGATCGCCCCGTGGACGAAACACTCCAGATCGCCCCCGCAGGCGGCACGGATCGTCCGGATCTCGTCGAGCGACAAGGCCCGCTCCAGAATCACGCGGGCAAAGCCGCAGCGCTCCAGAAAAAGCGCCTGCTCCGGCGTACGTGTGGCCGCCTGCGTCGAAGCGTGCAGCTCGACCGGCAGATTCATCCGCCGCAGCGCCATGTCCTGCACGATGAGCGCGTCGACACCCGCCGCGACGAGTTCGCGGGCCTGCCGTTCGGCGGCCGCGAGTTCGTCGTCGTAAAGCAGCGTATTGAGCGTGGCGTGCACCCGCACACCGTAGAGATGCGCATACTCCGCCGCACGGCGGATGTCGTCGACCGAATTGGCGGCCGCATGGCGCGCACCGAACCGCGCGCCGCCGATGTAG
>ERZ1027273.495-NODE-495-length-12372-cov-4.050499_pt1 | contig 12372 bp, 9 predicted proteins | sample MGYA00519256_ERZ1027273 | MGnify/ENA primary metagenome ERZ1027273 (study PRJEB26926, sample SAMN06164431) | human gut metagenome | biome: ENVO:00009003; feature: ENVO:2100002; material: ENVO:00002003 | host: Homo sapiens | place: USA | collected 2012 ...
ATCTACACAAGGCTATTCGTCGGCAGCGTCAGATGTGTATAAGAGACAGTGTAGATACCCTCCATTTCCTTCTGGAACTCCTCCATGGACAGAGCATTGAAGGCCGCCTTGCGGCTCATCAGCCGGCCGGCGCCATGAGGTGCGGAGCAATTCCAATCCTCGTTGCCCTTGCCGCTGCAGATCAGGCTACCGTCACGCATGTTGATGGGGATCAGCAGCTTCTCGCCGGCCTTGGCGGAGACAGAGCCCTTACGCAGGATCATGGCGTCCGTATCAATATAGTTGTGGATGGTGGTGAAGGTCTCCACCGCCGTGAAGCCCATGCCAGTCATGATAACATCCACCATGGCCTTGCGGTTGAGCATGGCGAACTGCTGTGTCAGCTTCATATCGTGGATATAGTCCTCGAACAGCTTACCCTCCACATAGGCCAGATCTTTGGGGATATTCAGCTCGTGCTCCTTCTTGAGCGCCTTGATGGTCTTCTGGATCTCCTGGAACCGGCCCTCGGCCTTCAGCTGGTCAATGGCGGCTTGAACTTGATACTGGGCGCCGCCCCAAAGGGCACGCCGACCCTCATTCTGGTAGTGCTCAGCCACCTCGGTGCCCAGATGACGGCTGCCAGAGTGGACCACCAGGAACAACCGGCCATCCTCCGCGCGATCGACCTCAATGAAGTGGTTGCCGCCACCCAAAGAGCCGATGCTGCGCATGGCCCGGTTGAGATTGACTTGATCTGTGCAGCGGAGGTGAGTCAGATCGATCTCAGCGTTCAGTGCATGAGGAATGTCTCGAACCTCACGGCCATAGGGGATCTCCCTGCGGATTAGGGCGTCCAGCTTCTCAAAGTCGACCTCCCGCTCACGAAGCTCAACAGTCTCCATACCGCAGCCGATATCGACGCCAACCATACCGGGCACGATCTTGTCCTGGATGGTCATGGTGGTACCGATGGTACAGCCCTTGCCAGCGTGGACATCGGGCATGATCCGGATCTTGCAGCCGGCAAACTCGGCCTGATCGCAAACGGTCTGGATCTGCTTGCGGGCTGCCTCCTCCAACTCGGGGGTGTAACAGACCGCAGTATTATATAAACCTTGAATCGTAATCATAACGATCTCCCTTTCCTTCATACTCTTTATTTTACGGTTCATCTCTGCCAACAGCAACACTTTTGTTGGGAAAGAAAAAGCAGGAGGCGATAACATACCTGCTATCACCTCCTGCGTCAGCTCTATTATGCCACGATCGCCGCGTAACGCTCGGAACCCAGAACATCCATCATGAAGGCATAGGGGGAAAGAATGCCGGCTTTCAGCATGGAGAAGATTCGGGGATTACAGCCGGATACCAGCGCAACGCCCTGGTCGTTGATCTTGACGGGCTGCTGCTGATTACGGCTTGCCACATTCCAGAACATCACCTCGGGCAGCTGGTAGCCATGTTCCTCGAAGAGCCGCTGCGCATACTCGAAGTTGGTCAAGGAGCAATCTTCAGTACAGTAGTCGAACTCCATATCGGAGATAATGAAGATCTTGGCAGGCATATCCTTCTGGGGCACACGGTTCTTCACGGCAGTCTTGAGGATCAACTCAAACACACGCTGGATATTGGTGTTGGCGACCTCGTTGAACTGGTGACAGTACCGCACCTTTTCGTAGATATCCTTGCCCTTAATCTCCACCAGCTTGGGATTCTCAGAGAATGTGATGAAGTGGTTTTGGAATGCGCCGCTGTTGCGCTCGGCATAGTAGATACCAAGAGACAGCGCCACAGTGGCGGGGATGGGATCAGCACCACCGTACATGGAGCCGGAGCCATCAATGACGACCAGAGCGTTCTCACCGCCAGTGAAATCCTCCTGTGTCTTCCATGTTGCGTCAATGGCCTTGCGCTCCTGATCGGAGATATCGCCGCGACCGAAGAAGGGCTTGATCATCTCATAGGGCGTCAGGGTGCCAGTGTGGAGCTGCTCCGTACCCTCGGCGACACGGCTCATGAATTCATCATAGCGGTCTCCATCATTTCGCATGAAGGCCTTACGATACTTGAACATGGCCTTGGAGGGCTGCTTGGAGTAATCGAAGGTGTAGTCTTTTTCGCGCAGGTTGTTCTCGATGATGCTGATCTTGGTGCGCAGGGCGCTCAGCGTTTTGCGGTACTGGGCGTCGTTCATACCCATCGCACGGGCAATTCGCTTCGCCTGCCGGATCACATCTTCGTTGGAGGCATTGACGGAGGGGAGCCACTTGGCCAGCAGGGACACGGACTCGCCGGCCTCCAGAGCGGCAAAGTCAGCTGCCAGCTGTTTTTTGATCAGATGCAGCACCTTGCCTTCGCATGTGGTGCCCATCAGGACCAGCAGGTCATCGTAGCGTCCATACTCTGCAATGTACTGGATGTTCTTCTCCAGGGATTGCGGCTCGTTGTCGGCCAGCCACTTCAGAATGGTACGGAAGACACGGCGCTCGCCGATACCGCCACGAATATCTCTCGCAAAGAACAGGGTCTTCATGGCCAGATCAGCGTCTTCGGCATAGGCGCGGAGGAAGCGATTCGTGATCTCCTCGTCACGCTCTCTGCGCAGGGCGCCGATCGTAGCGAACAGATCCAGACATTCAGACTGGGTGGAACGATATGTAACTGCGCCATTTTCCGTATGGGTCATATTTGCTTCTTTCTTTAGAAACTTCAGCATGGAAATCACTCCTCCGTGATGAATTGGTTATACAAGGCACCATCAGGGATTTGAACCCGAAAGTACGATTTCTAGTCGTAGTTGTTACCAAGAATTGCTGTTGGTGCCTTTCACAAGATGCCTGACATATCGCAAGTCCTAAGCCGCCAGTTGACCGGCGCCCTGACCTCTGCATCGGATCGGATTCAAGACCGTTGGGTGTTGCTGTGGGCATCTTTATTGATAAAACAAGGCACCATGTGAAGTGGGAATCGAACCCACGAACGACGGGTATGAACCGCCTGCTATAACCATCTTAGCTATTCAATCTTTGCTGTTGGTGCCTTTTTGTCTAAGGAGTGAATACATCATCCGGGTGGGGCTCGAACCCACGACACAGAGATTGGGGTCTCCCGTTCTACCATCTGAACTACCGGAGATGTATTCGACAAGACGCTGTCCTTTATCATCATAAAGGGGGTCTCACCCTTTGTCGGCCTGCCCCGAAAGCAGGTGCTCCTTCGTTGAGCTAATGTTAATAGATAATGCTGTTAGCGTCTTTTACAAAGCGCATTCTTTATTCCGGAGAGGTTACTACGCCAGACCAGAACAGCGTCTATGATTAAAAGTCATATGCATGGGTTTGCTGTATGCGCTTTTCGTGATTTAAGAATACTGCCTGTTCAGAGGAAAAACACGGAAAAAAAGTTGCGAACTCAAGAGCAACTACCTAAAAGTCTGCGAAAAATTGGTTCAAACCCATTCCAGACCGCAGTTGGCAAGGAGCTGTTCTTTCATTTGGACACCTCCTGTGGTAAAATGAGGCCATAAACTGCAGGAGGTGGATTTCGTGGCATATAGTGAGTTGGTCAAGAGTTTTGAGCGTATCCGGAGCTACATGCGCGAATTCTATGTCTATGGGTTTAAGAGTCGGGAAGAGTACGGCATCAAGAGTGCCCGCAGCTACGATAATGAGCGGCGAAGAATTGAGAGTTGGATCGGCGACTTTATGTCCTTCCATCAGGACACATCCGGCAAGAATGTATTCCTCTCGGTTGACAGCAGGCGGATCCCACACAACCCGCTCCACAAGGCTTTTAAAGCCAAAAGCTTTACCGATAAGGACATCACCCTCCACTTCTATGTGATGGACCTGCTGGCCGATGGCAGCGCGCTTTCTTCCAGAGAGATTGTCGATTGCATCAATGATGACTATCTCTCTCATTTCAGCGGCGCCTTCTCTCCAGACGAATCCACCGTGCGGAAAAAGCTCAAGGAATATGAGGCGCTTGGTCTGCTAAGCTCCGAGAAATGCGGTCGTGAGGTACTCTACCGGAGAACGGATGATAACACCGTTGATTTGAATACCTGGGCAGACGCCCTATCCTTTTTCTCCGAGGAGGATCCACTCGGGGTGATTGGCTCCTTCTTGATCGATAAATTGGAAAAACCTTCTGATAGCTTCCGATTCAAACATCACTACATGCTCCACGCCCTGGACAGTGATGTCCTCTGTGATCTGTTGGCGGCAATCGATGAAAAAAGAGCTGCGGAACTGACCGTCAGGAGCCTGCGGAGTGGCCGCGACTATCAAAGGACGGTTTGTCCTCTGAAGATCTATGTCAGCACCCAGTCCGGGCGCCAGTATCTGCTCGGCTACCATTACCGGGGGCGGCACTTATCTTTCTTCCGGTTGGATGCCATCAAAAAGGTCACGATTGGGAATGTCGAGAAACACTACAGCAAGTACTTAGGGTACCAGGAGAAGTTTGACCAGCACCTTTGGGGTGTCTCAACGGGTCCCGACCATAATTTGGATCATATTGAAATGACGGTCCATTTTGACCCGGGCGAGGAATTCGTGCTGCACCGCCTGGAGCGCGAGAAGCGCCATGGTACAGTCGAACTATTGGACTCACAGACTTGCAGGTTTTCAGCCGATGTCTATGATGCCTCAGAGATACTGCCCTGGCTGCGCACCTTCATCGGCCGCATTGTAGATCTCAAATGCTCCAGCCAGTATGTTTTGGATATGTTCCAAGAAGATTTGGCTCGGATGGACGCTCTGTACGGAGGTGGCAACGATGTTATTCAGTGAGATCTACGGAAGCTATTTCAATGTCGTCGCAGCTGTCCTTTCCGAAGCATCCGATGGGAAGTTGACAGATCGAAGAATGACCGAGCTTGTCCGGGAAAAGGCTTTCGCGGAAAGCGCGCTTGCAATTCCGGCAGCGCTGAAATCCGGAACCTGGCCTTTACTCGATCAGGAGTATCATTCCATACTTCACCACAAGCCAACCATGCCTTTGACAATGCTCCAAAAGAGATGGCTCAAAGCGCTGCTGTCTGATCCCAGAATCGCTCTGTTTGATCCGGACACGACCGGGCTGGAAGATGTTGATCCGCTGTATGCTCAGGACACCTTCATTCTCTTTGACCAGTACGCGGACGGAGATCCGTATGGGGATCCCGCCTACATAGCTTGCTTCCAAACAGCACTGAAGGCAATTCGAAAGAAGAGAAAACTGCGTATCCGGTTCCGTGGCCATACCGGCGCCCGCCATTCGATCGAGTGTATACCTTACCGCCTGGAATATTCCGCCAAGGACGATAAGTTCAGGTTACTGGCAACCGGCAAGCGACGGCTCAACACGATCAATATGGCTCGTGTGCGTTCATGCGAGTTGCTGGATGCCTATGATCCCAAATCCATCACGCTGCCTCAGGAAAATTCCGAAGAGCTTGTAATGCTGCTTCATGACGAGCGCAACGGGCTGGAACGTGTGCTACTACACTTCTCCCATTTTGAAAAAGAGACTCAGAAGTTGGCCGATCGGCTCTATCAGATCAGGCTCCGTTACGACAAGGACGATGAGACCGAGCTGCTTATTAGGGTGCTGTCCTTCGGCCCGGTGCTGGAAGTCATTGAACCAAGCGCTTTTGTCACGCTGATGAGAAAGCGGATTGCCGTTCAGAAACAGCGCTTCTGCCAATAATTCTCCTAAGCACAGAAAAAACCATCATTCGTCAGAAAGGCTGCACGAGAAATGACTGATAACGAAACCAATTTGACCTTACTGAATGTGAATCAGATTGTGAGCCTATTGTCCCGGGCCTATATCAAGCTCATCAAAAACGGTACCCCACTAAAATCTTTTCCCTCCGTGATGCTGTGGGGGCCTCCGGGTATCGGCAAATCCCAGGGTGTTCGTGAGATAGCGTGCAACATCCAGGCTAAGACCGGAAAAAAGGTTTCCATCACAGATGTACGCCTGTTGCTATTCAACCCGGTAGATCTCAGAGGCATCCCGACGACCAACGCGGATAAAACCCTATCGGTGTGGCTGAAGCCTCAGATTTTCCAGATGGATGAAAGTGAAGATGTGATCAACATCCTCTTCCTAGACGAGATCACCGCCGCACCGCAGTCGGTGCAGGCCGCTGCCTATCAGATCACGCTGGATCGCGTTATTGGTGAGCATAAGCTGCCGGAGAACTGTATCGTCATTGCCGCTGGCAACCGCGTTACCGATAAATCCGTTGCCTATAATATGCCACGCGCATTAGCCAACCGTCTCTTGCACATTACTGTGAAGGGCGATCCTGACTCCTGGCACGACTGGGCTGTCAAATCAGGCATTCACCGCTTTGTCACCAGTTTTCTGGAGTATAACCCAACCGCTCTCATGCGCTCCGATAGCCCTGAATCCACCTTGGCTTTTCCAACACCTCGTTCCTGGGAGATGGTCAGCAACATCCTTACCAATATCTCAGAAAACATGGACGCAATTCAGCCTTTGATATCCGGCTGTATCGGGGCAAGCGTAACTTACAATTTTGCGAAATGGTGCACTCTGTTTTCAAACCTGCCTTCAATCGAAGACATCTTCGCCGGGAAAAAGACTGCTGTTGAGAAGTCTCCGGAAATGCAGGAGGCCCTTAGGGCTGAGATGGTCGCCTATGCGCGTCAGCATCCGGGAAAGGAGCTCATCAACAACTCTATAGTATTCGCTTGTGATCTTCCTTGGACTTTCCGCACCAACCTCCTCCATGATTATCAGCTCATCCCTAAGCTCCGCCCCATTCTTGCAGAAAACGCAATATACCTGGATGCGGTTAAGGCAGGCATGAAATGACTGATAAGCGAATCAATAAGCTCAAAAGAAAACTCCAGGAGGCCCGGTATCGGCTTCTGACACGGGAGCCGGAGTTGGCGGCGCCGCTGGTAGAGATGTTGTTTGTCACCAATGTGGATGTGCGCCGGATGTCAACAAACGGGAGTTGCATCTACTTTGACGCGAGCTGGTTGGAAAAGCTCGACGACAACAGCTTGGATTTTGCGCTCTGCCACCAGCTCATGCATATCCGGTTAGGGCATCTCTCACGCCCGCAGTTTTATAAAGGTGACCGTTTTCACTTTGCCTGCAATATCGTTGTCAACTCCTCGCTTATCCGGTATGACTTCACGGATGACAAGCTCCCTGGAATCGGCGAGATCCACCATGAGACTTTTTATCCCAAAGTTGAAGGCTGCGAGTTGACGCCTTACGAGGCATTTCAGATGACACCTTTGGATCCTTCCACGTTGAGTGATGCGCAGCGCCGCAATCTCCTGCTGGATTCAGATGAGTGGTGGGATAGGCCGAACGCCCGCACCGAGGATGGGGTCCTGATTCTCAGCCCGGATGACCCTGATCCCGATGACCTAATTCCATCTGAGCGCATTCGAGGAATCATCGAGCGAGTGTGCAAAGGGTTCCGCAAGCAGGAGATGCCTGAAGTATATCGCCCGGAAGCAGATGATGATGACGAACTGGACGATCTCATCTTCGAGTATACAACACGCCCGAGTGCGAATCTCAAAGAGGCAATTCGGGAAATCCGGGGTTCAAAGGACCGCGATGCAGAAAACTATGACAGTAGCACCCTTTGTGAGCGCGTCCTTCACCGATCGAAAATCACGACTCACGATTGGCAATCTCTCTTGAACCACTTTATCATGGACGAAACAAGGGACTACAGCTTTACCCCTCCCGATCGCAGGCTGCAGGACCTGGACTTCTTTCTGCCGGATTACAACGAGTCTGAAACGCCCAGGCTCAATGTTTTGTTCATGGTTGATATCTCTGCCTCTTTGAAAGATCAGGAAGTGGCCATGGCCGCCGCCGAGATCTGCGCAGCTATTGAGCAATTCGGCGGGATGCTTAGCGGCTCCATCGGTTTCTTTGATTCGGAAGTCCGACGGGTAGTTCCCATTACCAGTGCGGAAAACCTGCTGCAACTGAAGCCATATAGCGGAGGCGGGACAAGTTTCCAGTGCATTTTTGATTATGTTCGGGAACATATGTCTGACAATGTTCCTTCAGAAATCGTCATCATGACAGATGGGAAAAGCGATTTCCCGGAATATGAGGCCTCATCCGGCATACCTGTGCTCTGGCTGCTCACCAATAACCGTGTTAGGATCCCCTGGGGGCAGGCGGCGTACTTCCGAAAATAGGAGGTATTTGTGCATACACAGGAACAACGTATTAGTCAAAATGCATTGACTTGCCAATTCCGGCCATTAACGGTACAATATGAGCACAGAATCATCACCATGGAGGTATTGCAATGGCAACGGATAGCACCCTTCAAAAAATAGCCGATAATCTTCTCGCGCAATTCGACAAGACTCTACTTGATAATTCAACAGATTTTTCTTCTTGCGACCAAATATTGAACGCAGCTCCCTCTGAACACAAAGGTGGGTTGGAGTCCCTTTACTGTGATCTACTTTTGGACGCACTTATTTCGGGTTACTACAGGTATTCCGAGATGGACACCAAGCAGTTGGTCGATGACCCACTATATACAAAATTCAAGAAAATGGTATATGGACTCGATAGATCGGATCCATACAATTTGCTGTACTACGCCATTATTGATTTGGTATCCGGAAAGAAAGAGAATGTTCTTCAGTACTTGTCGGCTTACCTAGATGAAAAAATCAAAAGCCTCAAAACAGAGTCTGGGATATTCACAGCTGAGGATTTCACATACATTCTGGTGGTTCCACTGAAAGAGGGCTTTCCCGGTATGTGGAGCGCCATAGGAAGAATGCTGGATAGAGACGATGTTGAAGCAGGAATCCCTGAAATGTGTGCTGCTCTGGATCACCTGTATTATGACTCTAAGAATGAGAGCATCATCGAGTCACTTACCCAGGTCTTACAGTGTAATCCGAAGATCCTGTTAGCAAAAGAACTCCTCGGATATACCTACTACAATATGCAGATGTTGGGAAATGCACTCTCATATTTTGAGCAATTTGAAGATGGAAAACCCACATCTCGCATTTTCCTTGAGGGCACCGTCTACTTCTGGATGGCATGGTGCTACGGAAAGAAAAAGGACTGTCTCAAGGAAGAAGAATACTATCGGAAGTCACTTGAGGCTCTTCCTGTCGGCGAAAATACCCTAAATAATCTAGGGTACTCGCTGTATAAACAGAGGAAATTCAAAGAAGCCCAAAGCGTATTTGAAGACTGCCTGCGGCAGAATCGAGATGTGCGCTATGCCGCAAATAATCTCGTGCGAACCCTTCTCGCCCAAGGCAAGAATGGAGAGGCTCAGAGAGTCATCCAAGAGCATGAGCGTTTTGTCTCAAAGGATTTGAAGAAGAGGGCTGAAAAGCCAGTTGGCAAAGTAAAAATCGCTGTCCCAGAGCCTGCCGTTACTGATGTTGAGGCGGAAACGATCGTAGACATAGGCGTAAAAAAACAGCAATTCTCCAGCGAAAAGCTTCTCGAAGATGAACTGGTGCAGCGGATGGAAATTGGCATTCCTGTATTTGGGATGCCGCTCCGTATATATCAGAAGCGAGGTGTCTATGGCAGGCAATTTGTTTTGAGGAATGGCAGGCTTGATATCCTTGGGATTGATACCGCTGGAGACCTGTATGTTATCGAGTTGAAAAAGGACTCTGGCTATGATGACGCTTATGCACAAACGCGAGAGTATATCGATTGGATTGAGGAAGATGTTGCAGTCAAAGGACAGCGTGTATTTGGCATAATATGTTTGAATGATCCGACAAAAGATCTCATTGAAAAAGTCAAGGCTGACGATCAGATGCGGCTATTTGAGTACTCCATTTCCTATTCAGAGATTATCTAACGAAGAAGGCATGTATCCAGCAAGACCGTCCGATCAACTAGACAATCCTCGTTTCCTTGAATGAAATATGTTTTATTCCTCTAATCGGTACGGATAAAGGCAAAGAAGTGATGAAGAATCTTTTCAAAGAGCAGCTTAAACGCCAGAAAAAGTAATGTCAAAAGGCATACCTTTTGACAGAGTGAACTGAACATGAAAAACACGCCCCAAGAGTGCACCAAAACACCGGCGTTCACTTTTGGGGCGTGTCATTTTCGCTTCATACATTTTGGGTCAGCGGGGCAACGAGGAGCTTCCCACTAGCCCCCGGCTTTTGTAAAGATTATTTTGTTATCAACGACTTCGAAAAGTAGCTCATCTCCGTCGTTAAGATCCAATGCATTCCGCACCCATTTTGCAATATGGATCTGCCCATCACTAAACATAGTTGATTCTATAATCCTGTTCTTCCCGTGCGATGAACAATTTAGGGCAAATCTTATTTCGGAGTGCAGGCACCACCCTGCATGGGCAGCTTGTTGACACCCTTGTAGTCCACGAACTTGCTGGCAGATGGTTTTGCAGCCGGCACTTTCTGTACGGTGCTGCCCATCATTGCCTTCATCTTTTCAATCTTCTTATCGAGTTTAGGGGTAGGTTGTCCATTCCGGGTTGCCTGCGCCTTGGCCTGCGTGAGCCGCTGGTATTGTTGTTTCAGAGAGAGTTCCTGCTTTGCCATGCTGTGCTCCTTTCTATTACAAGACCCCTATTTTCTTTATAATATCAAATAATGTGCTTTTCTTCAAGCTATGCCCAGTTTCTTATAATACTCCTTATGAGAAAATCGGCGATGAAGTACGGTCGCTGGCGGATGAGGTGCCGTTCGACATCCCCGATTCGTGGGAGTGGGTGCGATTGGGTAACATTTCGTCCTATGCAGAAACAAAGCAAAAAGTAAATGCAACAAGTGCCGATCCTTCGATTTGGGGACTGGATTTGGAGGACATTGAGAAAGGCGGAAGGCTTTTAGAACATAAAACAGTCGGTGAACGCAAAGCTGTTGGTGATAAGACCGTATTTGTAAAGGGAGACATTCTCTACAGCAAGCTACGCCCATATCTATTGAAGATTCTTGTCGCCCCTGATGACGGCATTTGCACGCCAGAAATCGTACCATTCCGTGTATACGGCGGAATCAATCCGAACTACATCGTCAATTATCTGAAATCCCCTTATGTCGATAATCTCATTAACAGCATCACCTACGGCGTGAAGATGCCCAGAGTCGGCACGGAAACAATGACCTCTCTATTAGTTCCGATACCTCCGCTGGAGGAACAGCTGCGTATCGTTGAGAAGATTGATGAGGTTGCTTCTGCTGTTTCTGCATATGATGTGGCGTACCAAAAAACCGAAGCCTTAAATTCAACCTTCCCAGAAGCCCTCAAAAAGTCGATACTGCAAGAAGCAGTCCAGGGCAAGCTGGTACCGCAAGACCCGATTGACGAGTCTGCAGAGGCTCTGCTGGAGCGAATTCGGGCGGAGAAACAGCGGCTCATCAAGGAAGGAAAAATCAAAAAGGACAAGCACGAATCCATCATTTTTAGAAGGGATAATTCTCATTATGAGAAGTTGGACGGGGTCGAAAGCTGTATCGATGATGAAATACCCTTTGAAATCCCTGACACTTGGGCATGGTCGCGGTTGGGAAGCCTTGTTGAAGTGATCACAAGTGGTTCAAGAGACTGGGCAAAGCATTATTCTGAAAAAGGAAGTTTGTTTCTGCGCATGGGTAATTTATCACGAAATTCATTCGAATTGCGGCTGAATAGTCTTAAAAGAGTGCAACTACCTGAAAAGGCAGAAGGTATAAGAACGGCTTTACAGGCCGGTGATTTGCTGTTCTCTATTACCGGAGAAGTTGGTATGCTAGGCTTGATTCCTGATGACTTTGAAACTGCTTATATCAATCAGCACACTGCCATGATTCGTTTTCTGCCGTTAATTCGCAATAAGTACCTGCCTTATTTTTTGTTGACTGATTATGCGCAAAAATGCTACAAAAGCAATCAGCATGGAATTAAAAATAGCTTCCGTTTGGATTCCATTTCCAATATTCTCGTTCCTATCCCACCTTTATCAGAGCAGGAACAAATAATTAGACGAATTGAACAGGCCACAAATAGAATAGCCACTATGTAAATCGAGGCATACACGACTGCAACAGCGTGTATGCCTCTTATTTTACCAGTCAACTACCTGATCCACAATTGTCCTCTGTTCAGTCGAGGTCTTGCGAAGGTAGATTCGTGTTGTCTCGATACTCTCATGCCCCATCAAATCAGCCAGAAACGCAATATCGTTGCAGCGTTCCAAGAAGCTCTTTGCGAAGCGGTGACGGAATGAGTGCGGGTATACTACCACCGGATCGATACCATACCGGACTGCCAGCTTTTTTAACTGCCCGGAGATGCCTCTGGTGGTGATCCTATCTCCATATTTGTTCAAAAAAATGAAGCCGCTTTCTTGGCGCTTATCGTTCAGCCAAGAAAGGGCTT
>ERZ1027273.496-NODE-496-length-12339-cov-4.388798_pt1 | contig 12339 bp, 9 predicted proteins | sample MGYA00519256_ERZ1027273 | MGnify/ENA primary metagenome ERZ1027273 (study PRJEB26926, sample SAMN06164431) | human gut metagenome | biome: ENVO:00009003; feature: ENVO:2100002; material: ENVO:00002003 | host: Homo sapiens | place: USA | collected 2012 ...
GCATGTCTCGTGGGCTCGGAGATGTGTATAAGAGACAGGGGTAAAACCCTGTTGGCGAAGGCGGTGGCGGGAGAGGCCAATGTGCCGTTCCTGTCGATTTCCGGCTCGGATTTCGTGGAGATGTTCGTGGGCGTGGGCGCTTCGCGCGTGCGTGACCTTTTCGAGCAGGCCAAGCAGAAAGCTCCCTGTATTCTTTTCATCGACGAAATCGACGCCATCGGCCGGGCCCGTGGCAAGAACGCCGGGTTCTCGGGCAATGACGAGCGGGAGAATACGCTCAACCAGTTGCTGACCGAGATGGACGGTTTCCAGACCAATACGGGCGTGATCGTCCTGGCGGCGACTAACCGGGTTGATATTTTGGACAAGGCGCTGATGCGTGCCGGACGTTTCGACCGGCAGATCGAGGTGGGATTGCCCGACGTGAAGGAGCGCGAGGAGATTTTCGACGTGCACCTGCGTCCGTTGAAGCTCGATCCGGAGCTGGACCGTACTTTTCTGGCCAAGCAGACGCCCGGCTTTTCGGGTGCCGACATCGCCAATGTCTGCAACGAGGCGGCGTTGATCGCGGCCCGTCACAATAAGAAATATGTGTCGCGCGAGGATTTCCTGGCGGCGATCGACCGCATTATCGGCGGTCTGGAGCGTAAGAACAAGATCATTTCCGACGAAGAGAAGCGGGTGATTGCCTATCACGAGGCCGGACACGCTACGGTAAGCTGGATTTTGGAGAATGCCAGTCCGCTGATCAAGGTGACTATCATTCCGCGCGGCAAGTCGTTGGGCGCGGCCTGGTACCTGCCCGAAGAACGGCAGATCACCACGCGCGAGCAGATGATGGACGAGCTGGCTGCGATGCTCGGCGGCCGGGTGTCCGAGCAGATCAATTTCGGCGAGGTTTCGACCGGAGCGCTCAACGATCTGGAGCGGGCGACCAAGATGGCGTATGCCATGGTGGCTTATTACGGTATGAGCGAGAAGGTCGGGACGATCAGCTATTACGACTCTACGGGCCAGAGCGACATGGCGCTGACCAAGCCCTATTCCGAACTGACGGCCCAGCAGATCGACGCCGAGGCTAAAAATACCATTGCCGAAGCCTATGCGATGGCGGCGGAGGTACTCCGCAGCCATGCCGACGGTTTGAAGGAGCTGGCCGAACTGCTGTTGGAGCGCGAAGTGGTCTTTACGGAGGATGTGGAGCGTATCTTCGGTAAACGGAAAAAGGATATTCTGCGGGAACGGAAAGAGGCCGAGCAGAAGGCTTTGGCGGAGCGGAAAGCTGCATCTGGCGATGCGGAAGAGGCAGCCGGGAAAAAAGAGGTTGCGCCGGCCGAGTCCCGAAAGGACGAAGAAAAGATTTCCGGAACCGCCGCTTCCGCTGTGTCGGACGGAAAATCGTCGGCGGAAACGCCTGAAGTTTAACGAGGTTTACCCGAAAAAGGTTGAATTATGTCTGATAAAATGAGGAATCTTCTGGTGCGAACCTTGAGCGGTGCCGTCCTGACTGTCGTGGTAGTCGGAGCGGTGCTTTGGTCGCAGTGGAGTTTCGGAGTGCTGTTGCTGGCGATTCTCGTCGGCGGTATGTGGGAGTTTTACCGGATGGCCCGCCGGGAGGATATTTACCCTCTCAAATGGCTCGGACTGGTTACGGGTACGGCTCTTTTCGTGGCGAGTTTCCTGCTGGCGGTTTCTGCGGAGCAGGTGGCGTTGTTGCCGAGAGCGCTTTCCGTCCTCTTGTGGTTGTTGCCGGTTTTTATTTTGCTCATACCACTGATGTTCGTCTGTGAACTGTTCCTCAAGCGTGCCCGCCCCGCCGCCGATGTGGGGGCGACGCTCGGAGGCGTCTTTTATGTGGCCGTGCCTTTGTCGATGATGGCCTATCTGCCTCTGCTGACGGGGGAGGGTGGCTGGAATCCCTGGGTGATTTTGGCCTACATCTTCATTATTTGGGCCAACGACGTATTCGCCTACCTGGTGGGGGTCAGCGTCGGCCGACATCATCTTTACGAGCGAATTTCGCCCAACAAGTCGTGGGAGGGGTTCTTCGGCGGCATCGTCGGTGCGATCGCCATGGGTTGCCTTGCCGCATGGTGGCTCGACGGTAGCTATTGGCTGTGGTGCTGTTTAGCTGCGATCGCTGCCGTGAGCGGTGTGTTGGGCGATTTGATCGAGTCGATGTTCAAGCGTGCGGCCGGCGTGAAGGATTCGGGCAATATTCTGCCGGGGCACGGCGGCTGGCTCGACCGTTTCGATGCGCTCATTTTCTCGTTGCCGTTCGTGGTCGCTTATCTGGTATTGCTGTATATTTCATAAGAAAACTTACTATCCGAATATGAAAATAAACAAGGAAGGCTACAAGATTATCGGGCTGACAGGAGTCGTTTGTTTCCTGCTTTGGGCGCTGATGTACTATCTGATGTCGCGCCATGCCGAAGCGGGACTGCTCTGGTTCGGATCCATTCTGCTTGTGCTGTTTTGGTTCTTTATCGTGGCATTTTTCCGGGAGCCGCGGCGTGTGAAGATCCATGATGCGGAGTTGGTCTTCGCTCCGTGCGACGGCCGGGTCGTAGTGACCGAAATGGTGCACGAGAGCGAATACCTCGATCGGGAGATGCTGCAGATTTCGATCTTCATGTCGATTACCAACGTTCACATGAACTGGGTGCCGGTCGGAGGTACCGTGGAGTATTTCAAGTATCATCCGGGGCGTTTCCTGGTGGCGTGGCATCCCAAGTCCTCGACCGAGAACGAGCGGACGACGACCGTCGTGCGAACCCCCGACGGCAAGGAGGTGCTCTTCCGTCAGATTGCGGGTCTGATCGCCCGTCGTATCGTTTCCTATATGAAAGTCGGCTCGAAGGTGGAGCAAAATTCGGTTTGCGGGTTCATCAAGTTCGGCTCCCGCATTGACGTCTTTCTGCCGAAGGATACCGAACTGCTCGTGGAGATCGGGGATCCTGTCGTGGGATCGCAAACTCCCATCGCCCGGTTGAAGTAACTTATTGGCGGCGGTTTTCGCGTTGCGGTACGTATGAGTATTACACCTCAAACATTGCTTCGTTTTACGGTGGGGGCGGCCATTACGGCCGTCGTCCTCTTTTTGATGTGGTACTTCAGCTCCATCGTGATCTACATTCTGGTTTCGGCGGTGCTGGCCATTATGGGACGCCCGCTGGTAGCCCGGATATCCCGAGGTCGGATCGGGCGATGGCGTGTGCCGCGCTGGTGCGGAGCGCTCGTTACGCTGCTGGTGATCTGGATCGTTTTCGCGGTGATGTGCGGGCTTTTCGTGCCGCTGGTGACCAACAAGCTCTACCAGTTGGCGCACCTCGATTTTTCGACGGTGCTGACTTCTGTCGAGGAGCCGCTGCAGCGTATTCAGGATTATCTCACTCACTTCTTCTCGTTGCCCGAAACCCAGGTGTCGTTCAAGGACACGCTGATCTTGTTCCTGCAGTCGCTGATTAATTTCGACACGATCAATACGGCGTTTTCATCGGTGGTGAGTTTGGCCGTTTCGAGCGTGATCGCCTTTTTTTCGATTTCGTTCATCACGTTCTTTTTCCTGCGGGACGACGGACTTTTCTATGCGATGGTAACGGCACTTTTCCCGGATCGATACCAACAGAACGTGACGCATGCCCTCAATTCGGTTACAGTGCTTCTGTTCCGCTACTTTCGGGGGATTTTGGCCGAGAGCTTCCTGTTGATGTTGGCCGTATCGCTGGTGATGATGGCTTTCGGCATGAGGGCGCAGGATGCCTTTTTCATCGGTCTTATCATGGGGGTTATGAACGTCGTGCCATACGCCGGTCCGACCATCGGCGGTGCTGTTTCGGTCTGCATGGGTATCATCACCCCGATCGAAGGGATGTCGATCGGCCATACGATGCTGGTCATTGCAGGATCGCTGTTGATTTTGAAGGGGCTGGATGATTTCGTGCTGCAACCGACGCTCTACTCCGAGCGGGTCAAGGCGCAGCCGCTCGAGATATTTCTCGTGATCCTGATTGCAGGGTCGTTGGCCGGGGTGATAGGCATGCTGCTGGCCATACCGCTTTATACCGTGCTGCGGGTTTTCGCCAAGGAGTTTTTCTCCCGGATTTCCCTGGTGCGCAAGCTGACCGAAAAGATTTGAGGCTATGTCTGTCTGGATCGAAGGAGAGGTGATGCACGGACGGCAACTGGGCCGTGAGTTGGGATTTCCGACCGCCAATATGGAGGTTGCGGATGCGGATACGATCGAAAGCGGAGTGTATGAGTCCTATGTGGAGATCGACGGTGTGGAGTATAAGGCCATGTCGAATCTGGGGAGCAACCCCTCGGTGGGCGGAGGTCCCCGACATCTCGAAACCCATATTTTCGACTTTTCGGGCGATCTCTACGGTCGGAGACTCCGGGTCGAGCTGCGGCGTAAGATCCGCGACGAGCGCAAGTTCGATTCGCTGGAGGAGTTGCAGCGCCAGATCGAACGGGATCGCAGCTGTATTTTGAGTTCGGAGAATCGGCGGCGATGACCGTGCGGCGGTTTATGCCGTTTTTCGGCCGGAGGCCGTGTTTACCGCTTTGTGGCTTCGATTCCCTTCGGCGGGAGTCGGTGTCGCAATGCGGCCGACGAGAGCCGACGATTCGGCAAGAGATTATGTATAATTGATTAAATGATAAAAAGTATGTTTTTGGATTTGTCCCTGCCTTACAAAGTGGCCGATATGTCATTGGCCGAATGGGGCCGGAAAGAGATTGAGATTTCGGAGCACGAGATGCCCGGACTGATGGCCATACGCCGCAAGTACGGCCCGCAGAAACCGTTGAAGGGCGTGCGTATCATGGGGTCGCTGCATATGACGATTCAGACCGCCGTGTTGATCGAAACGCTGGTCGAGCTGGGCGCCGACGTGCGCTGGTGCTCGTGCAATATTTTTTCGACGCAGGACCATGCGGCGGCGGCCATCGCCGAAGCGGGGGTTCCCGTCTTTGCGTGGAAGGGCGAAACGCTGCCCGAGTACTGGTGGTGTACGGCGATGGCCATGTCGTTCCCCGGCGGGAAGGGCCCTCAGTTGATCGTCGATGACGGCGGCGATGCCACGTTGCTGATCCACAAAGGATACAAGGCCGAAAACGACGCTTCGACGCTGGATTACGAACCGTCGTCTTACGAGGAGGAGGTCATTCTCGATACGCTGAAGAAGATTCTGGCCGAAGATAACGGCAAATGGCACCGAACGGTAGCCGAGTGGCGGGGTGTGAGCGAAGAAACGACGACCGGCGTGCATCGCCTTTATCAGATGCAGGAGGCGGGCGAACTGCTCGTTCCTGCGATCAACGTGAACGACTCCTGCACCAAGTCGAAATTCGACAACCTGTACGGTTGCCGCGAGTCGCTGGCGGACGGTATCAAGCGGGCGACCGACGTGATGATTGCCGGCAAGGTGGTGGTCGTTTGCGGTTACGGCGATGTCGGCAAGGGCTGCGCCCGTTCGATGCGTTCGTACGGAGCCCGGGTCATCGTTACGGAGATCGACCCGATCTGCGCTTTGCAGGCCGCGATGGAGGGTTTCGAGGTGAAGACCGTCGAGAGTGCTCTGGCCGAGGGTAATATTTATGTGACCTGCACGGGAAACTGCGACATCATCACGCTCGAGCACATGCAGCGGATGCGCGATCAGGCCATCGTCTGCAACATCGGCCATTTCGATAACGAAATCCAGATGGCCCGTCTTGAGGCTTCGGATGCCGTGCGTACCAACATCAAACCGCAGGTGGATAAGTTCACCTTCCTCGACGGCCATTCGATCTTTATCCTGGCCGAAGGTCGCCTGGTGAATCTGGGGTGCGCTACGGGACATCCTTCGTTCGTGATGAGCAATTCGTTCACTAACCAGTGTCTGGCGCAGATCGAGTTGTGGCAGAAGAAACTGGAGGTGGGAGTGTATCGTCTTCCTAAACATCTGGACGAGGAGGTTGCCCGGCTGCATCTGGATAACCTCGGTGTGGAGCTTACGCAGCTTACGAAAAAACAGGCCGACTATATCGGCGTACCGGTCGAGGGTCCTTACAAGGCCGAGCATTATCGGTATTAAAAATAGATCGGGTTCCGTTCGGTGCCCGAAAATAAACCCGGCGTCAGTTTATCTGACGCCGGGTTTATTGTTTCGGGCTGCGGGCGATTGGTCGAGTAAGGTGCATCCGAAACAGGACGTACCGCTTGCTTTGCCTCCGGGGAAAGGAGGATAAAAAACGTCTTCGGAAAAATCCGAAGACGTTTTGAATGATCGGGTCGGTGGAATTAATAGCCGAACATCTCCTTTTGGCTCACGATCTGTACCGTGCCCAGCTTGCGCAGGTAATCCTGGTCGAGGTCTTTCAGGTCGCCGAGGATGCAATAGGTGTATTTGCGGTCCTTGATCCACTGTTCCTGGGCGGCTTTGAGGTCGGCGAAGGTCATGTCCTGGACCTTTTCGAAGATGGCTTTGTTGCGGTCTTCCGTTACGCCCAGATCTTTGTTGGCGATGTATTTCCAGAGCACTTCGTCCTTGATCGTACGCGAGGTCCGCAGATTGGTCAGTACGGCTTCTTTGGCCAGTTTGAAGGCTGCTTCCGATTCGGGCATGTTGTTGATGATCTCATCGAATGCGTCGATGGCCTGGGCCATTTTGTCGTTTTGCGTGGCGATGATCGCTGCGAAAAGATAATTGTCGTCCAGGTAGCTCGGATTGATCCACTCCGTGAAGGCCATGTAAGCCAGGCTGCGGGATTCGCGCATCTCCTGGAAGACGATGGCTCCCATGCTGCCGCTGTTGTATTCGTTGTACAGTTTCAGAGCGGGATCGACCGCTACGTCGAATTTTTTGCCCAGGTTCGAGTACTGGAGGAAGTAGAGCTGCGGCGCGTTGTAGTTGGCCAGGCAGACCTTGTTCTGTTCCGTAGGCTGGAACGCGATATTTCCCCGAGTCAGCGGTTCGAGCACTTCCGGCGTTTGGTGGTGTGCTTTCAGGTCGGCGAGCAGCCCGGCTTTGTCCTTAGGACCGTAATAGAGGATGGTGTGCTGCTTTTTCAGCAGGTCGCGGACCTTGCCGATCAGTACGTCCGACGTGAGCGCTTCGAGCTGCTCGTTGTTGAGGGTCGTGCGCTGGATAGCTTCTCCGCCGAAGAAGGCGAAACGCTGCAAGGCTGCGAAATTCGCTTCCTGGTTCAGTTTGTTGTCTGCACGTTTTTTCAGCAGGTCGGCCTTGTAGTTGGCGAGAATCTCTTCGTCGCCCTGTGCATTGGCTACCAGGTCTTCGAAGATATCCATGACCTGTCCCATGTTTTCGCTCAATCCCTTGAAGGTTATCGCACAGCGGTTCTGACTGGCCGACAGGTCGTAGTAGCAGGCGATGTCGTAGAGTTCGGATGCGATCTCCGCAGCTGTCTTGGCCTGGGTGCCGAGGTAGTCGATATAAGCGAAGGCATTGTTGAGCGCCGGATCGTTCAGCACGCCGGTATCGAAGAGGTAGGTCAGCGAGAAAAGGTCGTTGATGTCATTTTTCTTATAGAGGACTTCGAGGCTGGAATCGGTTTTGAAAATCTCCATATCGCGGTTGAAATCCACGAATACGGGTTCGATCGGAGTTACCGTCGAATTTTGAATTTCGGTCAGGAATGCACTCTGGGTGTCGCGGTTCATCTGGATCGGGGTGAGGGCCGGTTTGGCGATCTTCTGCACGCTGGGGTCCTCTCCCTGGCGTTTGTAGATAATGCCGTAATTCTCGGTGCCGAGTTTTTCATTGGCCCAGGCCACCAGTTGTTCCTTGGTGATGGAGCCGATGCGGTCGAGCTTGGTCACTTCGTCGCTCCAGGGAATGTCGTTGTAGAAGGACGAAAGGTACATTTCGACACGTCCCACGTTCGTCTCTTCCTCGCGCATGGTCGATACTTTCAGGTTGTTTACGACCGCCTTGATCAGCTCTTCGCTGAATTCGCCGTTGCGGAGTTTCGCTACCTCTGCGAGCAACAGATCCCGGACCTCGTCGAGGGTCTGACCCGCTTTCGGAAGACCTTGCAGCACGAGGGCTCCGTAGTCGGCCCGCTGATCCGGGTACGAGAAGGCGTCGAGTACTTTCTGTTGCTGCATCAGGTCGAGGTCGATCATGCCGGCCTGTCCGTTGTAGAGGATCCGGCTGGCCAACAGCAGGTATTCCGCATCGTCCGATGCGGCGTTGTCCGTGCGCCATGCCAGCGTTACGTTCGCGGCGTCGGGACCGTAAACCTCCTTGACGATGGGTTTGGTGATCGGGGCTTCGGGTTCGAAGGCGAGCTGCGGGATATTCTCGTTCGGCTGCATATCGCCGAAATATTTGTCGATCGTGGCGATCATCTGGTCGGGATCGAAGTCGCCCGAAAGCAGGATGGCCATGTTATTGGGCACGTAATATTGCGTGTGATAGTTCTTTACGTTGGTAATCGACGGGTTTTTCAGGTGTTCCTGCGTGCCGAGTACGGATTGTTTGCCGTAGGGGTGGTTCGGATAGAGCACTTCGCCGATCGTGGTGTAAACCTTACGGTTGTCGTCCGTCAGGGACATGTTTTTCTCCTCGTAGATCGTTTCGAGCTCGGTGTGGAATCCGCGGATCACGACGTTCTTGAAGCGGTCGGCCTGGATCCTGGCCCAGTTCTCGATCTGGTTCGAAGGAATGTTTTCGATATAGACCGTCCGGTCCATCGAGGTGTTGGCGTTGGTTTCCAGAGCACCGATCGCCGACATCAGTTTGTCGTACTCGTTGGGGATGGCGTATTTCGAAGCTTCGTAGCTGATGCTGTCGATCTGACGGTAGATTGCCGCACGCTCCGCATCGTCGGTCGTCTTGCGGTAAACCTCGAAGAGCTGTTCGATCTGGTCGAGCAGGGGCTTCTCGGCTTCGTAGTTGCTCGTGCCGAACTGTTGGGTGCCCTTGAACATCAGATGTTCGAAATAGTGGGCCAGACCGGTCGTTTCGCTCGGGTCGTTCTTGCCGCCGACTTTCACGGCGATGTAGGTTTCGATGCGCGGTTCTGCCTTATTGACGCTCATATAGACTTTCAGTCCGTTATCCAGCGTGTAGATACGGGTCTTGAGCGGGTCGTTCTTGACCGTTTCGTACGTGTACCCGGATGAATCGGTACAGGCCGTGGTAAGCAGCGCGAAGGCCGTTGCCGCGATTAATAACAGAAATTTTTTCATACGGTTTATATTTTAGAATGTTGTTACGATCCAGTTTTTTACGACAGGGTAGGTGTCCGACCAGACGAGGCAGATCATCCAGATGGCGGCTACGAGCTTCAATCCCGTACCTGCGATGAAGGCGAGGAAAGAGCCGAAGCCCGAACGGAACGCCTTGGCCGAGTCGCTGCGGTCGTGGATTAGCTCGCCGATGACCGCGCCGAAGAAAGGGCCGAGGATGACGCCGACCAATCCGCCCGCGAAAAATCCGGCGATCATGCCGACGGTCGCCCCGATCGACCCTGCCCGCGTACCGCCCACCAGACGTGCGAAATAGCCGGGCAGGAAGTAGTCGATGACCGAAACGGCCACTGTCACGGCCAGCCAGATCCAAAGTGTCGCGGACGATATTTCGGAATAGCTGCAAAAGGAGGCGCAGAGTAATCCCACGTAGCTCAACGCTACGCCCGGGATGATCGGAACGATACATCCGACGATGCCTGTGATCGAAAACAGGAATGCTGCGATCGAAAGCGCTATGTCCATAAAAATGCGGCCGGCAAAATAGGTTGCATCGTTTTTTTCGGTTCTCCGTCAGGCTGTGCCGAACTTGTTTGGCGTATGTCCTCGCTTTTCGGGAACTTTTATGCAAATATATGGGTTATCGACTGCGTCACCAAATATTTAGGGGCATTTTTGACGGTTCGTACCGCGTATGAAAAAATCCTGCCGTTGCGGGGCAGGATTTTCGATCGTTTGCCGGAGTTTTCTACCGGATCAGCTTGTTGGTTTTCGTATCCGGGAATATCACCCAGGGCTTGAAGGCTTTGGCTTCTTCGAAATCCAGCAGGGCGTAGGAGGCGATGATTACGACGTCGCCCACCTGCACCTTGCGTGCGGCAGGGCCGTTCAGACAGATCGCACCGCTGCCCCGCTCTCCTTTGATAATATAGGTTTCGAGGCGTTCGCCGTTATCGACGTCCAGTACCTGTACTTTTTCGCCTTCGATCATGTTGGCCGCATCCATCAACTCTTCGTCGATGGTGATGCTGCCCACGTAGTTCAGGTCGGCCTGTGTGACCGAAACGCGGTGTATTTTGGATTTGAGAACTTCGATCTGGAATTTCATCGCAATTTGATGTTATCGATTAAACGAATATCTCCGGCCTGTACGGCGATGCAGCCCTGTATAGCCGGGCTCTCTTCCCAGGTGCGGACCTGCTGCATGGTCGCCGCATCTACGACCTGAAAGTAGATTACTTTCAGCAGCGGATTGCTCTCTACCTGTGCCGTAACCCAGGCTGCGAGCTGGTCGGGTGTCGTCTGATGGGATTTTTCGACCGCAGCCTTCAATACCTTATATATATAAGGGGCCGCCGTCCGGTGATCCGTATCGAGCAGGGTGTTGCGCGACGAAAGCGCCAGCCCGTCCTCTCCGCGCACGATCGGGCAGGGGATGATCTCGACCGGAATGCGCAGTTGGCGTACCATTTCGCGGATTACCGCGATCTGCTGGAAGTCCTTCTCGCCGAAATAGGCTTTGGCAGGTTTCACCAGATCGAAAAGCCGACTCACGACCTGTGCCACGCCGTTGAAGTGGCCGGGTCGGGTCGCACCCTCCATCACTTTGTCGATCATGCCGAAGTCGAACGTACGGGTGTCGGGTTCGGGATATACCTCCTCGACCGAAGGCATGAAAACATAGTCCGCACCGACCTCTTCGAGCAGGCGCAGGTCGGCTTCCGGGGTCCGGGGGTAATTTTTCAGGTCGGTTTTGTCGTTGAATTGTGTCGGATTGACGAATACGCTCACCACGACGGTCGCACACTCCCGGCGTGCGCGTTCAACCAGCGAACGGTGTCCTGCGTGGAGCGCACCCATGGTCGGGACGAATCCGATGCCGGACCGGTCCCGGCTGCCGAGTGCCCGGCGCAGTTCCTCGCTGTTTGTGATTGTTTCCATTTTCTTGGTTTGAAAAGTTAGTCGTATTGACGGCGGCAAAGGTAGAAATAACAATTAAGAATCGGAAGAGAAAAATTCAAAAAATGGGAAGAGCGCTCCATCTCTCCGAATCCATGCGGTCGAAAGGCGATTCCGGGTTTGGCAGGTTTCTTGCGGATACCAGGTAGAAACTTAAATTCGTATTATTATGGCAGATAAAATTTATGATGTCGGTCGATTCCGACACTCCATCGACAATTGGCAGCTCTCCATGTTGCTCGGTATTATTTTCTTCATCGTGGGCATCGTCGTCTTTTTCGAGCCGGGCGGCACTTATCTCGCGCTTTCCGTGCTGTTCGGGATCGTCGTGATTCTCTCGGGCGCTTTCGAACTGTATTTGGGTACGAAGGCTCCCACCGGGTCGGGCAAGGGATGGTACATCGCAGGCGGTGTAGTCGAAATCCTGCTGGGTATCCTGCTGCTGTGCACCCCGTCGATGCTCTTCACGATCCTGCCGTTCGTGCTCGGCTTTTGGCTCCTCTTCCGGGGATTCATGGCCGTCGGCGTCGCCAGCGAGATGATGGGTGTGGGTATCAAGGGCGCCGGCTGGACGATGACGCTGGGTATTCTCGTGATTATTTCCGCGTTTCTCGTTCTGTTCAATCCGATTATCGGTGTCGGTGTAGTCGTGTTCTGGGTGGGATTGTCCCTGCTGCTGGCCGGTGTCGATTTGATTGCACACGCTGTCACTCTGCGGCGGTTGCGCAAGGAGCTGTAACGGTCGATAATGTTCCGATTCGTCTTCGGCCTGGCAATATTTTGCCGGGCCGAAGCGTTTTTTATACAGATTCCCGATGAATTCCCGGCAGCACGATCAGAATGTCTTCGATCTGTCTTTTGTTCTTTATGTCAAAAAATTGTTAGAATATAGCCGTTGGTTTCATTTTTTTGTTTATCTTTACAATAATTTTAAGAAAAGACTTGAAATAGAGGTGTCGCGGCGTGCCGTTTTCTGCCGGGAGAGAGGAAGCGTCAGGGAATTTATAGTATTGAAGAATGAAATAAACGGAGAAGGGCTTGTGCGGTTGAATATGCGGGCTGTCGAATACGGCCCGATAAAACGGAGCCCACTATCTGCTTCCAAAACGGATACGGTCCTTGAACGGACTGTCTCTTATACACATCTGACGCTGCCGACGAATAGCCTTGTGTAGATC
>ERZ1027273.523-NODE-523-length-11908-cov-4.613600_pt1 | contig 11908 bp, 9 predicted proteins | sample MGYA00519256_ERZ1027273 | MGnify/ENA primary metagenome ERZ1027273 (study PRJEB26926, sample SAMN06164431) | human gut metagenome | biome: ENVO:00009003; feature: ENVO:2100002; material: ENVO:00002003 | host: Homo sapiens | place: USA | collected 2012 ...
TCTACACAAGGCTATTCGTCGGCAGCGTCAGATGTGTATAAGAGACAGCTCTTATAAACAAGAAGGTTGATTGTATCACAAACCTTACCGACAATAATGTTGTAGGCGTTCTTCCGTCAATACTTGAAAAAACCAATGCCGCAGGTATTCCCGTATACGGCAGCGAAATTGAGCAGGTTAAAAAAGGCTGTGTGGCGTCTGCCGGTATCGATTATGTGGAGCTCGGCAAAATGGCAGGTAAGCTTGCCGCTCAAATTTTAAAGGGAGAAGCTAAGGCTTCCGACCTTCCGTACGAAACAGTGGCCGAGTACAGCACATATATAAATTCCGACGCAGCAAGCGCTATGGGAATTACCGTTCCGTCGGATGTAGCCGCAAAGGCAATAGAATGTAAATAAGGTAGTGTAAAAAAATGCTGGATCTTATTATAAGCACGTTAACTCAAGGCTTTATATACGCTCTTCTCTCCTTCGGCGTATATATTACATATAAAATATTGGATTTTCCCGATCTAACCGTAGACGGCAGTTTCCCTTTGGGAGCTGCCGTAACGGCTGTTTTACTTGTAAAGGGCGTAAATCCGTATCTCGCTCTTTTAATATCTTTTCTTGTCGGAGCTCTTGCCGGATTCGTCACGGGATTTATCCACGTCCGTTTGAAGGTACGCGACCTGCTTTCGGGTATTATAACAATGACGGCTTTATTTTCAATAAATCTGCAGATAGCCGGTTCAAATCTTTCAATCGCGCGTGAAAAAGATACTATATTTACATCTCCCGCTACAATGTCGGTTTTCGGGTCGATGTCGCTTATTTTAAGAAAACTTATCGTTTCCGCAATTCTGATGATAGTCTGCAAGGCGCTTCTTGACCTTTACTTTAAGACAAAAAACGGTTTTTTGCTTCGCGCGGTAGGCGATAACAGCGTACTTGTAACCTCTCTCTCAAAGGACAAGGGCATAATAAAAATAATCGGACTTGTAATATCGAACGCTCTTGTGGCTCTTTCGGGTGCCGTTGCCTGTCAGGAGCAGCGCTCGTTTTCCGCGACGATGGGAACCGGTCAGATAGTGTTCGGCCTCGCAGCGGTGATTATAGGAACAACGCTTTTCAGGCGCGTAAGCTTTATAAAGGGCACCACCGCCGTAATATTCGGCAGCGTAATTTACAAAGCTTGCATACAAATTGCAATAAGCCTCGGCTTGCCTGCAAATCTTTTGAAGCTTATAACGGCTGTTTTGTTCCTGGCAATACTTGTTCTCGGCAATCTTCAGAAAGGCTCGGTGAAGAAAAATGTTGGAGCTTAAGCATATTTCAAAAATATATAATCCTGGGCTCGTTACGGAGATGTGCCTTTTCGACGATTTTAATTTTACCGTAAATGACGGGGAATTCGTCTCCGTAATAGGCTCAAACGGCAGCGGAAAAACCTCCATGCTGAATATAATATGCGGAAGTATACCCGTAAACGCAGGCGAAGTTCTTATAAACGGCAAGTGCGTGAATAAGAAAAAAGATTTTGAACGCTATGCCTATATCGGCAGAGTGTACCAAAATCCCTCAATGGGCAATTGCCCGAATATGACGATACTCGAAAATATGTCGCTTGCCGACAATAAAGGGAAGCCCTTCGGTTTGTCATTTGCGCTCAATAAAAAACGATATGATTTTTACCGCGAACAGCTTTCGTCGCTCGGTCTCGGACTTGAGGATAAATTGCACGTGAAAATGGGCTCGCTGTCGGGCGGTCAACGTCAGGCGGTTTCACTTGTTATGGCAACGCTGACACCGATAGACTTCCTTATCCTTGATGAGCACACCGCCGCACTTGACCCCAAGACCGCGGAAATAATTATGGAGCTTACCGATAAAGTAGTTAAGCAGAAAAAACTTACGGCTGTTATGGTAACGCATAATCTGCGCTATGCCGTGGAGTACGGCACGCGCCTTGTTATGATGGACAGGGGCAATATCATACTTGATAAGGCGGGCGAGGATAAAAAGGATACGTCGATAGATGATATTCTCGCAATATTTAATAAGATAAGCATTGAATGCGGAAATTAACATTTTTTATATAAATACGTATATCAAAGCAGCTTTGGATTTTAAAACCGGCTTCTCAATTAAAAATATATAAAAATGACCGAAAGCAGAGATTATTTTCCGCTTTCGGTCAAAATTTTGGTCGGAGTGAAGGGACTCGAACCCCCGGCATCCTGCTCCCAAACGGACCTATGAAGGCAATTTCCGCTAAAAATAGCTTTTTCCGCCCCTTTCCGCCTGGAAAACCGCGCTCTTCGGCACTCTTATCTCCACTGTTTCCGAGTGCTCCGAAACGGTAGGTGGTCTGTTATGTGGTCAACAGCAATTTCCGCAGAATAATACACACTACACGCCTCTCGTTATCACTCGAGAGGCGATCGCTTTTTATATGGTTATTATAACTCTGAACAGCAGTTTGTTCAAGTCAAAATTTGCACCGCGGTAGACAAAGAAAAAGGGATTACGGAAAAGCAAAGAGGGAATAGAAAACTTGCAATAAAAAGTTGATAAATGCTGAAATCGCAGTATTTATCTGCCGAAAGTTGTTGATATTTGGTGTGGAGTGTGGTATAATGATTTCTGATGATACAATGTACTAACTATAACTGTTTATGAGGTGTAATACAATGGCCGCAAGCTATAAAAAATTATTCAAGCTTTTAATCGACCGTGATATGAAAAAGAAAGAACTTGCCGAAAAAGCCGGCATCAGCATCGCAACAATCACTAAGATGGGTAAAGACGGCGCCGTCGTCAGCAGCGATGTTCTTGTGAAGATTTGTACTGCCCTTAATTGTACAATGGATGATATTGTTGAAATAGTGCCAAATGAAATGTAAATAATTAGTTATGAGGAATTGATTATGGCTGAAAAAATAAAAAATATACCATCTCCCGATATTTTAATGAATTCGTTGAGATCCATCGGATATTCGTTTAAGACTGCCGTGGCTGATATAATTGATAATTCTATATCCGCGGATGCTAAAAATATTTGGATAGATTTTCCTTCATATAGTAGCGACAATTTATATATTACAATCCTTGATGATGCCATTGGCATGGATGATGCTGCGTTATTCAATGCAATGAAGTATGGCAGCGAGCGCGATGAGTACGGAGAAAAGGATTTAGGGCGCTTTGGTGTTGGATTGAAATCCGCATCACTTTCTCAGTGCCGTACGCTCACTGTTATGTCAAAATTTAACGGAGACATTCATGCATATCGTTGGGATCTTGATGAGGTTTTAAGATCTAAAGAGTGGGAGTGCCTTAGACTTGATTTTGACGAAATACAGGCATGTCCCAACTATGAAAAGCTCAATTCTTTAGTTCAGGGGACCATGGTCGTTTGGCAGAATTTTGATATTGCTGATCAAAAATCGAATGGACATGCTTATGAGTATCTTTCTGAAAAGTTGGACGAAAGTGAAAGTCATCTTTGTTTGATATTCCATCGTTTTATGAATCGTAGCATTTCCCCTGTTTCTTTTTTTATAAATGACAGACAGTTGAAAGGGCTAGATCCTTTCCTTGAAGGTTCTCCTCATCATAAGCGAAATCCCAAAACAGATGAAGGCAAACCCGTCGAGATGGCGGTTAAGTATTATGACAAGGGCTATGAAAAGGAAGCGATGATAAAGGTACAAACTTTTATTTTACCACATCAAGATGACCTCTCCAAAGAAGACGTAGAAGCACTTGGAGGAATGGAGGTCTTAAAAGACGAACAAGGTTTTTTCGTTTACAGGAACGATAGATTGATTATATATGGAACTTGGTTTAGATTGTCGTCACGAAGCGTGAATGCCGAACTTTACAAGTATGGTAGGATCAAGGTTGATATCCCGAACAAACTTGATTCGCTATGGGATATTGATATAAAAAAGCAGAATGCAGTTATTCCCAAACAGATCGTAAATTTATTGCGCAAATCTGTGATGAGAGTATGCTCTACCTCTAAAGAAAAAACGGGCAGACGAGTGAAGCTAAATGACGGTGAAAATGAAGAACAAATATGGATTAAAACGCCGAGTCGAAACGGAAAAGATGTGTTCTCTATAAATCACAACTCGCCGTTTGTTCAACAATGTTTGGATAGTTTTGAAGATGGTGAGCGTGCAAGAATATTGAGAATGCTGGATGCTATATCTGCCAATATACCGTTTGATGATATTTATATTTCTGTTTGTAACAAAAATCAGGAAACTGAACTGAGCGAGGATAAGGAAGATTCTCTTGTTCTGCTTGGTGTAGAGCAATTTAACTCGATTAAAAAAATCAGACAATGTACCGATGGGGTTGCTTTCGAAAAATTGTGTAAGTATCCTCCATTTAACGAGGCTCATTTGATGGAGAAATTAAAAAGGAGATTGTTCAATGATTGATAAAAAAGAACTTATTTCTACATATCTGCAGCAATTCGGTTCACATTACCAAATTAGTCGTTTATTGAATCCGACACTTAGAATAGATGATGAATTCATTTCTCATTTCTTTGAGCAAGTTGTTGATCAGTACGGAGAAACTTTTGCTATTACTGAAGAAGAAAAAACGGAAATTGAACGAAAAATTAAGTCGCAGTATTGCATCTTTCAAGATGAAGGCGCTGCACTGGTAGGTGATTACGAACACGATTTCATGTGGTATGCCAATTTACAAGCGCAAGAAGATTATGATGAATATTATTGGCCTCGCTACAAGGCACATCTCGAAAATAAAAACTTCAGTCCTGCTGGAATCGATACGCTGGAAAACAAAACATTGCCGAAACTTATGTCATATATCGGAAACCCTAATGAAGATAGTCCGTTCAGTATCCGAGGATTGGTTGTTGGTGATGTTCAGTCAGGAAAGACTTCAAACTACCTTGGTTTAATTACCAAAGCAGCAGATGCCGGATACAAAGTTATTTTTCTTTTGACCGGTACTATTGAGAGCCTTCGTCGCCAAACTCAAAAGAGAGTGGAGGAAGGCTTTATAGGATATGATTCTGTTAACGCGGAAGATGTCGGAGTGGGAAGAGGAAGCCGTACTCCCAAGGCGTTTACAAGCCGTAACAATGATTTTACAGGTAAAAACGATCAAAACACGACGTATAAAATTAATGACAATGCGTCAGAACCTATGATCTTTGTTATCAAGAAGAATGTCTCTGTATTGAAAAAACTATACGCTTCTTTGAAAAATATCAATACAAGCAGTGCTGTTTCTCAGATTACAGTGCCGATGATCATGATTGATGATGAGGCGGATAACGCAAGTATCAATACAAACAAGAAGGATGAAGATCCCACAAAGATCAATAATTACATTCGTAAAATATTGACGTTGTTTGCAAGAAACACTTACGTAGGTTTTACAGCTACTCCTTTTGCGAACGTTTTCATCAGCTATGATACACAAGACGAAATGTTAGCTGATGATCTGTTTCCGCGCCATTTCATATATTCTTTGGAATCTCCTTCGAATTATTGTGGTGCGCAAAAGTATTTCTTTGAGAGCAATAGCAATGTAAGATTCATAAATGATTATGACGATAAGGTTTTTCCGCTGCGTCACAAAAAGGAGTGGGACGGCGATAAACTGTTTCCTTCGTTTTATCACTCTATAAACGTGTTCCTTTTGGCAAATGCTATCAGAGATATTAGGGAAGTAGAGAAGAACACGCATCGCTCTATGTTGATCAATATGTCTCGATTTACTGACGTTCAGTTTGTAATTAAAGAGATAGTTGAGAACTATTTTGCAGATATGAAGCGTGCAATCAAACAGAACTGCCGTTGTAAAAAAGAGGACTATATGAGGAATTCGCTGATTTCTGCATTGTACGAATCGTACGAATTAGAATATGCGGACAATAATTGGTTCGGAAAGACGGCAACATGGGATCAAGTTTTCGAAAGACTTCCTGAGGCAATTAAGGATATTGAAATTGCCGTAGTAAACTCGTCACGCAATTCCAATAAACTTGATTATTCCAAGCACGAAAGAGATGGACTGCGTGTTATAGCAATTGGAGGCTTAGCACTTTCAAGAGGATTGACATTGGAAGGTCTTTGCGTAAGCTATTTCTATAGAAACACAGCTACGTTTGACGTTTTGATGCAGATGGGACGTTGGTTTGGATATCGCGATGATTACGGAGATATGTGTAAGATTTATCTAACTGATTTCTCATACAGGTATTATCGTGAGATCAGTCAGTCTATTGACCAATTGAAGAAGGATATACGGACTATGGGTGCACAAGGTAAGCGACCGGAGGATTACGGTATTCGTGTTCGTAATAATTCTTCTGAAATGGGAATTACAGCTGCTAACAAGATGCGTAATACTAAAGCCAAGATTGATAGAAAGTCATTTTATGGCAGCGTATTTGAAACACCTTATTTGCATCGTTCTCTTTCTGCTGTTTCGGAAAACATAGATCATACAAGCGCTTTTTTAAGAGAACTTACTGTTGCCCAAAAAGATGATAGTGTACAGCACCCATATATCAGGGATATATCTGCACGGAGAGTATTTGAGTTGTTGCAGGTTTTAAACATTCATGAGGCCAACGAAAACTTTGACACTAAACAGCTTTGCCGTTTTATTGCGAAGCATTTAGAAATGAAGTTCGATGTATTGGTTATGGGCGGTGCTGCCGAAAATACCCCTATTGAAGGTTTCGAGCCTGTATTCACCGATACTTGTGTAAAAAGAAGATTCGATATTGTTAACAGAGATGAGTATCTCGATCAACAAATTATACGTATAAACGGAGTTAGAGCGCATTTGTGGGGTCCTCGTGATACCGCAAATGGCTTGAGTGAAGCCGATCGCAAGCGTGTAGAAAGTCAGACAAGCGTCAAAGCACAAGATTATATGCTCGAAGGAAGAAATGCATTACTCATTATTTACTTCATCCAACCGAGCAATGAAGGCGTTGATATTGATGATTACTTTACCGCAGAAAACACCATGGAAGAAGAAGTAAAATCACAGGTTAAACTGCTTTTGGAAATGCGTCAAAAGAATATGAAATATCTTGTCGGTTACGGAATAGGATTCCCGCACAAACAAGGATTAAGTGGTGATGCAACAAACTATATTGTAAACAAGACTTGCAACTATTACACCAAACAGCATGAGGAAGATTATCAGACTTACGGAGAGATTTAAATGGACATTCAACAGATAGAAGAAAAATTTGCAGCAATACAAGGCAATTCCACATATCTTAGAGTCTCCGAAGAGCATCCCTTGGAATTGTATCTTGGTCTTAATGATCAGGGACAGAAAACGTTAAGATTCAATGGGGTGTTCACGCCTGTGAAAATTGTTGGCAATGCTTTGTTGATTATTAAACAGGTAAGAACAGCAAGCGGTCATAGTATATTGTTTTCATTCAACTCCAAAGAAAACTTCACTTTGTTTTATAAGTTGTGTGAGGATATTATTAACCAAACTGATGCTTGTTCTCCGGCGAATGGATATGTTGAGATAGTGAACCGCTATAATCTTTGGAAAAAGATGTTTTATGGAAGAAAGGATATTCTTTCGGAAGATGAAATTCAAGGGTTGATAGCAGAATTACTGTTCTTGAAAAACAATATTTTTGATCTTTATGGCACGACGGCTGGATTGAACTCATGGAGCGGTCCAGAGCCTACCCATAAAGACTTTTCTCACGGAAATGATTGGTTTGAAGTTAAGTCAATTTCCAACAATAAGCCTACTGTGTTTATTTCTTCTATTGAGCAGCTTGAGTCAAACTCGGATGGAAAGTTGGTTGTTTTTCATATGGAGAAAATGAGTCCGGAGTTTAATGGTTATTCTCTTAACCCTTTAGTTGAAGAGATAATGAACTCGTTTGCCATGGATAGCGACCGCGATCTGTTTTTAGATAAACTTTCTCAAGCGAAATATTCTTATAGCGAAATATATGATAACTATGTTTATAATGTTGTGAAGATGGAGAAGTATAGAGTTACCGACAACTTTCCTCGCTTTAGACATAATGACTTGCCTCGTGGTATTGTTAAAGTTAAATACGAAATAGAGTTATCAGTTATAGAAAAATTCAAGGAGATTTGATATGGAAATCACCTACGAAGAGTACAAACAAGAATGTTTAGATGATATACATCTTGAAGCTCAAATAGATGGAACGACATATGACGATTATTTTCTAACAGACACATTAGGTAAACTCGTTGCAATGGGTGAATTGATCGATCCGCAGCCTCTTTGTGTGAATAAAAAAGGAAGAAACAATCGTATTATGTCTTTTGATGCATTGGCGTTTGATGAGTCGGACAAGTCGGTTGTGCTCATTTCTAATGAATTTAAGGATTCTGTTTTAGAAACATTGACGTTAACAGAGATTAATAAGATTCAAACAAGAATGTTGAATTTCCTGGAAGAAGCTTATGAAGGCACATTAGAAAAGTATTTTGATATTTATGATGATGTTCTGAAAATTGGTCGAGATATTGCAAGAAGAATGCATATTGACTATGTTAATGCTGAAAATGATGAGTCTATTGATAAAATCAATCTAATCATTATTACCAATCAAGATATAAGTAACTCTGTTAAAGAATTGCCGCCATTCACTTTCCTCGATAAAAAAGTCGGGGTTAGCATTTGGAGCACAATGCGATTCTTCGAATTATATCAATCGGGACGTGAGCGTGAACCAATTGTTATCAAAACAGAGAGATATGGAATCGATGGTATTCCATGTATCAAGGCCGATATGGTTGATAACATTGATTATGATGCATATCTTGCCATTGTTCCTGGTGAATTCCTGCACAAGATTTATTATGATCACGGTCCGCATCTTTTGGAAGGAAATGTTCGTGCGTTCCTTAGCAACCGTGGAAAAATAAACAGGGGCATTAGAAACACTATTAGGACAGAGCCGACTAAGTTCTTTACATACAATAACGGAATTGCATGTACCGCCGCGAAAATTACATTGTCTCCGGATGGCCATAAGATTGTGGAAATTGAGGATTTACAGATAATAAATGGCGGTCAAACTACCGCGTCTTTGACATCTGCGGTTTTGAAGGACAAACTATCTCTAGATAACATTTTCGTCCCAATGAAAATGACCGTTGTCAAGAATGATGATTACGATACAATGATTCAAAATATATCCAAGTATGCGAATAGTCAGAATACTGTTACTGATGCGGACTTTTTCTCTAATCACCCGTTTCACAGAACATTGGCAACGCTTTCCACTCACACACCAGCACCCGCAAAGGATGGTAGTTTGCACGGTACATACTGGTATTATGAGCGTTCACGCGGCAAGTACGAACAAGAACAATTTAAACTCTATAAGAAGAGCGATATTGAAAACTTCAAAAAGAAATATCCCAAGTGTCAGGTTGTAAAGAAAGAAGAACTCGCTAAATATTATACAGCAGCCGAACTTTTGAGACCAGATAGAGTAAGTGCAGGTTCCCAAAAAGTTATGAAGTTCTTCGCAGAAATAATTGATAAAAAATATCAAACACATAGCGAATATTTTAACACCGAATTCTTCAAAAAATGTATTTGCTATACAATTCTATATCGTGAAACAGACCGAATTGTAAACAAAGCAGAATGGTACAATGTGGGTGGCTATAAGTTAAATATTGTTCCTTATACGATCTCCAAAATTATAAGTTCTATCCCTACTGGATATGCTTTAGATTTTGAGCGTATATGGCGCAAACAGGAATTGTATCCGTCGCTTGTTGCGGAAATTAACAGGATTGCTCAAATTACGAATGAATTCATCCAAAAGTCGGAGGGAGTCATTGTTACAGAGTACTGTAAAAAAGAGGATACATGGAATAAATATAATGCTGTTTCTTGCACTTTCTCTCAGGAGTTTATAAGTGATTTGATACCGTTGTCAATTATCGAGGACAAAATAAAGGCTGAAATGAAATCTGAAAAACTCGGAAAGGAATTGAATGTCGAGGGAGAGATTGTCAACTTGGGTGGAGCATATTGGCGAAATCTTATAGCAGAGGGATTGAGGAGAAAAATCCTTTCTCCTATGGAAATTGATCTTCTGAATATAGCTGCGTCAATTGATACACCTAGACCAAGAATTGCTTCTCCTAAACAAGCTAAATTGATTTGGAAAATCAGAAAGAAGCTTGAGGATAGTGGTGTTCTTGTTTAAATTTAAGAAGTGAGAGAGTAATATGAATCAAACGTGCAATATAGTAGAGCTTTTCAGCGGGATCGGTAGTCAAGCGAAAGCTTTAAAAAATTTAGGATATAAAGTTAATACGCTTGGCACTTGTGAATGGGATTTGCACGCGTTTATTGCTTATGATGCAATTCACAGTTCGCCAGAGCTTCCAGAAACTATAGCTAGGATGGGGAAAGCGGAAATACTGAAAAAGCTTGAAAGCTATACTTTAAGCAACAACGGTAAAGAAAAAATGGAGTTCAAGACGCTGCGTTCATATTCTGAAGAGTCTATTCGACGTATTATTGCAGCTATTGAACGAAACAAAAATTATGTGGATGTCAGTTCATTAACAGGGGATCAAATGCCCGAAGGTGTAGACATTCTTACATATTCTTTCCCGTGCCAGGATTTGTCTAATGTTGGAGCTTTTCATGGTTATAACAAAGGGATTGACAAGAATTCTGGCAGCCGTTCCAGCTTGCTTTGGCAAGTTGGAAGAATCCTTCAGGAAATGAGAGATGGAGGAAAAGCGTTGCCTCGATATCTTTTGATGGAGAATGTTCCTACACTGCTTGCTGAAAGGCATAAGGATAATTTTAAAAAGTGGATAGAAGATTTAAAGGGACTTGGTTATATCAGTTATTATTTTCAACTGAATGCGAGCAATTTCGGATTGCCTCAAAACCGTCCCCGACTTTTGATGATAAGTGTTTTTATTAAGGATTATGACGAAAAAACTATTGAAAAGATTAAAAGCTTCTTTGACAAAAAATCATCCAAAGATATTGTTGATGAATACGCTTCATCTAGGTATTATCACAAAATTGATATTAAAGATCTTTTGCGAATTGATTATAATAATGCCAAATACAGGGAAGAGGCTAAAGAATGCACTCCCAACGATACTGTATCTCGTAGGGAAATTTGGGAAGAAAACCCACAGCTTGTTCTTAAGGGGAATGTTGTTAATCCAAAATACGATGTAATAAGAACTATTACCACGAAACAGGATAGAAATCCGAATTCGGGGAATCTGTATTTTGATAGCGGTATTAAGGGAAGAGGTAAATTCAGGTATTTGACCCCCCGTGAATGTTTTCTGTTTATGGGCTTCACAGATAAGGATTTTGATAATGTAATCAAGAATAATCCAGAAATTCATAAAAACATCAAACTGTTTCCGAGAGACAAACTAATTCGAATGGCAGGAAATAGCATACCTGTCAAATTGCTAGAAGGCATTTTCTATCAGATAAAACTGCTGGATGAAGTGTTGGAAAAATAAAATGGATATACACAATAAAGAAACAAGAAGCTACAATATGTCCTGTATCAAGGGGAAAGATACAAAACCAGAAGAAATCGTCCGCAAGTATCTTTTTTCTCAGAGGTTTAGGTATCGAAAAAACGATAAACGACTTCCCGGAACTCCGGATATTGTTCTACCTAAATATAAGACTGTGATATTTGTTAATGGCTGTTTTTGGCACGGACATAAGGAATGCAAATATTTTGTATGGCCTAAAACGAATTCTGATTTTTGGGAAGAAAAAATAAAAGCTAATATCTTAAGAGATGCCAAAAAGATTGAAATGCTAAAGCTACAAGGTTGGAAAGTAATAGTTGTATGGGAACTGTCTCTTATACACATCTCCGAGCCCACGAG
>ERZ1027273.527-NODE-527-length-11858-cov-4.804202_pt1 | contig 11858 bp, 10 predicted proteins | sample MGYA00519256_ERZ1027273 | MGnify/ENA primary metagenome ERZ1027273 (study PRJEB26926, sample SAMN06164431) | human gut metagenome | biome: ENVO:00009003; feature: ENVO:2100002; material: ENVO:00002003 | host: Homo sapiens | place: USA | collected 2012 ...
ATCTACACAAGGCTATTCGTCGGCAGCGTCAGATGTGTATAAGAGACAGGAGCTAAATGGATGCGTAGAGGCTTATGAATATGATGAAACCGGTCTGATAGAAGAATTAGATTACAATGTAAAATTAAATAGAATTGTATATCAAAGTAATTCAAACACCGTATATTCTGTTAGTGCAAATACGTCAACATTATATATTTTAACTGCAGAGGCGAGTTCAAAAACATCAGAAGATTCCTTAACAGACAATGGTGTAACATTGAAAGGGTGTATTGGATGGAATGATGTATTAGGGATAGGTAATAGCTTTGAATATGCTAGCGGAAGCAGAAGTGGTTCGATTTCTGGTGAAGGATATTATCAGGCATTAAGAGGAACTCACACTTTATGTTATGGTAATTTTGCCACTAGCTTTTATAGTACGAGCCAAGATGCTGATACTTCAGGCACACAATTTAGACTAATTGTTAGATCAGGTACAACTAGTGGTTCAACAGTACAACTTAATTTCACCACTAGCATATTCGATTAAAATCAACTGAACTTTCACTATTATGCACAAATGTGTTTGGTGGACAATTAAAATATTAAATGGCAACAAATATTCTAGGCTGAATGAATTGTAAATTTGGGAATATAGTACTCCTAAGTAAGGTGACTATCTCACTTTCATTACATAGATGTTGATGGGTGGGAAATCCTGTAAATGCTGGAAAGTTAGAGAAATACACGAATTAATTTGATTTTTTACGCGATATTTGTCGATAAAAGTCCTTCAACTAGTGCCTTTCTTCGGTTGACATTCTGCTGTTCCACCGATATACTAAAGTTGTTAACCATCCATTTTTTTGGTTGACATTTTTCTGCGAGAATGACCCCCTTCATTCTCTGGAAACTGACAACAGCCCGGCAGAAAACCTGCCGGGCTGCTTTCAATTCTTATGCGAGCTTAAATCTTTCGACCCTGATATCATGTTATATGGAGTAATCCAGATTCTCCAGTCTCTTTTTCCTACGCTCTACGAGATCTGCTATGGTAACCCCATCCACTACTTTATTCACAGCATTATACAGTTCCTGCCATACCTCCAGTGTCTCGCAGGTATCGCAGCGTTCACAGATGTCCGCACCGTCTTCCAGACAGGCCACCGGTGCCAGCGATCCTTCCGTCAGCCGCAGGATCATTCCCACCGTATAATCCGACGGATCCTTGGCAATGCGGTAACCGCCCTGTGCGCCACGGACGCTCTTCACATATCCTGCCTTATTCAGCACGGCAATGATCTGCTCCAGATACTTTTCGGAAATCCCCTGTCTGGCAGCGATCTCTTTTACCTTGATACACTCTCCGTTGTTGTTCAATGCCAGATCCAACATGACGCGTACTGCATATCTTCCTTTGGTTGAAATTTTCATCCTATCCTCATTTCCGAGCATCCTCCTGCTCTGTTTCACTTTTCATATCAGCCTGCTTATTCCAAAGCAGTTCAAAACTGCTCCGATCTTTCTATGGTTTCCACAGATTCTACCTTATTTTTTCTTTATTTTTCTTTTTCCTATAGTTCATATAGGATTTGTGGAAACAACAGAAAAATCTGGAGAGCATCCACTCGAATGCTGTTCGGAAAAATCTCCTCCCATTCCTCGGAATGCTCTCCGGATTTTCGCATTACTTTACTGGCACTTCACCTTACTTGTAAGGGATAACGCCGCCATTATAATTGTCATTGATGAACTGCTTGATCTCATCGGACTTCAGAGTATCTACCAGCGCCTTGATCTTAGGCAGATTCTCGTTGCCTTCCTTAACAGCGATTACATTTACATAAGTAGCAGCTGCTTCGGAATCATCGCTCTCATACAGCAGAGCATCGTCTGCAACAGTCAGGCCTGCTTCCATAGCATAGTTGCCGTTCAGGACACCGAAGGATACTTCCGGAAGGGTTCTGGGAACCTGTGCTGCTTCCAGCTCTACGAAGCTGATGTTGTGAGGGTTCTCAACGATATCCTTAGTAGTAGCGGTCAGACCCACACCATCCTTCAGGGTGATGTAACCGTTATCCTGTAACAGTAACAGAGCACGTGCCTCATTGGTGGTATCGTTGGGTACTGCGATGGTTGCATTGTCAATGTTGTCTAAGCTGGTCTCGGTTCCGGGATACAGTCCGAAGGGCTCGTAATGGATACCGCCGGCATTTACCAGATGGGTACCTTTCTCTTCGTTGAAGCTCTCCAGATAAGGGATATGCTGGAAGTAGTTAGCATCGAAATCACCGGACTCTACTACTTCATTGGGCTGTACATAATCATCAAATACCTGAACCTCCAGAGTATAACCCTGCTCCGCTAACAGAGGCTTTGCTGCCTCCAGGATCTCTGCATGAGGTACTGCAGTTGCAGCTACCTTAATGGTCTTGTCGTCGGCTCCCTTGCTGCCGCAGCCGGTCAGTGCGCTCACGGACAATGCTGCAACGGCGATCAAAGCGATTACTTTCTTTTTCATAATATTTCTCCTCCTAAATCATTCGTTCATAATATTAACTTTATTGAATCAGGTGATCTGCACCTGTCTCAACCTTTTATCAAACCATCTTATCTGGTTCTCTTGTCCAGCTTCTTGGATAACTTCATTCCAACATATTGCATCAGCTGTACCAGCACTATCAGCAATACCACAGTCACCCACATGATGCTGCTATCGTAACGGTAGTAACCGTAACGGATTGCGATATCACCCAGTCCGCCACCGCCGACGATACCCGCCATAGCGGAGTATCCCAGGATCGTACCCAGAGCAATCGTTACATTGACGATCAGGGAAGTCTTTGCCTCTCCGATCATTACTTTCCAGATGATGGTCCAGAGGTTCGCTCCCATGCTCTGTGCCGCCTCAATAACGCCGTGATCCACTTCCAACAGAGAGGACTCTACCATTCTGGCTATAAACGGTGCCGCTGACAGTGTCAGCGGAACGATCGTTGCGGTCGGTCCATAGCTTTTTCCTACGATGATCCGTGTCAACGGCTGAATCACGATCAGCAAAATCAAAAACGGAAAGCTTCGAACAACATTCACGACCACATCTAATACCTTATAAATAATCTTATTCGGTCGAAGTCCCTTCGGTGCGGTAATTACCAGGGCAATTCCCATCGGCAGTCCGAGCACATACCCCATAAACGTTGTTGCCAACGTCATGTACAAAGTAACAAAGATGCCTTCCACCACCATCATAGTCGTTGCATTATCCCACATAGTCTCTCAACTCCTCCACTTCCAGTTTTCTCTCCTGTAAATAATGAACCATCTTGTTCGCCGCCATTTCATCCTCCGGCAACTGTAAGATCATCTGTCCATGGGCGATACCGCCGATGTCCTTGGTATCCGCTAACAGAATGTTGACGGGAGCCTTGCACTCCAGCACCATATTGGCGATCACAGGTTCAAATGAAGAATTCTCGGTGAAAACAATGCGGATGCAGCGTTTGCCGGACATTTCCTTTGCCTTGGGATCCACCATGAACACCAGCTTTCTTGCAGCTGCGGACTGGGGTCTGGAGAATACCTCCTCCACAGTACCATGCTCTGCCAGTTCTCCGGCATCAATAATGGCTACATGGGAACAGATCTCCTGTACCACAGCCATCTCATGGGTAATGATCACGATGGTGATGCCGTACTGTTTGTTGATGTCCTGTAATAATTTCAGGATCTCCTTGGTCGTCGTGGGATCCAGCGCACTGGTCGCCTCGTCACACAGCAGGATCTTCGGCGTATTGGCAAGAGCTCTTGCGATTGCCACACGCTGCTTCTGTCCACCGGAGAGCTGGGAAGGATAAGCGTCTGCCTTTTCCTTCAGTCCTACGATCTCGAGCAGTTCCATAGCGCGCTTTCTGGCCGCCTGCTTCTTCACACCCACGATCTCCATGGGGAAGCATACATTGTCCAGAACACTTCTCTGCATGAGCAGATTAAAATGCTGAAAGATCATCGCAATGCCTGTACGGACCTTACGAAGTTCTGCCTCGGTCAATGTCGAAAGATCCTGATCTTCTACGACTACGGTTCCCGTGGTGGGCTTCTCCAGATAGTTCAGACAGCGTACCAGGGTAGATTTTCCGGCACCACTCATACCGATGATGCCGTAGATGTCTCCCTTGTTGATATCCAGGCTGATACCCTTTAAGGCTTCTACCTGATTATCTTTACCAATAAAAGTTTTTGTTACATTCTTGATCTGAATGATCGGTTCCATAAGTTCCTCCATTCCAGGTTCGTGCTTTTAAGGGAAGAAAAGCGCAAATTCCTTGAATTCCTAGTACCATGCCATACATTCTAACACAAGAATGCAAGTCTGTCCAGTTCTGCAAATTTCGTCTTAAGCTTCTGCAAACATCGGGGTGGACAGGTATCTGTCACCGGAATCGGGAAGCAATGCTACGACTGTTTTGCCTGCATTTTCAGGGCGTTTTGCGATCTGTGCTGCTGCGTACAGAGCTGCGCCGGAGGTGATTCCTACCAGGATACCTTCCTTATGAGCAATGAGGCGGCCGGTGGTAAATGCCTGATCGGTAGTAACGGTAAAAATCTCATCATAAATGCCGGTATTCAGAACGGAAGGAACGAATCCTGCGCCGATACCCTGCAGCTTATGAGGTCCGGGCTGTCCGCCGGAAAGTACGGGAGAATCTGCAGGCTCTACTGCTACGATCTTCACATTGGGGTTCTTGGATTTTAAATAAGTACCAATGCCGGTCACGGTTCCGCCGGTACCTACACCTGCTACGAAGATATCAACCTTGCCATCGGTGTCTTCCCAGATCTCAGGACCGGTGGTAGCTGCATGTGCGGCGGGGTTCGCGGGGTTATCAAACTGTCCGAGGATCACGGCTCCCGGGATGGACTTCTCCAGCTCTTCTGCCTTGGCGATGGCACCCTTCATGCCCTTGGAGCCTTCGGTCAGTACCAGCTCTGCACCGTATGCCTTCAGGAGGTTACGACGCTCCACACTCATGGTCTCGGGAAGGGTAAGAATGGTTCTGTAACCCTTGGCTGCAGCCACACTTGCCAGGCCGATACCGGTGTTGCCGGAGGTGGGTTCGATGATGGTGGAACCTTCTTTTAAAATACCCTTCTTCTCGGCATCTTCGATCATTGCCAGTGCGATTCTGTCCTTAACGCTTCCTGCGGGATTGAAGTACTCCAGCTTTGCCAACAGTTCTACGCCTTCGATATTCTGATCCTTCGAGTAGTTTGTCACCTTTAAAAGGGGTGTATGTCCGATCAGCTGGGTTGCGGATGTGTAAATCTTACTCATAATAGAATCCTCCTTAAACTTGAAAATGGTGTTTGTTTTTAATTCCTACTTATCTGATATGGATGTTATGGATTTATACTATACTATTCCGCTAGGAATGTCAACTATTATTTTTTAAACTTTTTGAGAGTTGTGCCGTGGAACGGAAAATGGTATGATTTAGGTAATTAATCCGTAGCCCCAACAGCAAGTAAGAAACGCGGCACGCTCGTACTTTAGTACGATTCGCTCATGTCGCAGAGCGTAGCGGTACATAAGCGTGAAAAGTACTCACGCTAAGTACCGACGTCTGCTTACGGCCTGCTTATTCTTACTTGCTGTCGTGACTACTGGGTTATTCATTAATCAGGAAGGAAACACCAATCCATGGCAAATAACATTTACCGCGTTCCTACTATATATAGTGATATCAAAAAAACGACTGAACCTCTCTCAGTCCGGGTACCGGGTTCTAAGAGTATCACGAACCGCAGTCTCCTCCTGGCGATGCTGGCGGAGGGAAAGTCCACGCTGCGCGGGGTGTTGTTCTCGGATGATTCGAGGCATTTTCTTAAGTGTGTGCAGGATCTGGGATTTGAGACGACGGTGGATGAGGAGAGTTGTATCGTCACGGTAAAAGGACTGGGAGGAAAGCTTCCCTGTGAAGAGGCTGTGTTAAATGTGGGAAGTGCGGGAACGGCTGCGCGTTTTCTGACGGCTACGTTAGGTGTCTCGGAAGGTGTTTTTCACATGGATTCTTCAGAGCAGATGAAGAGGCGCCCCATGGATCCGCTTCTGTCCTCTCTGGCAGAATTGGGGTGTGAGGTCCGCTGCGAAGGAGAAGATGGGCATTTTCCTTTTACGCTGACCGCTCATGGGTTCGGACAGGATCATATCTCCATCGATATCGGGCACAGCAGTCAGTTTCTGAGTGCGCTGCTGATTGCTTCGACTTTGTCTTCGGAAGATTTTACGATTCAGGTAGAGGGTACCCATGGGATGGCGTATATCGAAATGACGCAGAAGATGATGGAACAGTTCGGAGTCTGCGTGGAGCGTCCCACGCCGGATCAGTTCCGTATTCCCGCCGGTCAGCATTATCAAGCATTAGATTATCAGATTGAGCCGGATGTCTCTGCCGCCTGTTATTTCTATGCGATGGTACCGTTACTGGGAATCCCGGTCTGTGTAGAGCATGTGCATTTTGAAAGTCTGCAGGGAGATGTGGAATTCCTGCGTATCTTAGAGAAAATGGGATGTACCGCACAGGATACGGAAAAGGGAGTCCTCCTGCTGCCTCCTTCAGCTTTATCGGACGCCGGAACGCAGACTCCCGCTTTCCATGGTATCACGGTGGACATGTCCTCCTGTTCCGATCAGGCGATCACACTGGCAGCCATCGCACCGTTTGCCGACGGCCCCACCTGTATCACAGGCATCGGGCACATCCGTTTCCAGGAGAGTGACCGCATCCATGCCATCTGTACAGAACTGACCCGTATGGGCATCCACTGCGAAGAGACGCAGGACAGCATCACCATCTATCCGGGGACGCCAAAGCCCTGTACCGTAGCCACCTACGACGACCACCGCATGGCTATGGGGTTTGCTCTCACCGGTCTGCGCACGGAGGGCATCGTGATCGACGATCCCGGATGCTGCCGCAAGACCTTCGAGAATTATTTTGAAGTACTTGACCAGGTGATCGCAGAGATATCAGAAGTTTAGGCGCACAGCCGGAGGAGTCCATAGGCGCACAACTGAAAAAGAGAGCATCCATGGCTCTATATTTCTGCCATGGATGCGCTCTCTTACTTTCTTCGTTCAGTTTATGCTGTTTTCAGCAAAAATGTCTTAGTTCTCCTGACCCTTTACCGCGAAGCATACGCCGGTGTCATCGGGCTTGTCCTCATCGAACTTGTAGTCCTTGCCGGGCAGTACTGCATTCAGGATAATACCGGCCAGCGCACCTACTGCCAGTCCGGACAGGCTGATGGTGATCTCGCCGATATGGAATGCGATAGCGCCTGCTGCACTGTAGTTGATACCGATGGACAATACCAGGATCAGAGCGGCGATGATAACGTTACGGCTCTTGGTAAAGTCTACCTGAGTCTCTACGATGTTACGGACACCGACTGCAGAGATCATACCGTACAGTACCAGGGATACACCACCGCAGGTAGCGGTAGGCATACAGCCGATCAATGCTGCTACCTTCGGAGAGAAGGAGAACAGTACAGCGAAGCCTGCTGCAATACGGATAACTCTGGGGTCGAATACCTTGGTCAGAGACAGTACACCGGTGTTCTCACCGTAAGTGGTATTCGCAGGAGCACCGAACAGGGATGCAATAATGGTAGCCAGACCATCACCTAACAACGTACGATGCAATCCGGGCTCCTTGATATAGTTGATACCAACGGTGGAAGAAATAGCGGAGATATCTCCGATATGCTCTACCATGGTAGCCAGTGCGATCGGCATAATAGTGATCACGGAAGTAATTAACAAAGAAGTGTTGCCGTCGGACAGTGCCCAGAAAGCGGTCTCATTCCAGTGGATAGGAAGTCCGATCCATGCAGCTTCCGCAACGGGTGTGAAATCCACGCGGCCTAAGATAGCTGCCAACACATAAGAACCAACAACGCCGATGATGATCGGAACAATCTTCACCATTCCCTTACCCCAGATATTGCAGATCACTACCAGTGCAATAGCGACCACTGCGATCAGCCAGTCTGCGGAACAGTTGTTGATAGCGGACTGGGACAGGGTCAGACCGATGGCAATGATGATGGGGCCGGTTACGATGGGCGGGAAGAAACGCATTACCTTGCCGGTACCGAAGATCTTGATCAACAGGGATAATACCAGATACAGCAGACCTGAGCAGGCCACGCCGAAGCAGGCATAAGGAAGCAATGCGGAATTGTCCGCACCGTCTGCCATAGGTGCGATTGCGGCATAACCGCCTAAGAATGCAAAGGAAGAACCCAGGAATGCGGGTACCTTTCTCTTGGTCAGCAGATGGAACAATAAAGTTCCCAGACCTGCAAATAACAGTGTTGTGGAAACATCCAGACCTGTCAGCATGGGTACCAGAATCGTGGCACCGAACATTGCGAACATGTGCTGAAGTCCCAGCAGAAGCATCTTGGGCACGCCCAAGGATCTGGCATCGTAAATGCCATTTTCGCCGAGTGTAGTCTTCTCGCTCATTTTTCTCCTCCTGTGTCATAGACATGTGAACTTGTAATATTTGCCGCATAGAGATAGGCAGATAGTCATCTACCTGCCCACACCTATGTGACCTTATTAGTTACATGATAGCTTTTCATCGTTCCACAGTCAAGAAAAAATTTATTCCACTGCATGTTCTTTCAAAAAGTCCAGCCAGATGGGAATATACCGGGCCTTCAGGTGCACTCCGTCGTAAGTATAGGATGCCACCATTCCTCCGGTCTCATCACAGATCAGCGGATTCACATCCAGGTAATATATCTTCTCATCATCCGCCAGCTTCGCGATTTCTTCATTCCTGGCTTCGATGCCCTCATTGGTAATATAGTCTCCCTGCCCGGAGCGCTCCGTGGTCACCTTCATGATCGCCTGCAGGTAGATCACCGCATCGGGCTGCAGCTGTTGCAAATGCTGTACTGCCTCCCCGTAAGCCTTCATGAAAGATTCCACCGTACCGGTTCCCATCTCGTTAATACCGATCATCAGATAGATCTTGGCAAACTGTTTCTCGGATAGTGCCTCTTCCACCGTGATCTTTTTCTTCTGCCCCGGCACCGCTACTATTTTCGAATCGAACATCTTATAAATCGTAAGTCCGGTAGAGGCATAAAATGTGGAGGTCTCTTCCAGTCCACCATATTCATACATTCCCACTGTCCGGGAATCCCCGATAAATACAGCATCATCAAAATAGCTGTCATCCACCGTATGGTAGACCACTTCTTTTGGCAGTTCTTCCGAAGGCTCTGTCGGTTGTGGTTCCTCCGTTGTCATTGTCTCTGTCTGCGTATCTGCCGATGTCTCTCCGACTGCCGGTGTCCGACTTTCCCCTGTGGGATCTTCTGTGCCTTCCGGGACCGTATCCCCCGATACGGTTCCGTCCTGTTGTCCGGGTTCCGATGTATGACCCATCCGGGCACCGCCTGCCAGCTGCACACCCCTGTTATACAATTCCCGAAGGGGATCCGTATACACCTGCCAGTTGTCCGTCCATGTAAAAAACAGGACTCCCATAAGCAGCAGACTGATGGGAAAGGATAATTTTCTTATCCATTGTCGTAGTTTCTGTAACATATTTCCTATCCTATCCAGATTTTCTAATTATTCACTCCACTCAGTCCACCCATATATTCGCAAAAGCGCACGATAAATCGTGCTTTATCGCTGCTGTGCAGCTGATTTTGCTCATACATGGGGCGGTGACTCTATTCGAGCCACCTTACGAATCATAAAACTGCTACTTATATGCAAGCATGACGTAGCAGTTTTACTGATTCTAATGGACTGAATAGTTACTCTAAAAACTAAAGTACATAAATGGGTTATTTCCCTCTAATATAAGTCTCCAGACGCAATACCAGAATACCGCTGCCAGCAATATTTTCATCAGGATCTTATCCTTGCCGTAATCGTACAACTTCTCGATTGCCGGCGTACATGCCAGCCCGGATACGGCTAACAGCCCACCGTAGGTAGACAATGCTTTCCACGCATCCTCATAGCCGCCACTGATCCCCGGTGCCAGCCACATCATTTTATCCAGATAGACCTGCAGCTGTGACAGATCCGTAATGGCAAAGCACATCCAGCTTACGGGAATGATCAGCCACAGATAAATGTGCGGCAGTACTTTCATTTTATGTACGAATTTTAATCTTCCCAGCTGCCGTTCCAGCACAATGCAGATCCAGAGCAATCCGCCCCAGCAGAAAAAGTTCCAGCCGGCGCCATGCCAGAAAGCTGTCAGCATCCATACCACCAACAGATTAAAAATCGTGCAAAGTTCCCCTCGTCTGCTGCCTCCCAGCGGAATATAGACATACCGGCAGAACCATTGCCCCAGTGTCATATGCCATCTGCGGTAAAAATCCCTGACCCCCCGGGCCATATAAGGTCTGCGGAAATTTCTGGGCAGTTCGATTCCCAGCATCCTGCCAAGCCCCATTGCCATCAACGAATATCCACAGAAATCAAAATAGATCTCCATGGAATAAGCAATGGCTGCCAGCCATGCCAGCGGAGTGGAGATACTCTCGAATCCGGTTACCTGTACTTCATGCCACAGGATCCCTACGCGGTCGGCCAACAGCACTTTGTCTGCCAGTCCTAAGACGAACAGCTTCATGCCGTCCTCCAGTCCCTGCATAGTAAAAGTCCTGTTGTACAGGCTGTCTTTCACCTCACCATAACGGGTAATGGGGCCGGAGATCAGCTTCGGAAACATGACCACATAAGTTGCAAATTTTAAAAAAGAATACTCCCTATCTGCATCTCCGCGATATACATCGATCAGATAAGACAATATCTGAAAGGTATAAAAACTGATCCCCAGAGGAAGTCCCGCAGAACCTCCCCGGCACTTAAACCAGATCAGAATGCCAATGTTAATACTCAATGCTGTCACGAACAACAGCCTCTTGCGCCATAACGTCCTGGGGCTGCGCTTTGCCAGATGCAGCCCGATAAAATAATTACATAAAACGGAAATCATCAAAGGTGCAAGATTTCCTGCATCTCCCATTGCATAAAAGACAATGCTGCCTATAAGCAGTGTCAGGTTTCTGTATTTATGCGGTGTGATTCCATAGACAATCAGGAAAATCGGCAGGAACCACAGCAGAAATTCAATACTGCTGAATATCAAATAAATCACATCTTTCTATTTTCGCTTTACACTTGTACTATCATAGTAGCTTGAAATGAAATGTATTACAACAAAACAATTCTTAATTTTAAATGACATTATTTTACAAATCAGTAATCTTTTTGCAATTATTTCAAACATCGTTTACAATAGTTTTCATACAGACAGAATATCGTCAGGAAAGGATCGTTTTCTATGAAAGAACAGTTATACACAATTCCCTTAAATGATGCCGTAAACGCCCAGGACGAATGTCCTTTCTGCTTCATCCACAGAAGTATCGAACAGGATCTGTTAGACTTCGTCTTAGGCTCCGGTTCCTCCTACATGGAAGCGGATATTAGAGAACAGACCGACAAGGCCGGATTCTGCCGCTATCATTTTCAGAAGATGTTCGACTACGGCAATACTCTCGGCAACGCCTGGATCCTGAAAACGCACTACCAGCGTATGATCCGGGAAATGCAGCAGGAATTTGCTTCCTTCCGTCCCGGAAAAAGTTCTCTTCTGGGAAAATTCAAAAAAGCCGAGGGCAGTGAAAATACCATCGGTATGTGGATCCGCGCAAAAGAGGACTCCTGCTATATCTGTTCCCAGTACAAGGATACTTATGAAAGATACCTGGACCTGTCTCTTATACACATCTGACGCTGCCGACGAATAGCCTTGTGTAGA
>ERZ1027273.538-NODE-538-length-11704-cov-4.867285_pt1 | contig 11704 bp, 8 predicted proteins | sample MGYA00519256_ERZ1027273 | MGnify/ENA primary metagenome ERZ1027273 (study PRJEB26926, sample SAMN06164431) | human gut metagenome | biome: ENVO:00009003; feature: ENVO:2100002; material: ENVO:00002003 | host: Homo sapiens | place: USA | collected 2012 ...
TCACAGGGAAGCCCCGGGAACGATCCTTACGGTGAATAAGGATTCCTTTGAGGTGGCAGCGTCGGAAGGCGGTCTGAAGGTCATGGAATTGCAGCTGGAAGGCAAAAAACGTATGACAGCCCATGATTTCCTGTTAGGCGTGAAGGTACAGCCTGGAGAGATCCTGGGAGAGTGATAAACAATCCAGGCAATTAGAAAGGAGACTTTGCTATGTACGGTGGTTATTATGGATATGGTTATTATTTTGACCCCACGTATTTTCTGGTACTGATCGGACTGGTGTTATGCCTTGGGGCCAGTGCGCTGGTGAATTCCACCATGCGAAAATACAGTAAGGTCCGGAATATGAGAGGAATTACGGGAGCGGAAGCTGCCCGGAATCTTCTCAATAGAGAAGGCTTGTATAACGTACAGATCGAGTGTCTGAACGCAAATGACGGCGATCATTACGATCCCCGGACAGATACCGTAAGACTGTCATATAATAATTATAACGGAACCTCAGTCACCGCAGTCAGTGTGGCTGCCCATGAGTGCGGACATGCGATCCAGCATGCCCACGGCTATGCACCTATGAGTATTCGTGCGGCACTGGTACCGGTGGTGAACATCGGAAGCAACTTAAGTATTCCCCTGATTTTCTTAGGAGTACTGCTCAGCTGGAACCAGACATTGATCCAGCTGGGAATCTGGGCATTTGCCCTGACCGTGATCTTCCAGTTGGTGACACTTCCTGTGGAATTCAATGCCTCCCGCAGAGCAATCGTGAAGGTGGAGGAATACGGACTGTTAGGCAGTGAAGAAGTAAGCGGTGGTAAAAAGGTGCTGACAGCGGCAGCTCTTACCTATGTAGCGGGAGCAGCATCCTCCGCATTACAGCTGCTTCGTCTGATCCTGTTGTATGGCGGTAACCGCAGAAGGAGAGACTAAGCATGGGGAAGCCCGCAACCACCGATACAAGAGAGATTATTGTGGAGATCCTGCTGGACCTGGAAAAGGGGCAGGATTTTTCCCATAAATTAATAAAAGCAGTGCTGGATAAATACGATTACCTGGATCCCAGAGATAAGGCATTTATCAAGAGAGTTACAGAGGGTACCATAGAGAGACAGCTGGAGCTGGATTATTATCTGAACCGGTTCTCTTCCGTTGCGGTCCGCAAGATGAAGCCTCTGATCCGTTGTCTGCTCCGCATGAGTACCTATCAGATCCTGTATATGGATGCGGTGCCGGACAGTGCGGTATGCAATGAAGCCTGCAAGCTTGCGGCAAAGCGCGGCTTTCGTACTCTGAAGGGGTTTGTCAATGCCGTCCTGCGAAATATATCCCGTAGCAAGGACAAAATGCCCCTGCCGGATCCTACGGATCCTGTAAAATATTTCAGCGTAAAATATTCCATGCCGGAATGGATCGTGAATCTGTGGCTTCCGGTATACGGCACGGAGGGAACGGAAACACTTCTCATGGGACTGCTTAAGATTCATCCGGTATCTCTGCGTTTTTGCCTGGAATTGTCGGAAACGGACCGTGAGGATCTTAAGAAAAAGATAGAGGCTACAGGGGTCCACTTAAGCGCACATAAGGAACTTCCCTATGTATATCTGGCGGAAAATCTGGAAAACGTCAGCGAGCTGCCCGGGTTTGCCGAAGGAAAATTCACTGTACAGGATGCTTCTTCTGCCCTGGCGGTAAAAGCAGCAAAAATAAAGCCGGGAGACTTTGTTATGGATCTGTGTGCGGCACCGGGAGGCAAGACGATCCTGGCGGCAGAATATACGAAAGAGGCGGGACATGTGTTATCCCGCGATGTGTCAGAATATAAGACGGCTTTGATCCTTGAGAATCTGGAGCGCATGCACCGCACCAATGTGAAAGTGGAAGTGCATGATGCCACGGTTTATGACGCAGAGAGGGAAGCATCTGCGGATGTTGTGTTGATGGATGTCCCTTGTTCGGGCTTAGGCGTCATGGGCAAAAAGAGAGACATTAAATATCGTGTGACACCGGAAGGCCTTAAATCTATCCATGAACTGCAGAGGCAGATTGTGGAAGCCGGATGGAGGTATGTGAAGCCGGGTGGCGTGTTGTTGTACAGCACCTGCACGATCAACAGAGAAGAGAATCAGAACATGGCAGCATGGATCACGGAAAAGTTCCCGTTCGTTTTAGAGGAGGAGAGACAACTTCTGCCGGGAACGGATGAGACCGACGGATTCTACTTTGCAAGGCTGCGCAGAAGAACGTGAGATATAAGACATGGATAGTAAAAAAGATATCAAATCCCTGAATCTGGAGGAACTGAAGACCGAACTGGAGAGTATGGGAGAGAAAGCTTTCCGGGCAAAACAGATGTATGAGTGGATGCATGTGAAGTTAGCGAGAAGCTTTGACGAGATGACCAATCTCTCCGCAAAATTCAGAGAACAATGCAAGGAAAAGTATGAATATACCTGTGTAAAGCCTGTCAGAATACAGGAGTCGAAGATCGACGGAACGAAAAAGTTTTTATTTGAACTGTCTGACGGCAATGTGGTGGAAAGCGTGTGGATGCAGTACAAACACGGCAACAGTGTGTGCATTTCTTCCCAGGTGGGATGTCGGATGGGCTGCAGATTCTGTGCGTCCACCCTGGATGGACTGGAGCGGAACCTGACGCCTTCGGAGATGTTAGATCAGATCTATGCCATCACGAGACTGACGCAGGAACGGGTCTCCAATGTGGTAGTCATGGGAACCGGAGAACCCATGGACAATTATGATAATATTCTAAAGTTTCTGCATCTGCTGACGGATGAGAATGGATTAAACATCAGCCAGAGAAATGTCACGGTGTCCACCTGCGGAATCGTGCCGAGAATGCGACAGCTGGCAGATGAGAAGCTGCAGATTACCCTGGCATTGTCACTGCATGCAACCACAGATGAAAAAAGAAGAAAACTGATGCCCATTGCCAACAGGTATTCCATCAAAGAACTGATGGAAGTCTGCAGGTATTATTTTGAACAGACCGGGCGCCGGATCACTTTTGAATACAGTCTGGTAGGCGGTGTGAACGATACGGAAGAGGATGCCAAAGAGCTGATCGCTCTGGCAAAGCCTTTATGCTGTCATATTAACCTGATTCCGGTAAACCCGATTAAAGAGCGGGACTTCGTGCAGTCGGATACCGGGCATATTCAGGCGTTTAAAAATAAACTTGAAAGTAAGAAGATACATGTTACAATTAGAAGAGAGATGGGCCGGGATATTGACGGAGCCTGCGGACAGTTAAGGCGTCGTCATACACAGGAGATGCAGAACCCGGACGGACTCTCACAGGAGGAAAATTGACGTGCTCAAGACGTTTTCCATAACCGATATCGGAAGGAAAAGAAAAGTAAATCAGGACTATATCTATACCTCTGAGGAACCGGTGGGAAATCTGCCCAACGTGTTTATTGTAGCGGACGGTATGGGCGGACATAATGCGGGAGATTATGCATCCAAAGTGACAGTAGAGACCATGCTGGCTGAGATGCAGAGTTCTTTTGAAAAAAATCCCACGCTGATTTTCCGCAGAGCGATCGAGGAAGCCAATGAGGTGATCCGCAGGAGAGCCGACGAAGACAAGAAGCTGGAAGGAATGGGAACGACGGTTGTGGTGGCATCCTGCATGGGCAGATTTTTACAGGTGGCCAATGTGGGTGATAGCAGACTTTATGTGGTGAATCGTGAGATACGGCAGATTACGAGGGATCATTCTCTTGTAGAGGAAATGATACGCATGGGCGGATTAGACCGTGCGGATGCAAGAAATCATCCTGACAAGAATATTATTACCAGAGCGGTAGGTGCGGAGGATCATGTAGAGCCGGACTTTTTTACCGTAGAACTCAGGGAAGGCGATACTGTCCTTATGTGTTCGGACGGACTGACGAATATGCTGGAAGATGAAGAGATCCGCATGATCATCAGTGGTGCAAGAGATCTTGTGGAGAAAGCAGAGCGTCTGGTAGAGGCAGCCAATGCAAACGGCGGCAGAGACAATATCAGTGTTATCCTTATTGAGCCGTGCGCATAAGACAGATAATACTCTTAGTTACTTAGGTTATATAAGAATGGAGAGCAATAATGATCAAAATAGGAATGATGATCGGCGATCGCTATGAGATCCTGGAGAAAATCGGAACCGGCGGTATGTCAGATGTCTATAAAGCAAAATGTCATAAGTTGAACCGATATGTGGCGATCAAGGTATTGAAGCAGGAATTCAGCGAGAATGCTAATTTTGTATCCAAATTCCGTATTGAGGCCCAGGCGGCAGCAGGACTGATGCATCCCAATATCGTAAATGTCTATGATGTAGGGGAAGAAAACGGAATCTACTATATTGTAATGGAACTGGTGGAGGGCATTACCCTCAAAAAGTACATTGAGAAAAAGGCCCGTCTGTCTTACAAGGAAGCAGTAAGCATTGCCATCCAGGTGAGTATGGGCATTGAGGCAGCACATAATAATCATATTATTCACCGGGATATCAAACCGCAGAATATCATTATTTCCAAAGACGGCAAAGTAAAAGTCACGGATTTCGGTATTGCCAAGGCAGCGACCAGCAATACGATCACTTCCAATGTAATGGGAAGTGTACACTATACGTCTCCGGAACAGGCCAGAGGCGGTTACAGTGATGAGAAGAGTGATATCTATTCACTCGGTATCACCATGTTCGAAATGCTTACGGGAAGAGTCCCCTTCAATGGGGAGACGACGGTAGCGATCGCCATCAAGCATATTCAGGAAGAAATGCCTTCTCCCAAGGAATTCGTGCCGGAGATCCCTTCCAGCGTTGCAAGTATTGTATTAAAGTGTTGTCAGAAATCACCGGACCGCAGATATCAGAACATGGCAGAACTGATTGCAGACCTGAAGCAGTCCCTGATCAATCCGGAGGAGGACTTTGTCGTGAACAAGGATCCGGATATGGAAGGCGGCACCCGGATGATCTCCGATGAAGATATGGCACAGATCAAGAGAAAAGTTCCGTATCAGAGTGGCCGGGAGTATGAAGAACAGGATCATGATGAGACGATGCGCCTACGTTCCGATACAGAAGCCATGTATGAGAATGATGAAGAGGCAGAGGGAGAGGATGATTATGATTACGATCCCAAGATGGAACGCGTGACAACGGTTCTGGCAATCGTTGCGGGAGTGGTGATCTGTATTATCCTGATCGTACTGGCGGTGAAGATCTTCGGCGGGAAAAAGAACGAAGGCAATAATCCTTCCGGTCCGATCATCACTACGGAGGAAACCAAAGAAGAGGCAGAGAAAGTCACCATGCCGGATGTGAAGGGCATGAATGTGGATGATGCGAGAAATACACTGACCGGACTGGGAATTCTGACGGAAGTTGTATATGAGGAATCTGATTCCGTGGCAGAAGGTGTGGTGATCAGTACCGACGTCAGCGTGGGTGCCCAGATTGACAAGGGCAGCAAGGTAACACTTACGGCAAGCGCCGGAACCCAGGGCGTAGAAGTTCCGAATGTGGTGGGACTTACTTTTGACGAGGCGAATACACAGCTGGTAAGCAAGGGCTTTTTGGTCAATAAGACAGAGGATTATTCCGACACCATAGAAGCAGGACGCGTGATCGCCCAGACTCCCGCAGATGGAAATAAGGCGCCGAAAGGCAGTGTGATCACCGTTACCGTAAGCCTGGGAAAGGAAGATACGAAGATCCGCGTGCCGAACCTCATCGGACTGTCAGAGCAGGATGGTACGGTGGAAGCAATCGAGGCCGGACTGACAGTAGGCAGTGTGACCCATATTTACAGCGATGAAGTGGGAGAGGGCATGATCTGCTATCAGAGCTATTCCCATGGTTCCTATGTGGATCAGGGAACCTCCATTGATATTAAGGTGAGCCAGGGCGCACAGAAAGTGACTTATAAGTGCAATGTCAGCATTGCGGCACCGACGACTTCCGAGGCACCCAAGTATGTATCGGGAATGGAAGTCGGTATCACCCTGGTGGCGGATGACGGCACTGTGCTGATGGATACGAAGGTTACCACCTTCCCGGTAGCAACCAATATCAACGGCATCGCCTCCTCCGGTGGTACGCTTACCATGACCTATCAGGTGACATCGGCAAGCACCACAACAGAGGGGGATGTTGTCGTTCCCGGCACCACAGAGAACAAGACCTTTACCCGAAGAGTGGAATTCGTGAAGGAATAAGACAAAGGCAGGAACTATGAAGGGCAAGATTATAAAAGGAATTGCCGGCTTCTATTATGTCCATGCAGGGGATGCTCTGCATAGTGCGGACGGAATCTATGAATGCAAGGCAAAAGGTGTCTTCCGTAAGGACCACAGGAAACCATTGGTCGGGGACGATGTGGAGATGGAAGTCATAGATGAAGCACAGAAAAAGGGAAATATCACAGAACTGCTTCCCAGGCACAGCGAACTGATCCGTCCGGCGGTTGCCAATGTGGATCAGGCACTGGTGATTTTTGCCATCTGTAAGCCACAGCCCAATTTTAACCTGCTGGATCGTTTTCTGATCATGATGCAGCAACAGGACATTCCCTGCATCATCTGTTTTAACAAGCAGGACATTGATGCAGAGGGGAAAAAAGAGGATTATCGTTCCATCTATGAACAGGCGGGATTTCAGACCATTACTGTCAGTGCCAGGGAAAAGGAAGGCATCGACAGATTAAAAGACCTGCTTCGGGGCAAGACCACCACGGTGGCGGGGCCCAGCGGCGTCGGCAAGTCTTCGCTGGTCAACTGTTTACAGTCGGGTATCGTGATGGAGACCGGTTCCATCAGTGAGAAGATCGAGCGTGGAAAACATACCACCAGGCATTCCGAACTGATCTCCATTGCACCGGATACTTACATTCTGGATACTCCGGGGTTCAGCTCCCTGGGACTGTTCGGACTGGAAAAAGAGCAGCTGGCGGGATATTATCCCGAATTTGTTCCGTTTGAAAAATATTGCAGATTCGGAGGATGTTCTCATATCTCAGAACCGGTCTGCGGCGTGAAAGATGCCGTGGCGGAAGGGGAGATCTCGCGGACACGTTACGAGAATTATTGTCTGCTCTATGAGGAACTGAAAAGTCAGAGAAAATATTAATTATGAGTGAAGTGCAGAATCATCTTGGGGAAAAATTTAAAGAAACCATCGCCGAAGCCATGAAGACCGGAGATTTCCGGGCACTGAATACGTTAGTGAGCGATACAGTCAACGATGCTCTGCGGGAAGCGGATTTTCAGGCGAATCTGTCCAGGGAAGCCGCGGAGAAAAGGGTCTGGAATTCCCAGCGCAGCTGGCAGGATAAAAAGCGGGAAGAAGAGAAGTCCGAAGAGCAGATCCAGGCGGAGCGTGAAGAACGGGAAAGACAGCGGGAGGAACACCGCAGACAGAATGAGGAGTGGCACAGACAGCGAAAAGAACGGGAAAAACAATGGGAAGAACAGCGTAAGGCACAGGCGGCGCAGAACCGTTCTGGAAATCAGGCCGGTGTCTGGACACCCAGAAAGACTACGGCTTTGGAGATGACTTCTTTGGTAAAAATGGAGAAAAAGGGAAGCGTGTCCGGAACTTTGTGCACCGTGTTCGGAGGCATCGGACTAGGCTTTTCCGGGCTGGGACTTTTGGTACAGCTTCTTCTGGCCGCTTTTAGTGCAGCAAGTATAAGTGCGGCGATCCTTCCGGGAGTACTTTCTTTGGTATTTTTGGAGATGATCGCCTATGGCAACGGACAGCGCAGGAGATTACAGCGTGCGGAGAAATATCTGGAACTGTGCGGTACCAAGATGTACGGTGTGATCACGGAGATGGCGCGTTATACCGGCAAAAGCGTCCGCTATGTAAAAAAGGATCTGCGCAAAATGTTAAAAGCCGGAATGTTCCCTGAGGGGCATCTGGATGACAAAGAGACCTGTTTTATGTTAAATGATGTGATCTATCATCAATATCTGGAGACAGAAAAGGCTTATCTGGAACAGAAAAAATCAGAGGAGCAGGCAAAACAGATGCCGGACAAAGGAACAACACAGGACGCTGCACAGACGGAGAGAGAGCAGGAACTCCACAGTATGGTGGCAGAGGGGATGGAATGCATCAGACATCTGCGGGATCTGAACGACCGGATCGAAGAGGAGGCAATCTCTGAGAAACTGTACCGCCTGGAGAATCTGTTGAAGGAGATCTTCGACAGAGTGCAGGAGCACCCGGAGCAGATGCACAGAATGCATAAATTAATGGATTATTATCTGCCCACTACTTTAAAACTGGTGGAGCAGTATGCGGAATTTGACGAGGTCAGTAGTCCGGGAGAGGAAATTCTCGAGGCCAAGAAAGAGATCGGGAAGACACTGGACATGATCAATCAGGCATTTGTGACATTGTTAAACAATCTGTTTCAGGATGCCGCCTTTGACGCATCGGCGGATGCGCAGGTATTACAGGCCATGCTGGCAAAGGAAGGTCTGACGGAATCCGATTTTGTAATGGAAAAACAGTAAATAATAAATGATGCAATTGTAAAAAATGGGGGTATCAATATGAATATGGATTTAGACGCAGCAACAAAAGAAGCACCGACTCTTACACTGGATCCTTTTGCGGAGGCAAAGGCAGAGATCGTGGAGAAGAAGCCGGAGGAGTTGGTGGAAGAGCAGGCGGTTCCCGAGATGGAACTGACACCGGAAGAGCAGAAACAGGTGGATGATTTTGCAGCACAGATCGACCTGACCAATACCCAGGCGGTGTTACAGTACGGAGCCGGAAGCCAGAAGAAGATCGCTGATTTCTCAGAGACAGCGCTTAGTAATGTCCGGACCAAGGATATGGGAGAAGTTGGAAATCTGTTAACCGACGTGGTGGCACAGTTAAAGGATTTCGACACCGAGGAAGATAAGGGATTTTTCGGACTGTTCAAAAAAAGCGGAGACAAGCTGAGCAATCTGAAAGCAAAGTACGATAAGGCGGAAGTCAATATCACAAAGATCTGTGATGCCATGGAGAGTCATCAGGTAGTGCTGTTAAAGGATGTGGCTGTGTTGGACAAGCTGTACCAGCTGAACCTGAATTATTTCAAGGAACTGTCCATGTACATCCTGGCAGGTAAAAAGAAGCTGGCGCAGGCAAAAAGTGTAGAGCTTCCGGAGCTTTTAGAGAAGGCACAGAAGAGTGGACTTCCGGAGGACACACAGGCAGCGAAAGATTTCGCGGCAATGTGTGAGCGGTTTGAGAAGAAGATCTATGATCTGGAGCTGACCAGAGCCATTTCCCTGCAGATGGCACCCCAGATTCGTCTGATCCAGTCCAATGACATCGCCATGTCCGAGAAGATCCAGTCGACGTTAGTGAATACGATCCCTCTGTGGAAGAGTCAGATGGTCATTGCCATCGGTCTGGATCATGCTACCGATGCCGCCAAGGCACAGCGTGCCGTATCGGATATGACCAATGAACTGTTGAAGAAGAACGCGGAAGCACTGAAGGTGGCTTCTGTGGAGACAGCGAAGGAATCCGAGCGGGGAATTGTGGATATAGAGACACTTAAGAGTACCAATCAGACACTGATGACGACATTGGATGAGGTCATGAAGATCCAGGAAGAGGGACGTGCGAGAAGACAGAGCGCTGAGGAAGATTTACAGCGCATTGAGAATGAAATGAGAGATAAATTACTGGAGATGAGCAGGGCTTCCCATACTTAATTTTTACATAATTTTAAGAAGCTTCATCTTGACGAAACAGATAAGGAAAATTAAAATAAAATACAGGAAGGTTCATTCACGGAAGGAGCAGAAACAAATGAAAAAACTGGAAGAAATACTAAGAGACAAACCAATTAAAAATAAGCTGTCTTTTGCGTTCCGCATCATGGATATTTTATATGTGGTGCTTGCACTGGTGGCAGTGGTGGAATTGATACGGTCAAAAGGCTATATAGGAAGTATAGTTGTTGTGGTTTTACTTGTTTTAGCTATCATATTTAATGCATCCATGTCGAAAATGCTTGCCAAAATGCTGATAGATCCGATCACGAACCTGGTAACTGCGTCTGAGAAGATCGCATCCGGTGATTTTGAGATCGGCGTACCTTATGAATCTGAGGATGAGCTGGGCAGACTTTCCGACAGCTTTGAGACCGCCGCAGCTATTTTGAAAAAGGTTGTATCAGATCTGCAGACTATCGTAGAGCAATTTTCCGATGGTAATTTTGATGTTCACAGCAGCTGCCCGGAAGCATATGTCGGACAGCTCCGAGATGTTTTAGATGAGCTGGATGAAATGGTAAATAAGGTCAGCGAGACCATGCACGGTATTCAGGATTCCTCCGAGCAGGTATCTGCGGGCAGCAATCAGCTGGCAGTCAGTGCACAGGATATAGCGGAGGGCGCTACCCATCAGGCAGCATCCGTAGAAGAACTGGTGGCTACCGTAGACGAAGTAACCAGTCAGGTACTGGAGAATACCAAGTCTACCGACATTGTACATGACAAGGCGAAAAAGGTAGGTATCGAGGCAGCCAACAGCCAAAAGAAGATGGATGAGCTGGTAGATGCCATGAAGAAGATCAACGCAACGACCCAGAACATTGAAAAGATCATCGCAGATATTGAGAATATCGCATCCCAGACCAATCTGCTGTCCTTAAATGCCTCCATCGAGGCAGCCCGTGCCGGAGAGGCAGGAAGAGGCTTTGCAGTCGTGGCAGATCAGATCAGACAGCTGGCAGAAGAGAGTGCTAATTCCGCAGTAGAGTCCAAGAAGCTGATCGAAGAGTCCATGAACGAGGTAGAGGTGGGTAATAAGGTCACCAAGGAGACCAATGATGCTATGCAGGAGGTTATGGCTGAGCTGGATCAGATCATCCAGGAGGTTGCCAATATCCGTACTGCGTCTGACAAACAGGCGGTTTCCGTTAAAAATATCAAAAAGGGTGTGGGAGACATCAATGATGTTATCCAGTCTAACTCTGCAGCAGCTGAAGAGACTTCCGCTACCAGCGAGGAGCTTTCCGCATCTGCTACTACTCTGAACGAACTGTTAGAGCATTTCAAACTGCGCGGCTAATCAGAGGATGTGTTCCGAAATGAGCGGAATAAGGAAGAGAGAACAGAAGAACCATAGCTGTAAGTTCACAGCTGTGGTTCTTTTCATATCGGAGGAGAAAAAGACAAATGCTTCACAGAAAACAATACAGGGTGGCGGTGAGAGTAACCATTATGGTGCTGGCGCTTACCCTGACTGCCTGTGGAACACAGGAAAATACCGGGAGTACGGAAAGCGTGAAGAGCACAGAAACCGTGGAGAACACAGAGACCGTGAAGGGCACAGAAACCGTGGAGAGCACAGAGACCATAGAGAATGTAGAAATTATAGAAGCTATGGTTTCAGAGAGTGCGGCACCACAGGGAACGGCAAATGTCACACCACAGATGCAACCGGTGGAATACACCAACTTGCAGCAGATTACCCTGGATTCCACATGGGAATATGCAGATCATTCTAAAATAAATACCGGAGCCGCAGTACTCTACAGGGCACCGGAGGAATCTGGACGAAAAGGTATCGTCATCGGTGTCAATGCAGGACATGGTACTGTGGGAGGGAGTAAAGTAAAGACTCTGTGTCTGTCTCTTATACACATCTGACGCTGCCGACGAATAGCCTTGTGTAGAT